>Ga0209184_1001569_pt1 | contig 14331 bp, 12 predicted proteins | sample EN8Hudsemesocosm_2_FD_184627 | JGI IMG/M metagenome (GOLD analysis project Ga0209184, IMG submission 184627) | Methane-oxidizing microbial communities from mesocosms in the Hudson Canyon - EN8C Hudson Canyon (SPAdes) (version 2) | ecosystem: Environmental > Aquatic > Marine > Cold seeps | place... | reverse complement strand
AGGTCAGTTCGATTTGGCGGAAAATGGCAGAAATAAAAAGTTTGCCCGCGCGGTGCGGTCGAAATAAGCCCAACCCAATGATAAGCGCAATCATGCTTTTCAGTTGGGCTATTAACAACAAAAATGAAACTCTACCAAATAAACTAAAAGGGTCAGTCTCGATTGAAATATTGAAAGCTTTACCGGCTCCTTTGGGTCGAGTAGAACCCTTCAAAAAGCACTAAAATTAAATGTCAAAAGGGTTCTCTTTTGACATTGCTATATCTTGTGTTTTAGTCTGCAATGGGTCGTTATGCAAAGTATCGAATTATGTAAAGCTATAGTTTTTCGAGCCAGTCTCAGTCATGGTTCCATGGCATTGAAAGGCTCGCGAGCTTTACATAATTATAGTGTTTTGAGGAATTGTAATAATGCATCTGGAGCCTGATAGCGTGGGTGATTCGACAATGGCTCCTGGAGGCGCGCTAGTGCCTGATCTTTCATGGCCATATCTGCCTCAATATACATATGAGTGGTTGTCGGGTTTTCATGCCCTAACCACAGCGCGATGACACTGATGTCTACTCCAGACTGAAGTAGATGCATAGCGGTCGAATGTCTAATCGTATGAGGTGAAATACAACGCTTGTCTAGGCTGTCAATAGTCTTTGCCGCCGAATGAACGGCAAGCTTTAGACGCTCCGCTACATTTGTTCTCGTCATAGCATTACCGCTGCGGTTAGGAAGCAAGATGGCATTGACATCCATTTGTGGGTTTAGTCGTAACCAAGCCCTGATCTCCAACACAGTTGATTTCCATAGCGGCACCGAGCGTTGCTTACGACCCTTACCGTGAAGATGCACGCATGCAGCACCATCAAGCACCACATCTGCCACTTTCACCCCGATGATCTCTGATACGCGAGCTCCTGTGTTGTAGAGCAATCCCAACATCAAGTGATCTCGTTGGCTAGTCCAAGTTGCACCGTAATCACCGATCACAGCCAGGATTTCTTCGCGTGATAGAAATCCGAGCATTGGGCGTTCGAAGCGTTTCATGGGTATACCCAGTGCTCGTTCGACAATATACAACGATGAGACATCATGCCGTGCGGCAAACTTCAGGAACGCACGTAGTGCTGCAAGTCGCGCATTACGACTGCGAATGCAGTTATGTCGTTCATGCTCCAAATGATCAAGGAATGCCAAAATCAACTCTGGCGTGATGTCGGACATGAGTAATGCTGTCGATTGTTTGCCTAAATGCTTTTGCGTGAAGCCCAGAAATAACAAGAAGGTATCTCGATAGGCCGCCACCGTCTGCTGACTGAGTGCCCTTTGTTCGACGAGATATTGGGTGAAGAACATCTGTACCAATGCTGGAAATGATGGCACAGGCTCCGTGCACTGAGGTTGGCTAAGCATGTTTCACCTCCTGTGTTTGGACGAAACATTCAAATTTTTCTGCCGCCACAGCCATTAATTCAGGCGTTGCGGTAAGGTACCAATAGGTGTTTGATATCTTGACATGCCCCATGTATGTCGATAGTGCCAACATTGATTGATCAACATCGGTACCCTGTTCATGCCAGAGTATAATTCGACGAACAGCGAAGGTATGGCGAAGATCATGAATGCGTGGCCCATCGTAGGTGCCGCGACTTCTCCAGCCCAATTGATCACGCAAGCTTTCAAAGACGCGATGAACACTGCGTAACCCTAGGTTCTGCCCGAGGAGCTTGCCTCTAGTGGCAACGAAAAACATTGTCTCTGGCGTAACTGCAATATAGCAGTTGCGCAGTTGCCGGTAGCGCAGTAAAGCATCAACCGTACTCGAATGCAGCGGCAATTGGCGCGACTTTGCAAATTTCGTCTGCCGCACAGTCAACATACCCAGCTTCAAATCGACGTCGCTGTCGAGAAGATGCACAGCTTCTGATACCCTTAGTCCGGCTGAGGCGATCAAACCGAACAGAGTTTCATACGTAGCCGCACGCAGATCTCCATTAGGCCCAAGGTTTTTTGCCGCAGCAAGAAGGTCGATGATTTCCTGCTCGTGGTAAATATGGGGGGTACCTTTTTCTTGAACTTTGCCAAAGATCGATTCATCAGGTATTTCTGTGTGTGGTTCGAACTGCTGTAGATAGCGAGCAAACGGACGAAGTGATTGGATTCGCCGAGACCAAGTCGCAGGATCCTCCTTGTGCCACTTGTCCTGCTTGGCCCAAGCAGCCATTGACTCCAAGGTCAGCGGCCCCCGGTACTCCAAGTTATCAATGTATCGTGCAAAGCTTGCCAAGTCATAGCCCATCTTTCTCAACTGGAAGCCAAGGCGGCGTCGCTCAGCCAAATAGTTATCAACCATCATCTGCATTGTAATTAGTGTATTCATGCTGCACTCCCAGGCCATGGCAGTGCGACAGCAATCAGACTCCTGCTATCTATCTTGGCGTAGATAAGCGATGTATTGAGCGAACGATGACGCAGTACATCAGCTACTTCCTTGAGCGAACTACCATGCTCCAACAGACGACGTGCCATGGTATGGCGCAATGCATGTGTTCGACTGTGTGTAATGCCGATGCGATGGTAGGCATTGCTAATAACCTTACGCACAGCATTAGGACTTATAGGGATATCATGCGGGGCGACAAGGCGAACAAAAACCTCAGCATTTGTAGTCGGTGAGCGTTCATAGCGCAGGTAATCCATAATTGCTTGACCTGTGGTTGTCGGTAGCGGCAGAATATCTTCACGGTTGGACTTGTTATGTCGGATAGTAATTGATCCGTTGATCCAATCAATATCGGTAAGAGCAAGCTTGGCAATTTCACTGGAGCGCAAACCCAAGTCAAATGCACAGCGAACCATGGCATACCCTCGGCGGAATGATGGCAAGTTAGGAGAAAAAGATTTAAGCAATCGATCTGTTTCATCAGCACTGAGTGATTGTGGTAACGAGGCCAAGCTCCAATGAGCTGGTGAAGAGATAACGCTGGTAAGAGCATACAAATGGTTGCCACGGGTGGTGCGATAGCGAAAGTAGGCACGTAGTGCGGAGGATAACCTGGATGCATTAGAAACTGTTCCTCTTTGCGCCAACTGTTCAGCAATAAATTTCCTGACATCAGAGGGCTGCAAAAGCGAAATATCAATGTTGCATTTGCCGAATCTAGCAAATAAGAATCGATGCACAATCTGTAGCCTATTTTGTCTAGTCTTGGCAGATAATCCTTGAGCATCGTGCATGTAAGCATCAAAATTGCGGAGCTCTTCGTCGACTGGATCATTGGCCAATACGGGAATAGGAATGGCACCGCTGTTGCGAAGCACCCTCAATAAATGTATACATGCAGCATGCAAATCTTGCCGTACTTGAACGACAGGCGCTAGACAATCACAATGTGGTAAATGGTCATCCAGAAACTCAGCAATTGTATCCTCGTTGATATTGCTTATGACAAGGTGTCTTCGTTTCATCCACCGCGCAAGGTGTGTGATGCAAGCAAGATGCCGACGAATAGAGTTTGGAGGATAGCTGCCGCTTTCAAAATAAGCGACGTATGCATCAATGTGTGGAGCTAATACGCTGTCAACCAACCAACGCAGGTTTTTTTGTTGTGAATAATGTATCAAGTTCATTGCAATCTCCAGTAGTGGAGTGTCCACTACGAACGATTGCAATTATTATGTCCACATCAAAGTTGTTTACTTGCCACGCAGGCTAATGATTAAACCAAGTGAAGGCCTTACAAAAAGGATACTTTGCATAATTAGATACTTTGCATAACGTCCCATTGCGGCTATTAGGAACATTTGTCGAACTCATGTTCAAAGTGAAAAAAGCGGCCATTCAAAACCAGAAAATATTCATTTTTAACGTTTATTAAAATGATGAAATTGTACAATTCTCTAAAAAGTAACTGTGTTCGATGTAAGCAGACACCATCTAAAAGGTCAAAGTTAGGTCATAATGTATCGCGAATTCAAGTCGCAAGTGCAACTTCCGATTTAATCCCAGTAAAAACATGATTGGGTGTTTTAAATCCCAGACATTTACTAGGACGGTTATTTAATCGTTCCATAACGAATAGAACATCTTCTTTGGTTATCATAGTAAAATCTTTTTTCTTTGGGAAGTACTGTTGAATAAGCCCGTTAGCATTTTCATTCAATCCGTATTCCCATGGGCCATATAGGGAAGCAAAAAAGAAAGGTGTTTTAACTGTGTGCAATGAATTCATGTTGAGCAAATTCTGACCATTATCCGAATTCAGTGTTTTATCTTGTTAGGATAAGGAGTAAACAGCTTGATAATGGCATTTGATACACTTTCTGCTGTTTTACGGATCACTTTAGCAATAAGTGTAAAGCGTGACTTCCATAGCATTTTCTACGTTTCTTTTGACAACGTAAATGCAGATAGAGTTGACCACCAGAGTGTTTCTCAGCATAAATATATTGGTATATCCATTCATGACTTACTGAGATTTGTTTCTGTGACTTTAACCAGCCACTTATTTACTCTGGACTCGATTCTTGTTCAATAAGAGCAGTGATGATTTTCCAGGTTTGACTGGAAATATTTTGTTTGACCTTATCGAATTTTCGTTCATGAGTAAAATTATGCGCTTGTTTCGGACGATAACCTTGTGGCCCATAGTTACGATGAATCTCTCTGGATATAGTGGATTTATGAACATTTAATATATTGGCCATTTTACTCTGTGTCATTTTTGCTTTATTTAATGCATAAATATGGTATCGTTGAGCTTCTGTAAGCCATGTGCTTTCCTTTTTCTTGGTGGACTAGGAGAAGCTTACACTAATCCTAAACAAAGTTGCACTTGCGAGTTGAATCTATGTTTATTTGTTCGATGTATTAGCCAGTTTATTCTATGAAAATACCACTGAACAAATGAAAGGTATTTACTCATCAGTAAATACGACTTGCATTAATCACTAAAAGCAGCGGAATAATAAGTTGGATCTGTAAATGAAGAAAAACTTACTTGCAATACTCGTTACAACTCTATGTCATTCTTCAATGTTAGCAGCAGCAATACCAGGTAGTTCCGATCCAAACTTTACACCTAATTGGATTCCACCAGTTTATTTTAGTAGTATCATTAATTTTTCCAATAGTAAGGGCTCTCCATATACCATGGCATATTTTGCTCCATTTGATGGGGCAGTTTATACACCCAACGGTATTTTTTATGTTGAGAGTGATATTGATTCTTCAGCAGGCTTACAAAATCAACAATTCGCTAATATTGCTATTGGTTTCACAAGTAACCCTAGTCAGGTTTATACAACCACCTTCAAAAATCTAGGAATATTGCATACTTTTGAGTTTGAAAAACTCAGTTTAGATAATGCCCATCTGACCACTGAAACCAAGGTATTGTTTTCTGGAGCAAACAATGAAATCAATCTTTCAGGCAGTTCTAGTATTTTCTTTCAAATATCTCCAAATGTTATTTCGGGTTCTACTTTTTCGATAAATGCGACTTCAGGAAGTAATGTGCTTCAAAACATGTCATCAACCATTGTTACAGATTCAATATTTAATATAACAGGTGGTGCCTCATTAAACTTAAAAGACTCTGGTTCTGTACAACCAGACCCGCTTTCATCATCAGATAAACTCCTTTTTCGAGGATTGACAAATGGTCTCATTGATAATGCCTCAACCTTGCTGTTTAATTACAGCGTAGTAGAATTTGAAAAAGGAACTTTCAATTTTTTAAATAATAGTACATTAGAATTATTAGGGAGTAATTCTGGTGTCAAGTTTGATAATTTAACGATTGATTCAAGTAATATAAAGCTTCAACGAAACACATCGCTAATATCAAATGTACTTAACTTAAATAATGCCAATATTAATATGCAAAGCGGTACCACAATATCATCTCAACTGACTAAAATTGAAGGCAATATTGATATCGATGGCGATGCATTTGATTTCTACAATGTCATTGACGGTGGTTTATTATTTTTGGATAATCCATCTAATGCTGCTGTTTGGGATCAAAAAAGAATTCATGCCTCAAACTTTGATAGTGTTTATCTTGAACCAAATTTGACAATAAACATTGAAGATTCAAAATTTTACGTTGATAAATTGTCATTAGAAGATGGGACAATTAATCTTGTTAATGGAGAATTATATTTAGAAAAAGGATTGATAGGTTATTCATTACTAGGAACTATTAATCTTGACTCTCATAGTTTTTTACAAATTGAACCAAATGCCTTTTTTACTGCATCCAATGGCATAAATATTAATAACGATGGTGCAATAAGGGTTTATGGTGAATTTAGAACAAATGGAGATGCTTTAATTAACGGAATAGGAACCATCAAAATTTATGACGATGGTATATTGAGCCCTGGTAAAAAAGGGAATATTGCGGCACTTACACTAGAAAATAAATTAGATTTTGGTGAAATTACTACTTTATTTGAAGGTGGACATTATGCAGCTGATATTGGTTTAAATGGTACGTCTGAAATTAATGATGAAGTTATCTATAAAAATAAAAATGTTGATATTACACATATCAAGGATGTCAATGTATCTGTAATTGGCTCTCTTGGTGCTAATGCTCTTGATAATAAACAATTCACTATTATTCATTCCGAAGGAGTGGGCTCGACAGGTACTATCATTGACGGGGGAAATACGCCAGTTATTGTTGAAGATTCAAGTGTGCCTGCATTAATTAACTTTTCTATAGTAGACTTAAATACCAATGGTCATCCTGATGTTACTTTAGTGGCACAAGAACAACATGTAAATACTCTCATTACTCATCCAGGTGTTCAAAGCAATAATCATGCAGGCTCAGCAAGTCTGTTAATCAATGCTCATAACGCAGGTAACAGCAGCATAGCTAATGCACTTAATTTGATAACCAATGGCCAGGTGGCTAACCATTTTGATTCCTTTCATGCAGAACCTTACTCATCTTATATGACGGTTTCCTTAGAACATACCGATATGATTATGAATACAGTATTAAATCATGCCTCCTCTGGTCAGCATGTGAACGCAGGGCAGAGCAAAAAAAGTTCTGAATTGCAGACCCATCAAAACTTATGGTCTGATATCAGTTATGTTGAGGGTGATATTTATGGTGATGATGGTCTTGGTGATTTTGAATATACTCTATCCAGCATGACATTTGGTGGTGATATTGCTACTTTTGGAAAAACAACAGTTGGTGCCTTTTTCTCATTTGGTCAACATCGGATGGATGAGCATGATCTTGCTGTACAAGACTTTGATAGCAAGGTTTATCATGCTGGAGGATATATGAATCATAAAGGTTTTGGAGACTGGGATATTCGTTCTGTTCTTGGTTATGCCTATGGAGATAATGAATCCGAACGTCAGGTTTATTTGGGACATTTGAATACAAAGGCAGCTGCTGACTATGATAGCCATAGTGCGTATTTAGGTGTTGCTGCACAAACCAATGTTTACAATAATTCATGGGTTAGTTTGTCTCCCGAGTTAGGTCTAAATTATACTTATTATTACCAGGAAGGTTTTAAAGAATCAGGTGATCCTGATTTAAGTTTAAAGTTGGATTCTGCAGATGCTCAGTCCATTGTCACATCCGTAGGTATAAATGCTCAGTTTGCGAATTTTACAAAGAGTCATGCAATCTACCCAATGGCTTTTATGCGGTATGAACATGATTGGTATGCCAATAAAAATAATGAACATGAAGTTGATGCAGCAATTATTTCACACTCAGATTATAAACAATCTTTTGTTGGTCAGAATCGTGGAGAACATGCGTTTATCACTGGTTTGGGAATAGGAAGTGCTATTAGTAATACATTACAAATCAATGGTGGGATTATTTATGCTGATACAAGTAATGGTAAGGAATGGGGGGCTGGTTTAAATATTGGCTATCAATGGTAATTAGGTTTAAAGTGAACGGATACTTTTAGAACTCATGACTTAAGAATATTTCAAAGTTAGGTATTTAAGAATAATATTTTTACTTTTTATACATCTAGCTCCGATTTACTATTAAATTTAAGCAAAATTCTAGTTCCAATGTGTACTGAAAAATGCCTAGTCAGCTTGCACATTTAGGATGTGCAAGCTGAGCAAAGACTGATTAAAAAAAGCAGAAAGTCGCTTCATGTTATAGTGGCTTTGATTAAATTTAATACTCTGTTTCCTTTCCCAGTGAACACTCAATAAAATATTCCTAAACTACCGATTTATTAACTTTTTATACAACCTAAAAATTGATCAATTATTATAATGTACGACTTTCATCAATCTGGCTTATTCTGTAACCTGGAATGTCTGCACTGATTCAGCAAGCAGCCACTTTGTAAAATAGCGTCAAAGTGACAGCAAGCTCTGAGTATTCGTTATTGATCTCAAAAACACCTTCAGACTCAAAACTAAACCAGTAAACATCATGTGTTTTGGTCAGAATATTCGTAATCTGATGTGCATGTCCTGTTCATGTTAAGTATTACAGTAAACAGGATGGAATAACTATATTAGGTCAAAATCGACAAGAATAGGATAAAGCGGCTATAGCTGCTATATAGGGTCAAAAAGCGTTCATTTTGATGATTCATTGTTGTCAATCTACAGCAATTGAAAATCAATTGTCTTCCTTAATCAGCCAGTCGCGAAGGGGTTGATTAGCTACCCCCTTGGAGGGCAGCCGAAGGCTGGGGGGAACGGACTTTAAATTGTCGTATGAGTTTACTTTATTAATAGATTTTCAAGATGAATTGACCTCTGCATTTTATCACTCAGCACAATAAAAAGCGGAGGCTCCTTTTTATTTGTACACACCATGGTACACAGTGTGTATTATTAGTAAAAGCAACCAAAGCATTTAAATATATGGCCTTTAACTCACCCACCTACCTGTATACACACTTTTTGCTGTATACTTCGAAGGGGTCTGATATAGTAGACTGTTGAACGTAATGAGAATTTATACATATGAAAAGTAATGATGCAGAACCTCCTTATGAGACTCTTGAAATCGGAACTCCTCGTGATTATACAAGTGATCTATATAAGGTTTATTTTGAAGTTAGCAATAAAGATAATGTTGTCTTAAATATTCTTACTGAATACATGGGGGATGATAAAGCTCAAAATATAATTAGCCTGACACACGGTTATGAATTAGAGTTGCCAATGCAAGTTATTCCCGAGGTAGTGAATTTATTAAGTAAAAAAAATATCGCAGTATATCAAGTTGTGCGTTATGCAAAAATAGATAGTAAATGGGTTTAGTGTGAATGAAATGTATAACAAGTTTCTTAAATGGAGCTAAAACAGTTCATCATTTTTGCAGAAAAGACAGCAAAAATACTGCCCTGCTTTAGTCCGCTTAGCAAGGCGTTCCGGAATAGCCGCTTTCTGGTCATATAAGATTAATTCTCAATTCACATTCAATAACCGCTTAAGGTCAATGGACTAAACCGCTCCGCGGTAGGCTAAACCTCTTATTCCTAGTTTCACCATTAACAATTAAATCCCCTTAAATTTAGTATATGGCCCTTTCTATCCGATAGTTAAAGTATGGAATTCTTTTATTCCACACTTTAATCTAGGAGAAGGCTCATGAAAACAACAGAGACTAAAATTAGTCCACTACGTCAACGTATGATTGAAGATATGACTATGCGTAAATTCAAAACTCATACACAAACTGATTATATTCGTTCAGTAAAAAAACTGTCTGAATTTATAAACAAACCCATCACCAGTGCAACAAAGGAGGATATGAGAGCCTTTCAGTTACACCTGGCGACAATAAATACCTCAGCTGCCACCATGAATTCAACCATCAGTGGCATTCGTTTTTTATTCCAGGTCACTTTGGATAAAAGAGAAGTTGTCCACTCATTAAGCCATGTTGCTCAACCTCGAAAGTTACCGATAGTTTTAACAGTTGAAGAAGTCACTCGATTGATTGATGTGGCTACGCCTAAATATCAGGCTGCCTTTTCAATTGCTTATGGTGCTGGTTTGCGAGTCAGTGAAGTGGTGACCTTAAAAACAAGTGATATTGATAGTGAACGGATGTGTATTCATGTTCATCAGGGTAAAGGCCGTAAAGATCGATATGCTTTATTATCACCGGTCTTACTTGAGAAGTTGCGTGATTGGTGGCGCTATGGAGCAGCACATAATTGTGTTCTCAAAGGCGGATGGTTATTCCCAGGACAAAACCCTATTAATCCGATGAGCACTCGAACCTTATCCAGAATTTGTCGATTAGCAGCAATAGATGCTGAGATTGAAAAGAAAGTGACCATGCATTTGCTCAGACATAGTTTTGCTACTCATCTGTTAGAGCAACACGTTGATATTCGTGTCATTCAAGTGTTACTAGGACATAGCAAACTGGAAACAACCAGTGTTTACACTCACGTGGCGACTAACTTATTAAAGGAAGTGATTAGTCCACTGGAATCAGTGAACAGTCTTAATCCAGAAATATAGCTATGCCAAGGCCTATATTGGAAGTTGCCGATATCTTTGGGCAACATGGTGAGCGATGGCGGCAGCGCCATAAAGGACATATCAGTCTGGGACAACTGAAAACGATGTCAGCCATAGAACATTGTCGAACCGTTGCACTGGGTGGTCATCTCTTGCAGTGTCAATCCTGCAAGCATGTTCATATTGCTTATAATTCCTGTCGTAATCGGCATTGCCCTAAATGTCAGGCGAGTGCAGCTCAACGATGGTTGGAAGCTCGCCAGGATGATTTGTTGCCTGTTGAATATTTCCATGTAGTCTTTACCATCCCCTCACAAGTGAATGATTTAGCTTATCAGAATAAATCGGTTGTTTATGATATTTTGTTTAAAGCGGTTTCTAAAACATTGATGATGATTGCAGGGGATAAAAAACATCTTGGTGCTAAACTTGGTGCAACATTAGTCTTGCATACCTGGGGTAGTGCCATGACTCACCATCCTCATATCCATGGGATTGTTCCAGGTGGTGGACTATCAGCTGATGGTCAGCAATGGGTTGCTTGTAAACCCGGTTTCTTTTTACCCGTTCGGGTTTTATCTCGTTTATTCCGGCGACTCTTTGTTGAGTTACTCATGAAAGCCTATCAAAATAAACGACTGTATTTTTATCATCAGCTAAAGCCAATGGAAGGGTATCAGTCTTTTTGTCAGTGGCTTAAACCGATAACTCAAAAAGAATGGGTTGTTTATGCTAAACGTCCCTTTGCCGGTCCTCAGGCCGTACTCGCTTATTTATCCCGTTATACTCATCGGATTGCTATAGCGAATAGTCGTTTAGTGTCAATGGATAATAAAAGCGTAACGTTTAAGTGGAAAAATTACAGAAATAAGGATGGGCATCGACAAAAAAATATGACCTTATCGATAGATAATTTTATTCAACGATTTCTTTTGCATGTCTTGCCTAAACAATTTCATCGTATACGGCATATTGGTTTATTTGCTAATGCTCATCGAAAGAAAAATCTTGCACAAATCAGGCGATTATTGGTTGAGCTGAAATGTTCAACAACACCAGAGGCTGCTGTAAATACACAAGAAGAGAAAAAACGATTAGATGAGCCGATTAATTACTTTTATCAATGTCCTGAGTGTGGTGAGAAAATGGTTATTATTGAAAGGTTTGGATATGGACAAATACCACGAGCACCCCCTGAAATTAAGTTAGCGTCATGAAATTTAAGCAACAGATTAATTTAATCTATGGGACTCAATTTTATCATCTATTTGGGGTGAGGATATTGTTTGTCTTGATACAAGAAATGGCTTGCTGCGGCACCTGTTTCTTCATAAAAAAGAGGATGTTTCGAAAAATTAGAGGCACTATTTTATGTTGTTTGATTATAAAAGTTAAGATTCTATTGGTTTATCAAGAGCAAAAGAGAGTAAATCCCCATAGTCAATCCTGTGCGTACAATCCGCGGTTTCGTCCGTCGTAGATTCTCAGCCATCTGCCCTTAAATTCAAAGATATTAAAGCAAGTTTGTGCGTCACCAGATGGCTGAGAATCCTAAACAATACTTGCTATTCGATACCAGAAAGGGATTTCAAGTCTGTGCAGTGAAGAGTATTTAGTATTATTGAGTGTAAATTAAAAGTGATGCATAATAAAAAGAAAACTAGTTAACAAACGTCATATCGCAAAACCATATGTTTGAGAAATTTACCTTTGAGAAAAAACTAGGGATAGACTCTAGCGAGAAAAAATACATTGGGCTGAAGGTGGCTACTATATCTTTCTTAGTAGCACTTTCTGGGATACTGGTTGCCTTTCTTGGTCTAGTAAAGCATGGCTATTGGATTGTAGTAATTGGTGTTTTAGGTGGGTTTGTAGGCATGTTTCTGCATTTTCTATCATTGTTCAGGAACACTGGTTAATTTGTTCTGTTATCCTAACTTGCAGTAAGTTAAGTTAGTGGTCAGGTTATATCGACTTTAACCGAAAGATTATCATGGCGCATCAAATTATTAGCCATACTCAGCTATTGCTCACCATGAGAACCCCCTTAGAATCGCCTTACATGAATCCGGTTTTAGTAGAGTTGGATGAATATAGCCAGTTTTAGCTATATTCATCAATGACAGACCCTTACAGCCTGTTAATTATAATCACACCACCAAAAGGTACTTCCTTACCTTATAATTCAATGAGCATTCCACACTAATTTGCTGACTATAGCTAAGCATATTAATTGTTAAACGATCACACTTTGATCACAGTATGGGACTGCTTTATACAACATTGAGCAATAATGAACAACAATAACTTCTTGATTTTGTGTTGCTCATTGTTGTACGATGCTGCTCAGTGTCTGTGAAAACGCATTCATAATGCTGGGGTCGGTGGTTCGACTCTCATTGAAAAAATATTATATTGCTACTATCACATTATCAAGCATAATTTTTACATCATTTGCGATAAACTTACCATAATTGCTTTCAATCATACGAATGGATGTACCGCAATTTTGTGCTAAAGCATGGATATTAAATCCTGATACCAATGCTTTAGATATGTAATAATGCCTAAGTGAGTAAAAAACAGTATCATGTGGAAGACTTGCTTTAATGATAGCTTTTTTCATTGGTAATTTCTGATCACCTTTAGCCCATTTATAACCATGTGCTTTAGTGAATAAAAAAGCTTTAGGAAGCTTTTCCATACATTGTTTATTAAAAAAATTAATGGCAGTGGAAGATAGGGCTGTTTGTCGAGTACCCGTCTTACCTGTGAACTTTATTAAACCATTTTTTTTGTCATAATCTTCTACAAGCACATCGCACAATTCCCCATACCTAGCACCAGTTAAGATAGCTCCAATAACAATGTCTTTAAACTGCCCATCAACAGCATTGACTAACAATTTAATTTCATCATCAGTTAAATATAGTTCTCTACTTCTTGCTACATTACTAAACCTCTTAATAGTTTCCCATGCATTTTTTGAATTTACACAGTTATTTTCATAGGCTGTATTTAGAGCTGCCTTTAGGATGGTTAGAATACGGTTTGATGTATCTTTTGATTTTCTAATGGTTTCTTCATCTTTATCATTAACCAATCCATCACGCCAATCAACAACTTGTTTTTTGGTAAGCTTAGTCAAAGGTTGGTTTAATAGTTCATCAGATAATTTATTTTGTAATCGTCTAGCAGTAGCTCTGGCTTTTTCGGGTGTTATGCCATGTTTGCTATTAATGGGTAATTTTTTTTCATAGTCTGCTATGGCATCAGTCAAATTATATTGATGATTTTTAATAGTACCGATTGACTTAATCCATTTTAATGCCTCTACTTTGGCTTGATCATAATCATAGTCAGTTTCTATTCCTAATACGTTGGAACGAGTTTTATATCTGGCAATCCATGAGCCACCTTTTTTGTCATTGGTAGATTTTCTAAAACCTATAAAGCAGGATTTTTGCAATTGGTCGTAATAGGGTTCTTTTTTGGGTTCTAGTTTTTTCCGTTTATTATTAGTCGAAATTTTAGATAATGCCATATTAACCTTAAATCAAAAAGTATGTTAAAAGTATGTTAGAGTTAACAAAAAACATGTATGAACATCAGCGAACAAGTTTTATCAATTGTAGCCTTAATCCCTTATTGTGTAAAGATTCATGTTTGTTCGCTGATGTTCGCTGATGTTCGCTGATGTTTTTAATAAGGGGTAACTTAGCCCTTACAAGGCGAGGGTCGGGGGTTCGATCCCCTCAACACCCACCAAATCAACATTCTAAGATGTCCGATAAGGACCTGAAGCCAGCGTAATTGCTGGTTTTTTTATGTCTGCG
>Ga0209184_1001568_pt1 | contig 14332 bp, 10 predicted proteins | sample EN8Hudsemesocosm_2_FD_184627 | JGI IMG/M metagenome (GOLD analysis project Ga0209184, IMG submission 184627) | Methane-oxidizing microbial communities from mesocosms in the Hudson Canyon - EN8C Hudson Canyon (SPAdes) (version 2) | ecosystem: Environmental > Aquatic > Marine > Cold seeps | place... | reverse complement strand
AACATTGTTGTACTGGTAGCATTGGTGTCATCGTATTTAATGGTACTGAAGGCACACAAAAAGACATTATTAAATGGGCTGATGACTCCATGTATGAAGCTAAAGAGGCTGGACGCAACCAGGTTCGACTCTCTGTTGAAGGGTGATGAAATACATGCAATCTAGGCGCCCCCCCCCTAATAGCCAAAGGTCTGATTATGCCTGACTACACTCATTCAAGACCAACCAAAAACGACTTTCTTAGATCATATTCAATAGGTGCTAGTGACTGAAATAAGGCGGTAGAATCAAGTACAAGCTACCTGATTAAAAATCAATGGAGGAATTTTTAGGGTTATTGCCCATAGAATAAAAAACAGCTACCCCTTATAATCCATAATATATGTAATGTTATTTGTCAGGTTAATAATGTAGGTCATCAAATCTTCCCTATTTTGAAGTGTCGTTAAGTTAGCTATTAAACTAATCGCCATAATTTAATAGCTGTTTATAATCGCTTAGGACATTGTAATGAATAGTGTTATTGCAACAACTCGTTTTATACCCACTAGACCACAAACCTTACTAACTGTATTTTTTGTTGGTATTGCCTATTACCTAGGTGCAAAATTAGGGATTAGCCTTAGTATTCCACCCAATGGTATCTCTGCTTTTTGGCCGCCCAATACCGTTATACTCGCTGCTATACTCTTATCAAATCATCAGCGGTGGTGGGTCTTCATTCTGGCAATGGTTCCCGCTAATCTTTATGCTGCTATAGATGCAGATGTTTCAATACATCGGGTAATAATTTATTTTATAGCCAATTGTACTGAGGTTTTAGTAGCGGCATTTGCTATAACGTCTTTTTTAAAGAAACAGCGAATTAAATTTAATCATTTTAATGAAGTCATTGTTTTTTTACTGGCTGCTGTTTTAATTTCACCTGCTATCTCAGCATCTATAGCATCTTTTACAACAATTTATGACTCAGAAATAAGTTATTGGTCGGCTTGGCGATTTTGGTTTCTATGTGATGCGTTAGGACATCTAACCCTCACGCCTGTATTAATTTTATGGTTTACCTACCTTTCAAGCGAGCTTCCTTTACATAGGACAGTATCGCTAAGCCGTGTAACGGAGTTAATATTTTTTATATTCTGTTTATTTACAGCCAGTTTTTTCTCATTTGGGGGAGAATCAAGTTATTCACACATTTCACCTGCTTTACTCTACAGCCCTATACCCGTAATTCTTTGGGCCATAATCCGCTTTGGGTCTCTCGGCGTGTACAGTACACTTTTTGTTATCACCATTGTTGCGACTTGGAATACTGTTAATGGTCAAGGGCCCTTTAGTAGCTTTTCAGCTGCCGAGAATATTTTCTCATTGCAATTGTTTATGCTGGCTGTATCCGTCCCAATGCTGCTGCTTAGCGCTTTATTGAGTGAACGTAAGCAATCAGAGGAGGCTCTTCAAAAAAGCGAGAAGCATCTTCGACAAAGTCAGCTTTATGGGAAAATTGGAACATGGGAGGCTAATTTAATTACAAACCAACAAGCTTGGTCAGAAGTAGTGATTGAAGAACTGGGGTTTCCCAACATTGCTGAACCAAAATGGGAAGACTTTTTAGCAACAATACACCCAAATGATCGAGACCATGTTGTTGATGCAACTAATCAGCATATCAATGAAAATAAAGAATTTAATGTTGAATATCGAATTGTAGATACGCAAAGAAAGATACGATGGATGGCCTCTGCTGGAAAAGCCGAATTTGATGCTAATGGCAAAGCAATAAAATTGCTGGGGACGGTACAAGAAATAACCGATCAAAAAATAGCAGAAGAAAAACTCCAGCTTTCTGCAAAAGTTTTCAATGAAACTAATGAAGGTATTATGATTACTAATGCTCAAGGTATTATTATTGAAGTAAACCCTGCATTTTGTGAAATATCAGGTTTCAGTCGCGATGAAGTAGTCAACCGTAATCCCAATATTTTAAATTCGGATAGACAAAGTCCAGAGTTTTACGCAAACATGTGGAAGGCTATTATTAAGCTAGGTTACTGGCAAGGTGAAATTTGGAATCGTAAGAAAGATGGTGCACTCTATGCTGAGTTGTTATCTATCTCATCAATACGAAATGGAGAAGGAAAAGTATTACAATATGTCGGAATCTTTACAGATATTACTCACAGCAAAAAACAACAAGAATCACTTGAACATATGGCACATTACGATGTGCTAACCCAGCTACCTAATCGAACACTTCTTGAAAACCGCTTTACTCAAGCTCTCGCTCATAGTAAACAAAAACAAAACACACTTGCTGTTTGTTTCCTTGATTTGGATGATTTTAAACCCATCAATGACCTTTATGGTCATAAAACAGGCGACCAGTTACTTGTTGAAGTAGCAAACCGCCTCAAAACAATTATCAGAGATGAAGATACCGTTTCACGGCAAGGTGGCGATGAGTTTGCATTATTGCTAGGTGATATCGATTCATTTCCTCACTGCGAACAAATGCTAAAACGCATTATTAACTTACTTGCTCAACCCTATTTGATTGATGACCGACCTCTTATTATCAGTGCCTCTATTGGAGTTACTTTATACCCAACGGATGATTCAGATTTAGATACTTTAATGAGACATGCTGATCAAGCCATGTATGAAGCAAAGATAGCAGGTAGAAACCGTTACCAGCTATTTAATACAGAACAAGATCAACGCAGCATTAAAAAAACTATTCGACTCACTGAAATACAAACCGCATTGGAGAACAATGAGATGTGTTTGTATTATCAGCCTAAAGTGAATATGTCGACAGGGGAAGCATTTGGAGCAGAAGCGTTAATTCGTTGGACCCATCCAGAAAAAGGTTTGATTCCACCACTTGATTTTTTACCTATTATCGAAGGTACTGAATTAGAATTGATAGTTGGTAACTGGGTCATTAACAATGCTTTAAAACAACTTGATAACTGGAATATGCAAGGTATTGACCTTGAATTGAGTGTCAACATTTCTTCTTGCCATTTGCAATCAGCTTCCTTTATTACTGATCTTGATAAATCACTCGCTTTATATCCAAGGGTACATTCAAAAAATTTACAATTGGAAATATTGGAAAGTAGTGCCTTAGGCGACCTTCACTCAGTTAGAACCATTATAAAAACATGCATTGAAGCGTTGGGTGTCAATATTGCATTAGATGATTTTGGTACAGGCTATTCATCATTAACGCATTTGAGAAACTTACCTGCTAAGACGATTAAAATTGACCAATCCTTCGTAAAGGGTCTACTGGATGACCCAAATGATCATGTCATTATTGATGGTGTTATTGGGCTGGCAAATTCCTTTAATCGTAACGTAATTGCAGAAGGTGTAGAAACAACAGCACATGGCTTAATGTTACTTGTTATCGGCTGTAATGAAGCTCAAGGGTATGGTATTGCCCGACCTATGTCAGTACTTGATTTTCAAGATTGGCTAACAAACTATACACCCAATCAACAATGGCTTAACTACGCAAACAAACATCGGTCAGAAAAAGAAAAGAAAATTAAGTTATTCAGGCTGACTTTAGCTCAATGGGCTAAATATTTTGAAAAAAATATTTATGCTGAACCTGGCGATGGTGCCCAATGGCCCATACTGAAAAGAACAAAATGTCATTGTGGTATTTGGATTAAACGAGCAAGGCAGGAACAGCTCTTTGAAGAAAGCTGGTTAATAAAGTTAGAAGATGTACATAATGCTATGCATGATATTGCAGATGATTTATTCAAAAAATATCATGCAGGTGATATTACAAATGCAAGAGATGGGCTTAAGGATATTAACCAGGCTGTAGATAATTTAATTAGTCTGTTGGGGCAACCTGAACAAAAGAATGCTGTAATTTAATTCACATTTGAATTACCGAAACTATTTTTTTGTTATTTCTGACTGGCTGGTTTTGGTTGTAAGTGAGCATAAGGATTAGTAAGAATGTAATTGAAAAGTAGTGGCACCAATGATCACTAACAACCCATTGCAGCCGGCCTTCAAAGCAGGTAAAAACTCTTTTATCAGCTTTGTTACATAACAAAAAAAGGACTAGAAAACTAATTATTTAGTAGAGCAATTACTTTACATCTGGGGAAAACAACTGCTCTCCACCTTTTGTAAAACCAGCAATTATTTCCTGTCCTTGTTTACTGGTTACAAAGTCAATATATTTTTTTGCTAGGTTATAACGAACGTGTGAACCCTTTTTTGGGTTTACAGCCATTATATGATAAGGATTAAATAGTGACTTCTCTCCTTCGAATAGTACTTTTAGCATTATTTTATCAGCAAATGCTATTTGTGTACCTCGATCAGTTAACGTATAACCCTGTTTGTTATCAGCAATACGTAATACAGCTCCCATTCCTTGACCTGCAGCTATATACCATGAACCTTTATGTTCAACTTTTGCCTGCCTCCATAGCTGTAATTCTTTTTTATGCGTACCAGAATCATCACCTCTTGAGATAAAAGGTGATTCACTTTTAGCAATTTTTATCAATGCTTCAGCCACTGTTTTTGCTGAAGCAATTCCAGCAGGATCATTCTCTGGTCCAATAACAACAAAATCATTATGCATTACTGCGGTACGATCAATAAAATCACCACTGGCAACGTACTTTAATTCAGCAGCAGGGGCATGAACAAAAACCACATCTACATCACCATTACTGCCTATTTTAAGCGCCTTCCCCGTTCCTACTGCAATTACACTAACTTTAATATCTGTTTGTTTTTCAAATGCAGGATGTAAAATCGCAAGCAATCCTGAGTTCTCTGTACTGGTTGTTGTAGACAGACGCAACCTTTGCTCTGCACTCACTTGTTGCTGGCTTGTCATTAATAAAGCTGCCAGTATTAGTATATATTTCATAGTCTTCAGGGTTTTTCCTTTTCTTTAAAACTTTACGGAAACTTGGGTATAAGCATAAGTGCTATCACCATTACCTGCCTGGTCAATCAAATCACCGGCAAATAAATGAGCCACGCCACCTTCTATACGTAAATTATTAGGTAACGGTTCCCAGCGTAATCTTGCCTCTGCTTGAGTCCCTATATAGGCATCCTGACCCTTTATCCCGGCCGGCACCCAGCTATCTGAGGTGCTGGCTCGCCAGTAGCCACGAAATGCAAACATCGTTTTTACTGTCTTTATAGGTTTAAAGTTGAGCCGTAATGCTGGGGTCAATAAATTACTACGGGCAAATGCACCATAAATACTGGTGGGACCGAAATCAAATCGACGCGCACCATAAAGTGTATCAAATCGATTATTTTGGCCGTCATTAGGATCATCATCGCCACTAGCATAATCAAATTGTGCAATTAATCTTGGGAGCCATGGTGCATCAAAACTATAACCAAACTCAGCATGATGAAAATGTGCCCAGTGATCCAATGTTTTAGTCGCTGTGTTTGAAGTACTGGATTTACCCAACTGATAAACTGTTTCCAATTGATAATCAAACTGCTGCTTAATAGGTTTACGCCATAGACGGACACCAAAGGTATATATTTCGCGGTCTTTGGTGGCAAAATTTTGACTGTCTTCTTCATCAAGAGCAAACAGAAAAATCTCTCCGTTATCTTTCTGTGTTAGTAAGGGCTGGCTGTAATGAATCCCCCAGAAACGCCTTTCGGTACGTTCCTGATCAAAAGCCGGTTTGTTATCCTTGATATCATCATCCACCCTGCGGTTAACTGGTAATGTATAAAAAACTCTGAATTTCCGATTTTCTGACTGCCATTGCCAGTCAAGTCCCGTAAAAGCATTGATGGTATTGCGGAAACGATTTCGTGCCACCAGTCTACGACTGCCCACATCCATGGTGATACGTCCAGCACGAAGCATGGCATGACTATCTTCAGCTCCAATATTATCAACAGGCACTTCAATATAAGCCTGTAATAACTCCAGAGGATTGGCAATACCTGACGTCAACCTCGTCGATGAACTAGCTGAACCCGCATCGACTAGTTCTATGCGTGAGTCCATCATTTCCGCACCTAAGCCTACATATTCAAAATCAGCTTTGGCATGAACCAATGTCCGAAATGCCAGTACCTGATCGCCACTATTCCCCGTTTGTCCATTAACTATCCTGCGATACTGCTGATCCAGTGTTTCATACCGTGTTCTATGTTCAAAAGAAACTTTTAACCAGTCAGGTAAGCCAATTGACTGGTCCAGTCGCCAGCTTTTTCCCTGTGCATAGCTAACAGCCGAAAACAAACTAAGCATGCTTATACAAGCAATGCTTATATGTGTATTTAATTGCATATATAAAAACTATAATTGAATTATATTTAGAGTTAATCCATGTTAGCATGCTTGTTCCCACCCAATAAATATGCATATTATTACCACTTATTTATGAGCACTATTAACATTCAGCATTCATTACAATCTCGCATAACATTACACAACCAGGAATACGATCTAAATCCGTTGTTACAACTATTGATTGCAATTCATAAGCACGGAAACCTACGTGCCGCTGCCAGCTCATGTTGTTTTTCCTATCGTAAAGCCTGGAATATTATCAAGGATTTGGAAGCTGTATTTGGTCACCCACTGGTTGAAAAACATAGAGGAAAAGGGTCGAAACTAAGCATGCTAGGAGAAAAATTACTGGCTATCAAAAACGAAAATGATGTTGCTTTTAATGATCAATTAAAAGCTGCTGACAACAAGGTTAATCATTCCCTGCAAAAACTGTTATCTCAATCACAAACATTACGAATTATTGCCAGCGATTCAGAAAAATTAAATGCCTTGCGCTTACAAAACCCTGATATAGATTTACATATTGACGGAAGCAGCCAAGCACTTTCTGCATATACAGATGAAAAATGTGATGTAGCTGGCTTTCATATTGTTTCTGGCAACCTCTATCAACAACAACTAGCGATGTATGCTCAATACCTGGATAAAGAAAAGGATCATTTCGTGCTTTTGGAACGACGCCAACAGGGTATCATCAGCCATCCTGAACGCCCTATATCAACATTACAGCAAATACTCGACCAGCAATTGGTTTTTGTTAACAGACAGCAAGGATCAGGAACTCGATTATTACTAGATAACCTTATTAAGGAACAGCATATTAATGCCGACCAGTTGATAGGATATTGTCACGAAGAACATACTCACCTTGCAGTAGCAAGTATGATTATTAGCCGACAAGCAGATGCTGGTTTAGGGATTAAAAGTATAGCCAATCGTTTAAAGCTTCACTTTACACCTGTTTGTGATGAGCTTTATTTCTTGGTTTTTAGATCAAAAACACCTCAAATACAATTAACTCTAAACATATTATTTAACAAAGATAAGCTGAAAATTATAAATTACAAAGAATTTGTAACCCTCATCCTTAATAAGACATAACTCATCAATTTACACACTGTGGATAAAATAAGTTTTTTACAGCATGAATGTAGACTGGTTTTGTTAATTGATCGGATAACTTACTTTTTGTAAATGCCCGCTTTTGGCTGACAAGCGCCCGACCAAACTAAAAGTGATGTAGCTAGATTGAAGAGGGTTTTGAACGGTCGGTAGCCGACCCAAAGCGGGCATAGGGTAAATTACTTTTATATAGAATAACCATGAATTAACCAGCCTGTTTCACATCCGAAATTTGGCTAACGATAGGCTTATTTTAACCAGGTAAACTTTACATAAGAAGAACTTGCTGGTTGAATGCCAAATTATAAAAACTTGGAAAAGTACTTCGTTTGAATTCCACATCAGAATTTAACTTTACTCTGACCCCAGTTTTTTCATGTCTCCCCTACCGACTGTGAGATTGCAAGTTCACGGGGCACCCATAGCTCATAGGCTTTCACCCCATATACTTTTGTTAATTGAATAAGCAAACTATTATTTAGTAAATCCAATCATTTCAACTTTTACATTATCATCAGGTGCCGTTGTTAAATAATCAGTCAGAATTTCGCGAATATCATGATCAATAAACTTTGCTTTTGAGGCATCAATGAATACATAACTGTTATGTTCAATTTGTTGAAGAGATCGCCGTAATAAGGGTTTGTTTAAAAACGAAACGTCCTTATGCATTGTTAAGGTATATTCATTATTAGAGTGATGTAAAGTAATTGCTCGCTGGTAATTTGAACGTACGACAAAATACAAACCGACTGCAATGCCTACGATAATCCCTTGAAGTAAATCTGTCACAGAAATAGCAACAACTGTGGCAATAAATGGCAAGAACTGTTGGTGCCCCTGTTTATACAGATTGATAAACATTTCAGGTTTTACCAGTTTATAGCCCGTGTGCAATAAAATGGCTGCTAAGCAGGATAAGGGGATCATATTGAGGTGTTTAGAGATAAACATCACACTTATCAGTAATAATATGCCATGAACGAACGAGGAAACCCGTGTTACGCCACCTGCATTAATATTGGCTGAACTTCGGACAATAACGGCGGTAATAGGCAAGCCGCCAATCAAACCACTGATCATATTACCTATTCCTTGCGCTTTAAGTTCCCGGTCAGTTGGCGCAATCCGTTTTAAAGGATCAAGTTTGTCTACCGCTTCCAGGCTTAATAATGTTTCAAGACTGGCAATAATTGCTAGTGTAAAAGCAATAGTATAAACCTTGGGGTTCATTAGATAGCTAAAGTCTGGAAATGTAAATAGCTGGAAAAATTGACCGACGCTTTCAGTAATTGGAATAGAAACCATATATTCTGCTGCTATGGAAAATTGTGGGAAAAAATCGGCAGCCAGTAAGTTAAAGGCTATTCCCCAAACAACAACGATTAATTGAGCAGGAATTAGTTTAGCCAGTATTGTTTGTTTAATCCAGGCAGTTTCCCAAAAGAGTATGATGACTAATGAGATGAGCGTAACAATAGTCGGCCCTATTGAAAAGAATGAAAAAGATGTCAGTAATTCTTGAAAGCTGGATTCAGCCGTTTTCATCATATAGCTTTCATCACCATCAAAGGTCGTTTGATAGCCAATGGCATGTGGTATCTGTTTAATGATTAAAATGAGTCCAATCGCACTCAGCATCCCTTTAATAACCGAAGAAGGGAAGAAAGCACCAATCATTCCTGCACGCAAATATCCCATAATCAATTGCAGCACGCCCGCCAGTACGACACTGACTAAAAACCCGGAAAAGCTACCAAGTTCCTCAATAGCCGCAAAAATGATAACGGTTAAACCGGCTGCCGGACCAGAAACACTTAATTGAGAGCCACTGACCCATGAAACGACTAATCCTCCCACTATACCGGCAATTAAACCGGCAAAAAGAGGTGCTCCCGAGGCTAAGGCGATCCCTAGGCATAATGGCAGGGCCACCAGAAATACCACAATACCGGAAGGAATATCATGTTTTAAATTGGAAAGGTAAAAATTGAGTTGTTCACGATTCATAATATATTTTTATGATAGATTAAGACTGTTCAACAGGTCGATATTGAAAAATGGGTGGGATAGCATCTCCCGGGTTAAATTCAATGAGTGTCTTTAATAAGCCATCTTGCAAGTTATAAACCCAGCCATGAAGAATGGGCGCTTCACGCTCATCCCAGGCCTCTTGAACAATTGAGGTATGTGACAAGGAATGAATCTGCTCCCGTATATTTAATTCGACCAGTTTGTTTACTCGTTCTTTTTCTGTTGGTAATAGGTCGATTTCAGTCTGGTGAAGCCTATAGATATATTTAATATGCATTAGCCAATTATTGGCAATAAGTAAATCTGGATTTTGTTTGGCAAGTGCGGCTCTAATACCGCCACAATTATAATGACCGCACACAATAATATGTTTTACCTTCAATACATTGACTGCATATTGCAACACACTAAGGCAATTAAAATCGGTTGATATGACCTGATTAGCAATGTTCCGGTGCATAAATATTTCTCCCGGTAAAGCTTTCACAACAACTTCTGCTGGTACACGACTATCAGAACACCCAATCCATAAAACGCTGGGAGATTGAGCCTTCGCCATTTGTTCAAAAAAACCAGGGTTTTCAGTCTTTACTTCGTTTGCCCATTCCTGATTGTTGTCTAAAAAAGTTTCAATTTTTTTCATGATTCATTCCTTAAGAAGCTAATAAGAAAGTATACCTTAGGAACGGGCATGGAATAACTTGAATAAGTGACTTGCCTTTTTGTCCTAGAATACGAACAAAAACCCTTCGCCTATTGCGCTCAACTTATTCCATGCACGCTCCTTAGTATCTACTTAATAGCGATAGTAACCTAGCATGCGTATATCATACATAACGGGCTAGCTGCATAACCAGAAAAAAACCAAACTAGCCTTTCAAAAAATCATTTTCTGTCTATCTGCGCCCAATATTTTCAATTTTCAGCATCAATTATCCAGTAGTTACATTTTAGCCTTTTTTAAATAACAATGAGATATAGAATTAGACTGGTAAAAATTGAATGCTATTTTTTTTGAAAAACATGGGAAATTTTCAACGCTGATTAACAGATAAGACCGCTATTGGCTGACAGTGACCATACGTTTAAGCATGAATTTGATTGAAGAAGTAGATGCCCTCAATGATCACTAACGACCCATAAGAGACATAGAGGTTTTTTTAAAAAGAGCATGTTAATTATCACTGAAGCACACCGTTGGTGAATGAGGAGTCCATATCATCACTCTGGATGTAGGGGGGGGACGCTGTCATATGAAGAAGCAGAACACTGGAAAATACACTATAGAGCGTTACTTACTCAAGCAGAAATTGAATGCCCACCACCCGAAAAACCAGACAAACCCAAAAAGGGACGGGTTAAACGCAGTAAGGCAAGAAATTTACTGGAAAGGCTTATTGATTTTGAAGAGGATGTGTTGCGCTTCATGACAGATGCTAATCCCCCTTTTACAAATAATGCCGCAGAAAATGCCATTCGTATGACTAAAGTTCATCAGAAAATATCAGGATACTTTCGGAGTATCGAGGGCGCTGAAATTTTTTGTCGTGTGCGTGGGTATTTATCAACCTGTCATAAACAGGGAATGAGCGCGACTCTCGCTATGGAACTCGTTTTTGAAGGTGAATTACCTGAATTTGCCTTATAATGTCGTTTTACTATTCATGCATGCTGAGTGGTTACAAGATCTTTTCCTAGAACTCTAAATGCCTCTTCAACAGTAGTATTGCCATTAAGAATATGTTCTGTTGCAACATCAGCTAATGTACGCATTCCTTGCTGTTTAGCAAATGATGTCAGCTGTTTTGTTGTTGCACCCGTACGGATAGCATCAGCTAAAACCTCATCAACAACTAAGATTTCAAGTAAAGGAATGCGCCCTAAAAAACCAGAATGATTACATGTGTCACAGCCATGAGCACGCATTGCAGGTAGGCTGTCATTCACTCGTACAAATTCCTGTTCAATTTTACTTTCAGGTGACTGAATTTTTGTTGCGCAGCCTGGGCAGAGTCTCCTAATTAATCGTTGTGCAGCTAGTCCTTTCAATGAATCCGCCATTAGGGCATCAGATATGCCTAAATCTTTTAATCTGGCAATAACGGTGATCGCATCATTTGTATGAAGTGTTGTCAGTACAAAATGTCCTGTTAGAGCAGAACGAATTGCTGTCTCGGCAGTTTCTCTATCTCGAACTTCACCAACTAAAATAACATCTGGATCCTGACGAAGAATATGTTTCAATGCTTTGTTAAATGTTAAACCTTGAGCAGCGTTAATATTTATTTGTGCAACCCCCTCTATTTCATATTCAACAGGATCTTCAACCGTGATAATACATTTATCAATCGAGTTGATTTCTTGGAGGGCACTATTTAGTGTTGTTGTTTTACCTGAACCTGTTGGACCAGACATCACCAAAATACCATTTTGTTGTGTCATTACTTGTTTTAATAGTTCTACTTCACGAGGTAAAAAGTTTTGTGTATCAAGCGATTTAAGGGTGTCGTTTTTAAGTATTCGAATAACAAATTTTTCTCCACCTCTGACTGGCATAGATGAAACTCGCATATCAAGAGGGCCTTTATTAGTATCTAGGTGAATTTGACCATCCTGAGGAATAGTACTGTTAGTTACATCCATCTTAGCTAGTGCCTTAATACGTTGACCAACATGTTTGAACACGGACAGGGGTAATACCGTTATTTTGCGGAGAAGCCCATCAATACGAAAACGTACAATCCCTTCGCCATTATATGGTTCAATATGAACATCACTAGCGCCATCGAGTATTGCTTGTTCTAATGCCCTTTTTACCAAGCGAACAACACCTGAGTTATTAATTGTTTCGGACTCGGAATGCTTAATAGTTCGGGCATTGTCAGGAACCGTATTGCTTGAAAACCAGCGACTAATTTCAGTCGGTGGAGATAAGGAAAACACGATACGTTTATTTGTTAAAAAAGATAGTATTGAGTGCGCTTCCTGATCAAATGGTTCGGCGATTGCACAGAGTATACTCAATTTATCTTCTTTCAATATAACCACATTATGTTTTTCAAGCACACTGTCAGGTATATTTTCTACATCAAGTTTATTTGCTGGTAATTCTGCTAGGTCTAGCGAATATGTAGTTGATATTTTTATAGCTAGATCTGATATGGAAATATCTAGTGCAGAACAAGCATGCTCCCATACTAATGTCAGCTCATTTGGGAGTGATAATTCAAAACTGTCATAATCACTGGAAGATAGTTCTTTTTTTACTAGGTTCAATATCCAATTAAAATTTGATAGCTCGCTCATCATTATTCATCACCAAGATAGAGGTCTTCATGGCGACCTTGATGATCTAATACGAGCTTGCCTTCAGGTGTCGGCATGGTTAATTGATAATGATTAACACCTAGTATTTCATAGTTTACCTGCAGAACACTCGCTAGCGGACTGAGTATTTTTTCTGGAAACTTATTATGATTTCGTTGATAGGAATCTATTTCTTCAGCAAAAGTTAATAACGCAACTCTTTTACCTGACTCGAATGAAGCAGCTGTTGGGCCAGCATGCGTATCTGTTGAAAAAGGCTGATGATAAATAAAACTAACAATCAGTAATAATACCGCTAGGTATAAGATTTCAACCGGTATTTGAAAAGAACGATCCGAAGAAACCCCTCTATTCGAAATATCATCCATTGCTTCATGGATTAAACCATCAAACGTTTCGCTTACATTGTTTCTATTCGGGTGTTGTGAGTCATTCATTTATTTGTACCTCTTCCGTTTGAAGGTTTTAATTAGTGTTTATTATTTCTGATGTACAAAGAGTTAAGGTTAACAACCAAAGTGATGGTTTCTTATCCAGCTATTTCTACACTATTTTCCTTTTTGTGAGCCTTGTGTAGCATAAACATACAACAGAATTGGTTTGTGCTGCTGTTGTTTGAGTAGTAGTAGGGTAGCATGTGCTACGGTGGTGATTGTGTAGTAGATGTTGTATGTGCAGCTGGTGTCGTATGAGCTGTCGACTTGGTTACATGGTGAGTAATTGTTGGAGCTTGACTAGCAGTGTGATGAAGGGAGGTATTACTAGAAAGTGCTACAACCATAATTGATGGCGTAATGAATACATGTTCCTGTTGCGTAATATGATTCAAAGCATGAAGTATTCCATTACTTTGAGGGCTGGTTGCCTTTATAAAAACGACAGGTAAAGTTCGGGCAATTATTTTATGAAATACACTAGATTGAGATCCGCTACTAATAATAGAAGAATACAGCTGAATACCATCTTTGGTGGAATAGAGGGCATCTTTTCCAGAAAATGCACTTGGTGCCTTACCATAATCGGCACTCTGATATAGCTGTTGTAGCTTGCTCGAAATTCTCTTATGGTCAAATAATGAGTCATATGATGAGTCAAGATAGCTTAAGCTTATCCCATGAATATTGACGAGCACCTGCGTAGCTTTTGCTTCATTGATATAGCGTTGGTAACTTGGGGCGGCAATGCTCGCTAATATTCCAATAATGGTAACAACTATCATTAACTCGATTAGTGTGAACCCACTGAATGATTTTCTTATCATTTAATTATCCATCATCTATTATTACTCTAATTCATCACTCTAATACATGTTTCAACCCAGTACAAGACTAAAGTGTCAGTCATCACTGTATATTATGTGTTTGTTTGTTGTTTTTTATGGTTAGGTGATTAGCGTATCCCCTATAAATCACAGGGGGAGCAATAATCTTTAAAAAAAACCGTCAAAAAGCAATAAATAGCTTGACAGGTTTTTGATGTAAAAATGGCTTTTTAAAAACCTCATACATTTCGCACTATTTC
>Ga0209184_1001566_pt1 | contig 14343 bp, 14 predicted proteins | sample EN8Hudsemesocosm_2_FD_184627 | JGI IMG/M metagenome (GOLD analysis project Ga0209184, IMG submission 184627) | Methane-oxidizing microbial communities from mesocosms in the Hudson Canyon - EN8C Hudson Canyon (SPAdes) (version 2) | ecosystem: Environmental > Aquatic > Marine > Cold seeps | place... | reverse complement strand
TAGTACAACTATAGCCTGCGTTATGAATGTAATCGGCTTCTAGTTGGGCCAGTTTTTGTTCATCTTCGACGATTAAAATATGGCTTGCTTTTGTGTTGCTCATAATGGGAATTCTATATGAATGTTGAGGCCTCCCAAGGCTGAAGGCTGAGCGTTAATAATGCCAGCATGCGCGGCGACTATGTTACTACAAATAGCTAGTCCTAAGCCTGCGCCGCCAAGCTTTCTGTTGCGAGAACTTTCAAGCCGATAAAAGCGCTTGAATAATTTAAGCTGTTCTTGCTCTGGTACGCCTGGCGCACTGTCGGCCATATCAATAACTAGCTTGTTTGACTTTTGGGTTACGCTAATATGCACAAAGCCGTTATTATCGGTGTATTTTGCACTATTATTCAGCAAGTTTTGAAATAGCTGGGATAATCGATCAGGATCAGCATAAAGCAGGCCTGTTCCCGTCTTATTCAATAATTGTACAGATATGTTTTTTTTATCAAATTCTGGCTTAAGTCCTGTAATACATTGTTGTAGCAGGGCAATAACATCAAGCTCAGTTTTACGATAAGTTAAGGCCCCTTGATCAGATAAGGTTAATTGATATAGATCCTCAGTTAATCGATTGAGTCGCATAACATCACTGAATAGCGAATCAATTGCTGCTCGATTCATTGGCCGGATACCATCTTGTAAGGCTTCCAGTTCACCGCGCAAAACAGCTAGTGGTGTGCGTAGTTCGTGCGAAATATCTGAAATCCAGCGTTGTCGGGATTGTTCAGACTGTTCCAGAGCACTAGCCATTAGATTAAAATCCAAAGCCAGCTGTCCAAGTTCATCTTTTGATTCGACGGCCAGACGCAGATTATAATGCCCCATTCCCAGCTCTTTGGTGGCAGCCGTGATTTTCTTGATTGGCCTACCTAGAATATAAGCCAGTAGCAATGCGAGCCCCGCAGATAACACGATCATTATGAGAGAAACCCAGATAATTGCTTTGGACTGATGTTCCATAAAGCGAAGTTCGTCGAGTTGTATTGTAGGTTTGCCAGGCAATAAGCCAAGATAGCCTATGGTTTTTTGTTGATAATCAATGTGGTAAAGCGTTAGCTTATCTAGGTCTTCTTCTCTGCCAAAAACAATTGATAGATCAGTATCTAATAACATCACGCGTAACCTCAATGACTGAAATGTACCATTGCCTTTACTTTCAGGCTGCTGCCGTGGCGGCCATCTGTTTCTTGGTTCTTGTAATGTGCTATTCATCCATTGTCTAGAATGGTGAGGCCTATGGCTTGAACCAGGATTCTCAGGCCGCAATAATTGTATCCAGCGTCTTTTATTATTTGATAAGGGTTTCCAGCTATTTGACTCGGCATAATTATCAGCCAGATTCTCAATTACCTGCTCTATGTGTTGACGTTGACGTGTTTCAATAAATTCAGCAAAACCTTGGTTTAGTGACCATAGCATAAAGAGATACATGCCTGCTACGATCAGTAAGGTGCTTAATAGAAAAGCGATAAATAATTTTAAACGAATCGATTTATACACTGGCTGGCTCAACAGTTATTAAGGATTAATTATGGCATTAAAATGTGCAATAAAGATGAATTTAGTAGCAGTGATGGCAAAGTCCAGCAAATGTTAAAAAATATCGGGTCTATTTTGTATTTGAAAAGCATAGATGCTTTTATACCTCGGCCTTTTCTGTAGAATATCTGTTTAATATCGACTATATATGGAGAAACAATGAAATTATATAAATTGGCATTAACTGTTATTTTTATTTTTTCTGTTACGGCTTGTGCATTTCAGGAGCCTGAGTATTTAAAAATGGTAACACCAGCTGAATTAGATAAAATCATGCAACAGGAGGATGTTTTTCTTGTTGATGTTCATACGCCTAAACAGCAACATATAAAAGGAACGGATTTATTTATTCCTTATAATGAAATTGAACAATACAAAGATAAGCTACCGAAAGATAAAGATAGTGCAATTTATCTTTATTGTGAAGGTGGGCCGATGGGAAATGCTGCAGCAAGGTCTCTTCATGACTTAGGGTATAGCAACTTAATTAATCTTAAGGGAGGGGCGAGCGCATGGCGAAGGGTGGGGTTGCAACTTCAATAAAGGGGTTGGATCTAATGTCTTTAAGTTAAGGACATGAGGTCTTTGTCAAAACAAAAAAGTTTTCACGCAAAGGCACAAAGTCACCAAGAAGAGAGATTTCTTTTTCTTTTCTTTGTGCCTCAGTGACTTTGTGTGAGTATAAATTTTTGTTAACTTAATGGCATTCGGATTAGATCTTCAGTATCAAAAAAAATTAGTCAGGCAAGTGTTATGAAAACGAGTTTTTACGCATATTTATCCCGGTTACGCTGGATTAAGCGCTGGGGTTTGAAGCGCAATGCTTATGAAGAAAATGTGATGGAGCATAGCTGGGAGGTTTCGGTGATTGCCCATACCTTGGCATTGATAAAAAACCGATACTTTGATGGTTCGGTGGATGCCAATGCCATCGCTACGGCCGCTTTATATCATGATGTAACTGAAGTGATAACGGGTGATTTACCAACGCCAATAAAATATCATTCTGAAAAAATCACCACGGCTTATAAGCAAATTGAACAGCAGGCTGAAAATGAGTTGATAGGTTTGTTGCCAGAAAAATTGCAGCAAGACTTTGCAAGCCTGATTCAGCATAACAACATGCCAGAAGGGCATGAAGGGATTATTAAAGCTGCAGATAAAATTTCAGCTTATTTGAAATGTCAGGCTGAGTTAAAGGCTGGAAATAGTGAGTTTGAAACGGCCGCTGAGCAGTTGGTTTTAATGCTGGATAGCTCTGAACAGCCAGAAGTGATCTTTTTTATGCAGCATTTTGTACCGAGTTGTGGCTTAACATTAGATGGCTTAATGCAAGCTTAGGGAGATGGAAAAAAAATAATCATCCAATCTTGCTGGTCTTTTTGTCCGCCTTCAGCGAGGTGGCAACAGTTACGTAGCTTGCTATGCGCCTGTTGCCACCTCGCTGAAGACAAACAAAAATCCTGCCCAAATATCGGACAATTATTTCTTTCCAGCTCCCTAATTAGACTTTTTACTGTTTATTTGTATGAAACTATTGATTTGTAGAGCTGTTTTCCCTATCCTTAACAAAGATTAAATGATTTGTGACTAGTTAGCTTAAATAAAGAGGAAAAAATGAAAATATTAGTAAAACCTTTAATTGCAAGTGCCTTAGTGATTGCTTCTGCAGGTGTAAATGCACAGAGTTATTCTGGTGAGAAAGTTAATGACGTGATTTATGACATGGATGACAATGGAAATAGATCAGTTAATTTCCAAGAATTTTATGAAGAGAAGGTAACCTATAATGATGACTCTTTTGATGTAAATAAAGATGGTTATATCTCTGAAGGCGAAATTGTTATTGAGATAAAGGAAGATCTTGCTAAAACAATTAAAGAGCTGAGAAAGCTTGGGGTTTCAGAGGCAAACATTAAAAAGACCATTAGAAGTGAGATTAAAACTTCAGAAGCTGAAGCAGCAAAAATTCTTAAGGAAATGGATGCTGATGGCGATCATTTAGTTGAGCCAGATGAGTTATTAGCCTATCAGAAAAAACAGTTTAGAAAGCTGGATAGAAACCGTGATGGTGTTATTTCTGAAGTAGATATCAAGAAAGAAGAAAAGAAGAAACGTAAAGGCTGGCCAATTAGTCAATACTAGACTTTTTTATATCATCTAGCTTCATTAAAAAAACCGACTTTTGTCGGTTTTTTTGTTTTTAGCTTTGTTTTTTCGAAAATATTTGTTTGTTTAATTGAGCGCAGGTTTTTATTTATACAGGCTCCTAGGGGCAATAAAATCAATTGTGAAAGGTGCTGCACCGCTCAGCGAGGAACTTTTGGCAGTATTTAATGGTGAGTGTATCATTGAATTTCTTGGGAAGGGGAGGGGCTTTCTAGCCGCGATAGTTCTTGATCTTGTCTCGGTCGCGGCCTAGAGGTCCCTCCCATTGAAATAACACAGTGTCTCAACATGTTTAAATGGGTGGTTTGTATATAGCCATGTAAAACTATTAAGAAAATCCATCTTATAAATTCCTAACAGGAGAGAGTATGAAATTAGTAATAAGGGTTATCGTTGGATTGGTCAGTATTTTACTCAGTCAGTCCTGTTTTTCTGCTGATTTACAACGTAGTGAAGTTGTTGAGATGTTAAAGCAGGCTGATAAAGAAAATCCCGCGAATCTACGCAGAAAGGATTTAACAAATCTTGATCTGTCAGGGCTGGATTTTCGTAATGCTGATTTATGGGGCGCTGACTTAAGAGGGGCTAACCTGAGTAAAAGTAACTTTTCAGGGTTGGTGTTAGATTTAACTGTGATGGTGGCTGTTAATCTTGAGGGTGCTAACCTGAGTAATGTTAGTATTTTTGGTGTCAGTATGATGCGTTCAAATTTAAGCAATGCCAATTTGAGCGGTAGTCGAGTTATTGCTATTTTAGATAATGCGAATCTGAGTGGTGCCAATCTGTCAAATATAAAATGGGGTGCTGATATGAAGAATCAGTCCATGGGTTTGATGAGAGCAAGTTTAAAAAAAGCTAATTTATCAGGGGCTAATCTTTTAAATGCTGATCTAGGTAGAGCCATGTTAAGGCATGCAGATTTAAGTAATGCAAATTTACAAAATGCTTCCTTGTATTCGGCTAGTTTGGAAGGTGCAGATTTTACTGGGGCAGATTTAACGGGTGCGGACTTTACTCATGCTAAAGTAAATGATGCAAAATTTGTAAAGGCTATCTTGACTGGTGCGGTTTTTAACAAAGTTAAAGGAAAAGAGTCGGCGCGTGGGCTGGATGTCATTAAATAACTGAAGTTATGAAATATAAAATAACAATAAATATTGTATTGGCGAGTTTACTTTTATTTTCAGCCCCATCGTATGCCGGGTTGGCTTCGTGTAAGGTTGAATATAGCTTTGAAGGCTGGTCCTTTTTCTATAAAGAATATAAAGGCATTGGTGTTGTAAATTGTAATAATGGTCAAACAGCGAATGTCTCAATTTGGTCCAGGGGTGGTGGCTTTAGTTTTGGAAAGTCAAAAATTGATAGAGGAACAGGCGTTTTTTCCGGTGTTTTTGACGTGAATGAGATTTTTGGGACTTATATTGCCATGGATGGGCATGCAGGGGTTGTTCGTTCAGTAGAAGGACAGGCAATGACTAAAGGTGATGTTTCTTTAGTTTTATCTGGTCGTGGCAGAGGAATGGATTTTGGTTTTTCTTTATCTGCTTTTTCAATTAAGCGAAGATAAGCTCTTGCTATTCACTTAGTAGAGACGTTGCATGCAACGTCTCTACTCGATACTATTTGACTCTGTGCTGGCTATTTTAACGGCTCAGTGACATACGGTTCAATCGCATGGTAAATGGCCTGATGCATTTTTGGATTTCCAATAATGATATTGCCCGATTTTACGAAGTTATCATTAAAAGAAAAATCGGTTACTACGCCACCAGCCTCTTGAACTAGCAATATGCCTGCTGCCATATCCCACTCTTTAAGGCCTATTTCCCAAAAACCATCTAATCTACCCGCAGCAAGGTAGGCAAGGTCAAGAGCAGCAGAACCTGCACGTCTAATGCCAGCCGTTTTTGGTGTTAAGGTTTTAAACATCCCCAGGTAAGCATCCAGATGTTGCGGATATTTAAAAGGAAAACCTGTTCCTATAAGAGCGGTACTTAGGTCAGTTTGTTTGCTGACTCTGATGCGACGATTATTTAAGGTTGCGCCGCCACCTTTTTCAGCGGTAAACAGCTCGTCTCTTAATGGGTCATAAACAACGCCAACTTCGGTTTTACCTTTATGTTTTAAGGCAATTGATACCGCATATTGAGGGTAACCATGTAAAAAATTTGTGGTACCGTCTAATGGATCAATAACCCAGGTGTAATCATTCCCTTTATGTTCGCCACTTTCTTCGGCAAGTATGGCGTGATCAGGGTAAGCATGTTTTATGACTTGTATGATTTCTTGTTCGGCCATGCGATCAACTTCAGTAACAAAATCATTTTGACTTTTTCTGTTAATGGTAAGTTGGCCAACATTTTCAGATGAACGTTGAATTAAGTCCCCAGCATTCCTTGCGGCACGGATGGCAATATTAAGCATTGGGTGCATAGTCGAATTGATAATGGGCAGTGAGAAAACCCTCTAATATAACAAAACTTTTGGTATAGTGTTCTATTTTATCTAAGCGTGTGCTTTAAATGCTTTCAAATTTTAAAATTGTTTTGGTAGAAACCTCTCATCCGGGGAATATTGGCGGGGTTGCCCGTGCCATGAAAAATATGACTATAAGTGAGCTTGCTCTGGTGAAACCCAAAGTTTTCCCCAGTGCTGATGCAACATCCAGAGCTGCAGGGTCGGATGATATTTTAAGTTCGGCAGTTGTCTATGAATCTTTACAAGAGGCCATCTCAGATTGTCAGATTGTTTTAGGTGCCAGTGCCAGAGACAGAACCATCAGCTGGCCTGAAGTGACAGCGAGAGAATGTGCAGAAAAATTTGTAACAGCAGGCAAAGGCGATGCAAAAGATAAAATAGCCATTGTTTTTGGGCGAGAAAATTCAGGATTAAAGAACCATGAACTGGATTTGTGTCACTATTTATTGCGTATTCCTTGTAATTCAGACTATAGCTCGTTAAACCTTGCTGCAGCCGTACAGGTGGTGTGTTATGAATTATTTGTCGCTTCAGGTCAAAAGACAGAGAGTTCAATTGGTGATAAAGGTGGAGAATCTTTGGCCAGTGCCAAACAAATGGAGTTGTTTTATGAACACCTACAACAAACATTGGCAGACATTGGGTTTTTACATGTAGATAAGTCACAGTCAATTATGCGTCGTTTACGCAGAATATATAATCGGGCAATATTGGATAGCAAAGAGGTTGATATACTGAGAGGTATATTAAGATTTTCTCAAGACCATAATAAAAAGTGAGCCTATGTTTCGATTAATTAAAGAAGATATTGATTGTGTCTTTGATAGAGACCCTGCTGCACAGTCCGTTATCGAAGTTATTACTACTTATCCAGGGTTTCATGCCTTGATGATTCATCGCTTCGCACACCTTTGCTGGAATAGAGGGTTTCGCTGGTTGGGGCGATTTATTTCACATATGAGTCGCTGGCTTACTGGCATTGAAATACATCCAGGGGCTCAAATTGGGCGACGTTTTTTTATCGATCACGGGATGGGAGTTGTTGTTGGTGAAACCGCTATCATTGGTGATGACTGCACCTTGTATCATGGAGTAACATTAGGCGGTACATCTTGGAATAAAGGTAAGCGACATCCTACATTGCTTGATGGTGTGGTTGTGGGGGCCGGAGCAAAAGTTTTGGGGCCTATTGAAATTGGAGAAGGTGCAAGAATTGGTTCCAATTCTGTTGTTGTTAAAGAAGTACCAGCGGGTGCGACAGTGGTTGGGATTCCTGGCCATATTATCGATAGAACAAAAAATAAACAAACTAAAGAGCGGGAAGAGATCGCTAGCAAAATGGGCTTTAATGCTTATGGCGCGACCTCAGATATGCCAGACCCTGTCGCCCATGCAATTAACCATATGCTGGATCATATCCATGCCATGGATAAGCAGCTAGGTAAAATGAATAAAGTTTTGCATGATTCAGGAATTGAATACAAAGAGCAGCAAATGCCATCCCTCGATGACTGTGAGATCAAGGAATAGTGGACAAAGTTTAGTGTTTATCCGTAATACTTGACTAAAATACTGGGTTTATTTTATAGTAAGCCTACTTTTACTAAGTTTATAAGGATTCCTTATGCGGTTAACAACAAAAGGCCGATATGCAGTGACGGCAATGCTGGATTTGGCATTTCACAGTGAAAATAAACCGGCAACACTGACGGATATTGCTACCAGACAAACAATTTCCTTATCGTATTTGGAGCAATTATTTGCTCGTTTACGAAAAGCGGGGATGGTCACAGGTGTCAGAGGCCCAGGGGGCGGTTATAAACTGAGCCGACCCGCGGCAGAGATAAATATTGCGGATATTATTGCCGCTGTTGATGAGCCCGTTGATTCAACTAAGTGTGGTGGAGAAGGCAATTGTCAAGATGGTTTGCCTTGTTTGACGCATGACTTATGGATGGGCTTGAGTGATCAAATTCGTAATTATTTAAAAAATATTAGTCTGGGTGAACTTTTAGAAAGAGAACCTGTTTCTGATGTGGCAAATAGGCAAGATCAGACATTAGAGAAAGTTGTTACTCTGCGTCCTCAAGAAAAACTATCGGCATAATAACGGTTTTGAAAGTACTCCTTGTAGATTGTAGAGCGTGATTTATTTTGATCATAATGCCACCACACCAATAGATGAAAGGGTGGTAGAAGCAATGCTGCCCTATATAAGTACTTTTTACGGTAACCCATCCAGTTTGTATAAATTGGGTCGAGTTGTTCGAAGTGCTATCAATACAGCAAGAGAACAGGTTGCGGCTTTAGTTGAGGTATCGCCTGTCCAGATTGTGTTTACCAGCGGTGGAACTGAAGCGAATAATCTGGCTTTAAATATCGTGAACAAGCCTTGTTCAATTGCTGTTTCAGCAATTGAACATCCATCGATTATTGAGCCTGCCAGTCAGTGGGGGGATCGTTGTTATTCCATCGCTGTTAATAGTTATGGCCAGGTTGCTTTACCCTCTATTGAAACTCTTTTTCAGCAGTCTATCAGGCCTGAACTGGTTTCTGTAATGATGGCCAATAATGAAACGGGAGCTATTCAGGATATACAAGCTATCGTTGATACTCTCAGAGCACAAAAAGTTATCATCCATACCGATGCGGTGCAAGCAATAGGCAAAACCCCAGTTTCTTTTACTCAGCTAGGCGTAGATTTAATGAGCTTATCCAGTCATAAAATATATGGCCCAAAAGGCTGTGGAGCACTGGTTGTAGATAAAAACGTAGCAATGAATCCTCAATTAATGGGTGGTGGCCAGGAAAATGGCTGGCGCGCAGGCACCGAAAATGTAGCGGCAATTGTTGGTTTTGGCAAAGCAGCAGAGCTGGCATTATTAGAATTAGATTCACATGCTGAGCATTGTCTGCGTTTAAGACAACTGTTGGAGCAGGAACTAAAAACCATCCCCAATGTCTTTATTTTTTCTGAACAGGTGGAAAGACTACCAAATACGGTGCAGTTTGGTGTTAAAGGGATTGATGGCGAAATGCTATTGATGCAGTTGGATCAGAAAAATATTGCAGTCTCCAGTGGCTCAGCCTGTGCATCGGGTGGCGGTAAGGCAAGTTCTGTGTTGACAGCTATGGGGATAGAAGATGCATTGGCCAAGAGTGCTATACGCGTGAGTGTTGGTAAAACCAATACCGAAGCAGAAATTAAACAATTTATTACAGTATTAAAATCTTTTGTAACAAAAGAATAAGAGAGAAACATGTCAATTACAGTAACAGAAAATGCTGCAAAGCAAATTGAAAAACAAATACAACAGCGTGGATCAGGAATCGGATTAAAGGTAGGAACTAAAATTGCAGGATGCTCGGGATTTGCATATACGATTGATTACGCAGATGAGAAAACAGAATCAGAAACTGTTTTTGAACAGTTTGGCGTTAAAGTATTAGTTGAAAACGAAGATATGGATAAGCTTGATGGCCTGGTACTTGATTATGTAAAAAATGGACTGAATGCCGCTTTTAAATTTAATAACCCTAATGCAACGGGCGAGTGCGGTTGCGGGGAAAGCTTTTCGGTTTAATCGATTTGGGTATTATTCCTCACAGCAGCATGTTTGTAGGGTGGGCAATGTCCACCACTGCTTGGGGATTATTTGTAAAAACAGCTGTTTTGTATAAAAAATAAGGCCTGATAAATAAGCTGTTTTCTTTGCATAATAAATGTATGGCTATAAGGCACAGCTAAAAAATCGCTCATTCCTTTTATCTTTGCTCGTTGCAATGAAACCTTGCCATCATTTTCCCCTTCAATCAATCGTGACAATAAGGGGTTGATCGATTTGTTACCGCAAATAATCCCCGTTTCGAATTTAATTTCGCCTAATTGCATGGGAACACTGTTTATATCCGTACCCAGTTCTCGTCCAGCAGGACCGTTAAGTAAATAAAACAAGCTTAAATGCCCCAGTTTATCAACTATTTCACTGCCCTGATTGGGCGGGGCGAGCATCACTGTTTTACCCAGATTTTTTATCTTATGCTCCGATAGATAGGCACGTAGCAGTATGCCACCCATGGAGTGAGTCAGAAAGTGAATTTGCTGATAATGATTACTTTCACAATTGTTAATAATGGGCTGTATGTGTTGTTCAACTAATTGTTTGATACTTTTTTTGGTGGAAGGGTAGTTAATATTGATCGTGTTATAGCCATACGCTTCCAAAATAGAAGCCGCCTTATTCATACAGCGACTACTTCTTGCTAAACCATGAATCAAGATAATACATTCTGTATTCGGTTTAATCTGTAACAGTTTGTTTTCTAAATTTTCCATAACGAAACAGTAATGCAGGCAATAATAATAAATTTAAAATAGTGGAAGAAGCCAGGCCGCCAATAATAATAGCAGCCATAGGCCCCATTATTTCTCTACCCGGATTATCACTGTTAAAAGCAATCGGTAGCATGGCTAATGCAGTTACTAGGGCCGTCATTAAAATGGAGGGTAAGCGTTGCTGTGCGCCCAGAATCACCGTCTCCATAGTCCAGGGTTTGTTTTCTACATCAATTAAATGCTGATAATGGGATAACAGCATAATGCTGTTTCTTACTGTGATGCCGAATAAGGTAATAAAGCCAACCACTGAGCCTATGGATAAGGTGGCGCCTGTTAAAATAACCGCGGCAATACCACCAATTAATGAGAACGGCAGGTTTGCCAATGTTATTAGCACATGGCGGCTATTACCTATGGCAATATAAATGAAAATAAGCACGCCTGCCCCCGCCATTAAGGAATGTAATAACAGATCTTCTTTAGCTTTGGCTTGCTCCACTGCAGCCCCTGTAAATTCAGGATAACTGTTGGCAGAAAATGAGACTTCATTGAATACTCGAGTTTTTAGCTCTTGCATAAATGAGTCCATATCCCTGTCTAAAACATTGCTGGTAATGGTTTGTTTTCTTTGCGCACCCTGATGAAGAATATTGTAACGGCCTTCGGCATGTCGAATATCGGCAACTTGAGATAAGCGGATTAAACGACCGTCTTTTGTTCGTATCGGTAGGTCTGCAATCGCCTCAGGTTGCTTTCTTAATTCGGGTGCTAGTGCTACAGCAACATTATAAATACGGTTGCCTAGAATATTTTTGCCAGTGATATGGCCTTCGTAGGCGGTTTGTAGGGTGCTGATCACTTGTTCAGGATTGAGACCCCAGAGTTGCAGTTTATCCAGGTTTAAATGCACCTGTAGTAAGGGTGTGCCGGGTGGTGATCTGAGCTGTACATCGCTGGCACCAGAAATACTGCGCATGATATGAGCAATTGACTGGGCTTTTTTATCCAGAGCATTTAAGTCATTACCATAGATATTAACTACGACAGGTGAGGTGTAGCCAGAGATGGTTTCATCAACCCGTTCGGTTAAAAAGGTATTGGCTTCATATAAAATGCCAGGGAATCTGTCCAGAATTTGCCTTAAATTATCCAGAACCAGCTGTTGCTCTGAGCCAGAGAGAGGTTCAAGTCTAACCTCGTATTCACTATAATGACTGCCAAACGTATCTGCGCCACGCTCAGCTCTTCCTGCCCATTGAGAGACCGATTCTATCCCAGGAATTTTTAAGAACTGACGGGTTAATTCTGAACCTATGCGTATAGATTCTTGTAATGAAGTGCCAGGAATACTGGTGGTATGAACTATATAATGACCTTCACGTAATTCGGGTAAAAATTTATTATCCAGATTGAAGGAGGCCAGTAAGCCGGCCAAAAATAGAATGATACTGACACTGATTGCCGTTTTAAAATGCTGGTTTACCCAGACTAATATGTTTTCGTAACGGGGTTTAATCCAGTTGATTAAAGGAGGTTCTTGTTCATCTTTTAGAGAGCTCTGGTTTTTCCCAAGAAACAAATAACATAAGGCAGGGGTCAGGGTTAATGCCACTATTAGCGACATTAGAATAGCAAGAATATAGGATAAGCCTAGGGGGGCAAATAATCGCCCTGCAACACCAGATAAGGTCAATAAAGGAATAAAAGCCATGGCCACAATAAAGCTGGCATAAACTACAGAACTGCGCACTTCCATCGAAGCATCATAAACCACTGTTGCAATCGGTTTCGGTTGAGCCAATAGACGGTTTTCCCGTAAGCGGCGGAAAATATTCTCAGTGTCGATAATGGCATCATCAACGACCTCACCTAATGCAATAGCCAAGCCACCGAGCACCATAATATTTAAATTAATACCACTTTCTAACAGCACGATAATAGCGGTAATCAGAGATAAGGGAATGGCTGTAGCAGAGATCAGAGCGGTGCGCAGATTAAATAGGAAGAGATAAAGGATAATAACCACAAAGCAGCCACCGATTAATAAATGCCCCGATAAATTGGATAATGAGGTTTCAATATAATCAGCAGGACGAAACAGGCGTGGATAAAAATTGATCTGCTGTTTTTTGAAGATGGCATCAAACTCACTAAGCGCTGCTTCCACTTGTCGGGAGACAGACAAAGTGTTGGCTCCAAATTGACCAATAATCATCATGACTATGCCAGGTTGGCCTTTAATTTGAGCTGCGCCTATTGGAGGTTCTGCGCCATATCTCACCGTCGCCACATCGCCTAAACTAATGTTTTGACCCTGATGACGTTTGATAATAATTTTTTTAAACTGCTCGGGTGTGCTGGCCTGTCCTGAAATTTGAATAGTAAAACGCTGGTTTTCATTCTCAATAAAACCACCACCCTGAATATTTCCAGCCTGTTTTGCCGCATTAACAATATCCTCAACCGCTAAATTAAAGCGATGTAACTGGGAGGGTTTTATCTGGATTTGTAATTGCTGAATTTCACCACCAAAAATATTAACGTCAGCAACGCCGGGTACCGCTAATAAACGCGGCACAATAGTCCAGTCCACCAGACTGCGTAGTTCCATTAATGTTTTGCTATCAGAATTTAAGCCTATAGTGAGTACCGTGGCAGAGGAAGAAGATAGCGGGACGGCAACGGGCGTTTCAATGCCTTTTGGTAAACGATTACTCAAGCTGCTTAGGCGTTCACTCACCAGTTGTCTGTTTCGATAAATATCACTGTCTTCTTCAAAAAGTGCAGTAACAATAGACAAGCCTTGTATTGATTCTGAGCGGATTGATTTCAAACCAATTAAACCGCTAATACTGGTCTCTATTTGCTGGGTAACTAATATTTCAACCTGTTCTGATGATAGACCTGGCGATTCGGTTTGAATAATCACCTGTTTGGGTGAAAATTCGGGGAAGATATCTAAACCAGCAGAAGAAAAACGGTAGCTGCCATAGAAAAAAAGGATCACAGCCAGTGCAATTACAACAGCATAAAAACGAATAGAAAAACGGACTAAGGCAGATAGCATATTAAGTCGTTGTGTGAAATAAACTAGTGAGGATGGAATAAGAGGACAAAATATTTAGGGAATCTTCATCAAGCAATTAATGGATGTTGGCTGATTATTTTTGATAGCCCCTTTAAATAACTCTATTAGTCTGGTTCGTTCTAGTTCTCGCCTAGCTTGATCGGGACATAACTGAAACCTCAAATGAAAAAGATATAGAAAGGGATTTAATAAGCCTCCTCCGATTCGAATTTCATGGTGGTTTATTGGTGATTCAATATGTTGATGGGGTGTCGGATGAATAATCAAAGAATCAATGACTCTTCCGAGGTCATTGTCTGACATTTGCCTTATTGCTTGTTGTCTTTGATTATGATTAGTAAGAAAGTGTTGATTTGGAAAATTAAAATACTGTCTATCCATATCATGCATCCAAATTAATTCTTTATCATTTACAGGAGGTGAATGCATTAAGGTAATGCCAAACTTGTCAATTGTAGTTATTGCATACTCAAAGCTTAGACCTATATGGGTAGAAGAATCAATAGTAGATGATAATGCATTTTTATGTACTTTAGGGGGAGTAGGGTAGCTCTCCGTTTCCCAAAACTCCTTCAAACTTTGTCCATATTGCAGTAACCAGCGTTTTTTATCATTCGTGCTTGAAGGTGAAAACCCTAACCTTATAATATCTTCCCAAAGATAAGCACAAACAATATTGCTATCC
>Ga0209184_1001560_pt1 | contig 14369 bp, 8 predicted proteins | sample EN8Hudsemesocosm_2_FD_184627 | JGI IMG/M metagenome (GOLD analysis project Ga0209184, IMG submission 184627) | Methane-oxidizing microbial communities from mesocosms in the Hudson Canyon - EN8C Hudson Canyon (SPAdes) (version 2) | ecosystem: Environmental > Aquatic > Marine > Cold seeps | place... | reverse complement strand
TGGTACAACAAATGGTAAAGGGCCTAACCTCTCTCCATCGCCGTGAGACTCTGCACCAGGATATTAAACCCGCCAACATCATGATTGATAAAAATGGCGAGGTTAAAATTATCGATTTTGGTTCCTGTTATATAAAAAGCATCTCCGAAATTACCACCCCATTCGAGCGTGATGGCAATCTAGGCACCGCCAGTTATTCGGCTCCGGAAGTGGTATTGGCTGCCCGCAGCACAGTACAGTCGGAAGTATTTTCGCTGGCGGTGATTGTGTATGAAATGTTAACCGGCACTCAACCCTTTGGTGGAAAACTCAACGAATGCCGTACCAGCAAGGCCTACTTAAATACCAAATACATCCCCTGTTTTGAACAAAACCCGCTGGTGCCCATTTGGATGGATGGTGCCGTTAAAAAAGGACTACGTTTTAAACCCGAACGACGTTATGACGAAGTGGCTGAGTTTTTACATGAACTGCAACACCCCAATCCTAAATATAAACGAGAGCACCATGCGGTGCTGATGGATAAAAACCCGGTGTTGTTTTGGCAAGTGACTTCCGGAGTTTTATTTTTTGCTTTGTGTGCCTCACTCTTTTACTAAAAGGAGGCCGTGCACATTGTGCATGGCCATTACGCCTTGACACCAAACAGGTTCGGTACCCGGGCATAATACCTAGTTAATAAATTACGAACCCACCTGTATTAATTCAACATTGCCATCCTCATTTACCTCAGCCACATGACCCTCTGGCTCTTCCAGGAATTGCACCGCCACAAAAATCACTGCGGCACAGCCAGCAATCACAATGAAAAACGTACTGTAATCCACAAACGACAACACGGTTAAAAATATCACCGCCCCCACATTGCCATAGGCCCCGGTCATGCCAGCAATTTGCCCTGTCATGCTACGTTTAACCAAGGGCACCATAGCAAATACCGCACCCTCACCGGCCTGCACAAAGAAAGAGCAAGCCATGGTGGCCATCACTGCCAGGGGAATCCACCAGTTGCCTTCGATCTGACTCAACAGCAAATAACCAAGGGTCAAACCCAAGATTAAAATAGACAAGGTTTTACGACGTCCAAACTTGTCACTCAACCAACCGCCACCCGGGCGTGCCGCCAAATTCATAAAGGCAAAACCAGAGGCTAACAGGCCTGCCATAACCGCGGACAGCCCTTCAAATGTATCCATAAAATACAAGGGCAGCATGGACACCACCGCCAGTTCGGAACCAAAGGTTACAAAATAAGCCAGCTGCAAGATCGCCACCTGCTTGAATTTATACTGTTGTATGGCAGGTACCGGCTCTGCCAGGTGTTCGTCGTTGACGATTAGGATTTGCTTGGTTTGAAAAAAGAACAACACCAACAACCCTAGGTAACTGCCATAGGTGGCCATTTCACTGAGCAGACCTAAATTAACGGGCGACAATTTCCAGGTGAGTACTGCCAATGCGATGTACATGGGGATGTTCATGGCCAGATAAAAGTACAAGTCTTTTTTGTTGCTAACCTGCAAGCCGCCATTCTTTTTAGGTTTAAAATACGTTGAGCCTTTAGGCGTGTTACGCGCCACCTTAAAGAAAATAAAACCGTAAACAAAGGCAATTAACGCGGTACTTAACAAGGCATAGCGCCAGCCATCATCACCGCCAAACATCAATGCGATAGTAGGTAACAACATGGCAGATGCGGCGGAACCAAAATTACCCCAGCCACCGTATACTCCTTCGGCGACACCCACTTCTTTAGCCGGGAACCATTCCCCCACCAAGCGGATACCAATCACAAAACCCGCCCCCACAAAGCCCATCAAGAACCGGAACAAGGCAAGCTGCTCAAAGGATTGAGACAAGGCAAAGGCGGTACACAATATACCTGTGGCCCACAACAACCCGGCATACACATGCCTGGGCCCAAACTTATCCACCAGCATGCCCACCACAATGCGGGCGGGAATGGTTAACGCCACATTTAAAATCAACAATGCTTTTACTTGTTGGTTGGTTAGATCAAATGCTTCCTTAATAAACCCCATCAATGGCGCATGATTAAACCACACCACAAAGGTTAAAAAGAATGCAAACCAACTCACATGCAGCATCTTTATTTTTGGCTCATTTACCTTGAGCAAATTAAGTCCCGTACCTGACATATTTGTTTCCCTGTTAAAATTTAAATAAGATCAAAAGTGAACATTTGATATCAGGTAATAGCAGAGGACATGCCAAACAGAATAAAACAGCAAATAAAACCATGTTAAATACACTTTTGCGCAAGCCTGGTGCAAAAACAGCAACCTTGTGTCCTCCCTAAAAATAGCGGCGCACCAAACTATTTCCATTTTTCATGGGGAAGTTTTAGTCAATTCTAAAACAGTGCATCTTGTACGCACAATAAAATAACCACACCAACCTCTTACGCACAATTTGTTAACACCACCGACGCACAGAAAAATGACATTTGTTAAAAACCACAAAACTTCTGCATCTTATCTGCGCACATATTTTAAAAAATGGTAAAAATACAAATTCAATTAAACACAAATATTTCTGGCACATGGGTTGCAATCACCATCACACAAAAACAATAAACTTAATTAAAATAATTTAGTAAATAAATCAAAGGAATAAAATGAAACCAATACAGAAGCACTTAATAGCCGCCATAGGTGCAATAACACTGGCCACCGCCACATCGGTACATGCAAAAAGTATTGAACATATAATGCCGAACAGCAGTATAGAAGTTGATTTTCGTTATCGGGTTGAAAGTGTAGACAAGGACAATGCCCTGGATACTGCCCTGGCCAACACCTTAAAATCTCGTATCACACTAAACACAGGAAACATGTCCGGGTTCTCTGCCCTGGTGGAAGGGGACAATGTTTTACATGTAACAGATGGTTTTTGGGATAAAGCCGGTGACAATACCAACAATGATAATGTAGTACTTGATCAGGAGACCACGCAATTAAACCAGGCCTATTTTAAGTACACGGGTTTTAATAGTGTCATCAAGGCCGGCAACCAACGCATCAACCTTGATAATCAACGTCACATTGGTGGTGTGGCGTTTCGCCAGGATGAGGCCACCTTCGATGCCGTATCAATCACCAACCAGTCCATGGCCCACACCACTATTTTTGCCGCCTTCGCCAATAACCTCAACAACATCAAGAACGAAAATATTGAATTAGACCTTAGTATCATTAATGTTAAATATGACGTTAACCCTGAGTTGCTCGCCACCGGCTTCTTCTATGGCATAGAAACGCCAGACGGCGAGACCTTAAATACCCTGGGAATACGCACCACCGGCAAAATCGCCAGTTTGTCATTTGAGGCCGAAGTAGCCAGTCAAAAGGAAAGCAGCGCAAACACCAGGGCACATTATTACAACTTTTCCGTCACTCAACATTTTCCCTGGGTCACAACGAAACTGGGTTATGAAGTATTGGGCAGTGACGACGGCAAGGCCTCATTCACCGCACCGCTTGGAACCAACCATAAATTCATGGGCTGGTCGGACAGCTACTTGCAAGCTCCCACCCAAGATGGCATACAGGATTTAAATCTAACCGCCATCACTCGCGTCAATGGCGTAAAGCTGGTGGCACAGTTACACAAGTTTGATGCCGCCACCGGCAGCGCAAACCTGGGCAGCGAATTGGGTATGTTGGCCGCCAAACAGTTTGGTGATTACGGAGCGAGTCTTAAAGTGGCGAAATTTAATGCCGGGGATTTGGGGGTCGACGCCACAAAAATATGGCTAACCGGTACCGCTAAACTTTAATATTCAATATTTATAATCAAACATTTTCTCGGCAGAGAAACCCTGACAAATTAATTCAGGGTTAGCTCTGCGTTTAAATTTCCGACCATACCCATTAAGGGGCATTGGAGATTAAGTTGAAGCATTTAAAATATGCCAGGTAACCAATTCATCCCATCTAACGTAGGATCTTAAATGAAAACTTTCATACTCGGCATCTGCTTGATATGGATATTAAGCCCATTACCGGTTCATGCTGAGATTAATAGCTTATCTCAAGCCATCAATGAATCTGGTCGTTTGCGCATGCTTAGCCAGCGTCTTGCCAAGGCCTATTTATTAAAGGCCATGGATATTCAACCCAAAAAAGTTCATCAACAATTTATTGAAAGCCAACAAATCTTTGAAAAAAACCTGGCCGAATTAAAAATATTTAGCCAATCCATCAACAACTCAATCGCCTTAAAGCTGGCCATAGAGGTCATTGAAAATCAGTGGCACAGTTATCGTAAATTACTGATAAAACCCACCAAGCAAATAAATGCAGGGGAAGTACTCGCGCTAAGTGATCGCACTCTGACTGCCTGCGAAGATTTAGTGGTGCTACTTGAACAAAGTGCGCAACGTCAAAGCGCCCGTTGGGTAAATTTATCAGGCCGTCAGCGCATGTTAAGCCAACGCATAGCCAAGTTTTATTCCGCCATTAGCTTGTCTGGAAACCTAGAGCTTTACGACCAAGGCCTACAGCAGGCCGTTAATGAATTTGATGACACCCTGCAAGCACTTATACACAGTCCAGATAACACTCACTTTTTAAATCACAAACTTAAAAAAGTAGCCACCCAATGGAATTTCTCCAAACAAGGGTTTAAATCCCTTAATAAAGGCGAAAGCACACCTTTGGTGATATTCATGACCACAGAGACCATCCTTAATCAGATGAATGACATTACCGCCCTGTACGAGGCCATAGACAATAAAAGAAAACACAGCGGTACAGGCTGATAACGCCATAAGAATCTACGCACATAAAGCCCCGCTTTACCCTAGTTGCAACCACTGTCATTAGGGCCGCCTCCCCTATGATTAAAGGGCTAGCTCAATCGCACCAATATGCACCACCCTTGCCAGGTAAGCCTGCACCATAGCTGCGCACTCATTGGGAGCAGCCCCTTCTTTAGCGCATCACAATCACCCAACAGCCCCCACCAAATAGCCTTAACCCCTTAAAATTCAATAACTTACATACATGGCACAGGCATTGCTAAGTCATAGACAAATTATTTTAAATCTACCCATTGTGCTGGATTGGAGAGAATATTATGGCGAATAAAGAAAAACTGATCGTTATTGGTAACGGCATGGTGGGCCACAAGTTCCTGGAAAGCCTGGTAGACATGGGACAGGCCCAGAACTATGAAATCACCGTTCTGTGTGAAGAGCCCCGCGCCGCTTACGACCGTGTATACCTTACCTCTTACTTCTCGGGTAAAACCGCACAAGACCTAAGCCTGGTAACTGAAGGCTTCTTTGAAACCAACAACATTGACCTTAAGCTTAACTGTCAGGCCACCGAACTAGATCGTGTCAACCAGGTTATTACCACCAACACTGGCGAAAAACTTAGCTACGACAAGGTGATCCTGGCCACCGGTTCTTTCCCGTTTGTACCACCTGTACCCGGCCACGAACGTGAGAACTGCTTGGTATACCGCACCATCGAAGACCTTGAAGCCATTAAAGCCAGCGCCGCCAAGGGCAAGGTTGGTGTGGTTGTGGGTGGTGGCCTATTAGGCCTTGAAGCTGCCAAAGCATTACACGACCTAGGTTTAGAAACCCACGTGGTTGAATTTGCCCCACGCTTAATGGCGGTGCAGGTAGATGACGGCGGCGGCGCTTTACTTAAGAGCAAGATCGAAGAGTTAGGTGTAAAAGTACACACCAGCAAAAATACCCAAAATATTACCGACGGCGACGAATGTTTCCACAAGATGGAATTTGCCGACGGTGAAGTATTAGAAACCGACGTGATTTTATTCTCTGCCGGTATTCGCCCACAAGACGCCCTTGCCCGTTCAAGCGAAATTGAATTAGGCCCTCGCGGCGGTATTCAAATTAACAATCACTGTCAAACCTCTGATGAAAATATCTACGCCATTGGTGAGTGTGCATTATGGGGCGGCATGATTTACGGCCTGGTAGCCCCTGGTTACAACATGGCGAAAGTCGCGGCTCAGCATTTAACACAAGCCGGTGACGCTACTTTTGAAGGCGCCGACATGAGCACTAAGCTTAAGCTTATGGGTGTTGACGTGGCCTCCATCGGCGACTGCCATGCCCGCACCGAAGGCGCTTTAAGCTACAGCTACACAGATGAAGTAAACCAGGTTTATAAAAAGATCGTAGTAAGTGCCGACAAGAAGTCTTTGTTAGGTGTGGTAATGGTGGGTGAAGCCGACGATTACGGTAACCTATTACAAATGGTTCTGAACGACATGGAACTGCCTGAAAACCCGGAAGGGCTTATCTTACCCGCGCTTGATGGTGCTGCTAAGCCAACTCTAGGTGCTGGTGCACTGCCTGACACCGCCGTTATTTGTTCATGTAACGATGTCTCCAAAGGGGCAATTTGCTGTTCAGTACAAGACGGCGCCCTCACCATTGGCGACGTGAAAGACGCTACTAAAGCGGCTACCGCTTGTGGCGGTTGTACTGCCCTAGTGACTCAGGTGATGAACAGCGAGCTTGAAAATCTGGGCGTGGAAGTAAACACCGACTTATGTGAACACTTTGCTTATACCCGTCAAGACATCTACAACATTGTTCGTGTGGAAGGCATCAAGACCTTTAGCGAATTGTTAGAGAAACACGGTAAAGGTCACGGTTGTGAAATCTGTAAGCCAGTAGCCGGTTCGGTATTGGCTTCTTGCTGGAACGATTACGTATTAACCGATAACAACATCGGCCTGCAAGACACCAACGACATCTATTTGGGCAACATGCAAAAAGACGGTACCTACTCTGTGGTACCGCGTATGCCTGGCGGTGAAGTAACCGCCGATGGCCTTATTCTGGTAGGTCAGATCGCCAAGGATTACGGTTTATATACCAAGATCACCGGTGGTCAGCGTGTGGACTTATTTGGTGCCCAGTTACACGAGCTACCAGAAATCTGGAAACGCTTGGTAGACGGCGGTTTTGAAACCGGACACGCCTACGGTAAATCATTACGTACCGTTAAGTCTTGTGTGGGTTCTACCTGGTGTCGTTACGGGGTTGAAGATTCGGTTGGCTTGGCCATCGATTTGGAAAACCGCTACAAGGGTTTACGTTCACCTCATAAAATTAAGTTTGCGGTATCGGGCTGTACCCGTGAGTGTGCCGAAGCCCAGAGTAAAGATGTGGGCGTGATCGCCACCGAAAACGGCTGGAACCTGTACGTATGTGGTAACGGCGGCATGAAACCAAGACACACTGATTTACTAGCGCAAGACCTGGACAAAGAAACCCTGATTAAATACATCGACCGTTTCTTGATGTTTTACGTGAAAACCGGCGACCGTTTACAGCGTACCAGCGTGTGGATGGACAACCTGGAAGGTGGCCTTGATTACCTGAAAGAAGTGGTTATCGAAGACAAGCTTAACATTGCAAGCGAACTTGAAGAGCAAATGGAAGCGGTTGTAGACAGCTACCAGTGTGAATGGAAAACCACCATAGAGTCACCTGAAAAACTAAAACGTTTCAGCCACTTTATTAACAGCGATAAAAAAGATGAAGACGTTCAATTTGTAGAGGTGCGTTCACAAATCCGCCCCGCTACTAAAGAAGAGCGTATGAAAAAAGAAGATCTGATCGCGATAGATTAATAAGAGCGCTAAACCCGGCCCAAGGGCTGGGTTAGATAACCCAATTTTAGTTTTAGGCAGAGAGAAAAACATGAGTGAATTTACAGACGTTTGTGCGTTGAACGACATCGATTTAGACACTGGCGTATGCGCTTTGGTGAACGATCAACAGGTGGCTATTTTTCGCCCGGCAGCCGGCGGCGTTTTATTTGCTGTGGGTAACTTTGATCCCATTGGTGAAGCCAACGTATTGAGCCGTGGCTTGATCAGCGACATCAAGGGCCAGCTAACCGTAGCTAGCCCCTTGTATAAACAACATTATGTACTGGCCAGTGGCAAGTGCTTGGAAGATGACAGCGTGAGCATTCCTACTTTTAAAGTAAAAGTTGAAGGCAAACGTGTTTTGGTTGCTGCTTAATCCTTAAAAGGTAAGCGAGTAACTGTCAAAGACTTAAACTGTTTTGGTTACCTCACGAAGCTACTTTGCGAAGCTTAAAGAGGTAAGTTTAACGGCTTAAGATAGAGACCTTTGGGTCATAGGGCGCCTAATTCCTATGACCCTTTTTTGTGCCTGCCCTTAATTGCCCCACACTTACCCCCATATTTCATTAGCGCACCCTAATATAGCCCAATCCATCTAAAACCCCCTCATTCACTGGTACACACTTTGCTATACTCCAGACATGCATTTTTGTTTAGAGTAATTTGATGAAAGCCAAGTTAGTGTTAATCGGCAATGGTATGGCCGGCGCCAAACTACTGGAAGAACTCATGGCCAGTTGCCCTGATAAATACGACATCAGCGTATTTGGCAACGAGCCCTACGGCAATTACAACCGCATCATGTTGTCTCCATTATTATCAGGTGAAAAAACCCTGCAAGAAATCATGGTGCTCGATCGCCCCTGGTATGAAGAACACGGCATCGCCTTACAAGTGGGGGTAGAAAAAGCCATCACCCATTTGGACCGTACCGAAAAAATCGTCACCACCCGGGATGGACAAAAAACGGCCTACGACCGCCTCATCATTGCCACCGGCTCCCAACCTTTTATCCTGCCCATTGAAGGTAAGCAGCTTAATGGGGTCATGAGTTTTCGCGACATTAGCGATGTAGAAAAAATGCTCAAGGCCTGCGATCAATATAAAAAGGCAGTAGTAATTGGCGCTGGACTTTTGGGCCTGGAAGCGGCCATGGGGTTGTGTGGCCGTGGTATGGACGTCACGGTAGTACACAGCAATGTGGTGCCTCTGAATCGCCAGCTGGATATAGAGGCGGGGGAATTATTACAGCAAGAGCTTCAGGCTCGTGGCCTTAATTTTAAAATGAACGCCAAGACCCAGCGCATTGAAGGGGATGAACACGGGCAGGTCACGGCCATTCATTTTGAAGACGGCTCGTCTTTGCAAACCGACATCGTGATCATGGCGATAGGTATTCGCCCCAATATGAAGCTGGCGCAAGATGCAGGCATTCACTGCGAAAAAGGCATAGTAGTAAGCGATACCTTGCAAACCTATGACCCTACCATTTACGCCCTGGGAGAATGCATTCAACATCGTGGTGGCACCTTTGGTTTGGTGGCGCCCCTGTACGAGCAAGCCCGAGTACTTACCAATCATTTAAGTGAACACGGGGTGGCTCAATATCAAACCCTGCCCAGTGCCACTAAGTTAAAGGTAACTGGTATTAACTTGTTTTCGGTGGGCGACATTAACGGCACTCTTGATGACAAGAATCACTGTGAATTTTTATTTTATCGCGACAAGCAACAGGGTATTTATAAAAAGCTGGTATTACAAAATAATATATTGGTGGGCGTAGTATTGTATGGCGAAACTCAAGAAGGGGCCTTTTACAATGAACTATTGGATAACAAAACCGATCTCACCGCCATGCGCCCTTATTTAATGTTTGGTCGGGCCTTGTGTGAGGATCAAGGCGAGCCAGCAATTGCAGAAGATAAAACCATCAATGTGAGCAATGCAAAATGAACAACATCATTACCACCAGCTCACAAGAAAATCTAACCACCGTACATACCACCTGCGCCTATTGCGGTGTGGGCTGTGGTGTAGAAGCTGAAGTGAATCAGGACACTCGCACCGCCACCGTAAAAGGCCTGCAACATCACCCTTCTAACTATGGCCGCCTATGCAGCAAAGGCAGTGCCCTGGCCGATACCATAGGCTTGGACGAGCGCCTGCTGCAACCGGAAGTAAATGGCAAACCAGCCAGCTGGGACAGCGCTTTAAATTTTGTGAGTGACGGCTTCCAAAAAGTTATTGATGAACATGGCCCAGACGCGGTGGCATTTTATGCGTCGGGTCAGTTACTCACCGAAGACTATTATGTGGCCAACAAACTCATGAAAGGTTTCATTGGCAGCGGCAACATAGATACCAATAGCCGCTTATGTATGTCCAGTTCGGTGGTGGGCCATAAACGAGCCTTTGGTACCGATACCGTGCCCGGCTGCTATGAAGACTTTGAACAGGCGGAACTTATTATTTTGGTGGGTAGCAACACCGCCTGGTGTCACCCGGTATTATTTCAACGCATTAAATTGCACAAAGAAAATAACCCCCATGTAAAAGTAGTGGTGGTGGACCCAAGAGCCACCGCCACCTGCGACATTGCCGACTTACATTTACAGGTTAACTTGGGCACAGATGTCTGGTTATTTAATGGTCTATTGAGTTACCTGGCCGACAATAACCTGTTGGACAGCGGCTACATTAATGGCCATTGCCAAGGGTTTGAAGCCGCATTAAAAGAAGCACAAAACACCTGTGGCGATGCAGCCCACAATGCCCATGCACTGGGAATAAATGAAAAAGATTTAAACACTTTTTATAAATGGTTTGGTGCCACCAAAAAGGTGGTGACCCTTTACAGCCAGGGGGTGAACCAAAGCAGCTCCGGCACCGACAAGGTCAACAGCATCATCAATGCCCATTTAGCCACCGGAAGAATTGGCAGGGAAGGCTGCGGGCCCTTCTCCATGACTGGCCAACCCAATGCAATGGGGGGCCGTGACGTGGGGGGCTTGGCTAACACATTGGCTGGCCACATGGATTTTACCGAGGATAATATCGAACGGGTTGGCAGGTTTTGGCAATCAACCAATATGGCCCAGAAACCTGGGTTAATGGCGGTGGATATGTTTGATGCCATTAGCGAGGGTACAATAAAAGCGGTTTGGATAATGGCCACCAACCCGGCGGTGAGCATGCCCAATGCCGACAAGGTAAAAAAAGCCTTACAAAAATGTGAGCTGGTGGTAGTGAGCGACTGCATCGCCGATACCGATACAGTTGCATTAGCCAATGTAAAACTACCCGCCATTGGCTGGAGTGAAAAAGACGGCACGGTGACCAACAGTGAACGTCGCATTAGTCGTCAGCGAGCATTGTTTCCGGCCGCTGGTAACGCCCGAGCAGACTGGTGGATGATTTGCGAGGTGGCCAAGCGCTTGGGTTTTGGCGAGGCATTTAGTTTTGAGCGTTCGGCGGATATTTTTCGCGAGCACGCTGCGCTGTCTGGTTTTGAAAATCACGCCACTGAAAATGGCAAAGGCCGTCGCCGGGATTTTGATATCTCCCTGCTAGAGGATTTATCGAATGACTCTTATGAAGCGTTACAGCCCATACAGTGGCCGGTGAATAAACAACACCCTACTGGCAAAACACGCTTTTTTGCTCAAGGAGAGTTTTACACCGCCAGCCAAAAAGCCAATTTTTTAGCGCTTACACCCAAACTGCCCAAACACTTGCCCACGCAGGATTATCCTCTGGCATTAAACAGCGGCCGTATTCGTGACCAATGGCATACCATGTCGCGCACTGCCCTGGCCCCACAGTTAAACCAGCACATCAGTGAACCCTTTGTGCAAATGCATCATGAAGACGCCCATGCTCGTAATTTGGTTGATGGGCAACTGGTAAAAATACGCAGTCGCTGGGGTGAAATGATGGGGCGCCTCAATATCACAGCTGATGTGAAAAGCGGGGATATTTTTGCCCCCATGCATTGGACCGCACAACTGTCCAAGACAGGTCGCATCAACAGTGCCGTGAACCCTGTGGTGGATGAATTTTCCAAGCAGCCAGAAAGTAAACATACTCCGGTACAAGTAAGTTCCTTTACGGCAAACACCTATGGTTTCATGTTGAGCCGTGAAACGATTTCATGGCCAGAATGTGATTATCTGGTGGAGGTGAACGGCAAGCAGCATACTCGTTATGAGTTTGCCCACAAGCAACCCTTCAAAGAACCCATACAGCAAATGCTAAACTGGTTAGGACTAAAAAATGAAGCCGCGGCCAAGGCCCAACAGCTGGAAATTTTAAGTTATCAAGACGAGGCAAGTGAGCTGTATCGCCTGGCGGTATTAAACCAACAAGGGCAATTGCAAGCGGTGGCTTTCATGGCGCCTACCCATCAGTTACCCGAGCCTACCTGGCTAGCCCTACAATTTGAAAAAGAATCTTTGGAGACTCGAGCCCGCCATGCCATTTTAAGCGGCCATGCACCCGCAGGAGAGGATATTGGTCCCATTGTGTGTGCTTGCTTTAGTGTGGGGCAAAAACAACTTGAGAAGGCTATTAAAGAGCAAGGATTAAGTTCCACTAAAGAGATAGGAGTATGCCTGAAGGCAGGTACCAATTGTGGTTCGTGCATTCCTGAGCTCAAGCAACTGATTACCAAGTGCCAGTCATAATAAAAATTTTAACGATTTACTGATGTTCGTCATGAACACTGGCAATAAAGGGCCTTGCCAATGGGCAGCCCCTCCTGAGCCTCGCTTCTGGTATTACTCGGCGCTATAGTATTGCACTGCTTTTACACTACACTTACAACATATAGAACACTAAAGGATTCAGCATGAGCTTAGATTTAATCCCAGTCGGTATTGACGCCCCTGAAGACATATATGTAGTGATCGAAATCCCTGCAAACTCAAGCCCAATCAAGTACGAAATTGACAAAGACATGGGCGGTGCTTTGATGGTGGACCGTTTCATGGCCACCCCCATGTTTTACCCTGCCAACTACGGTTTCATCAACAACACGTTAGCCGATGATGGCGATGCGCTGGACGTACTAGTAACGACCCCTTATCCGGTACAAGCTGGCTCTGTGATTCGTTGTCGCCCGGTTGGCATTTTAAACATGACCGATGAAGCCGGTGAAGACGCTAAATTGCTCGCGGTACCTCACACTAAGATCAGCAAGGCTTACGAAGATGTAAACGACATCGAAGACGTGCCTCAGTTGCTACGTAATCAAATTGAACACTTTTTTGAGAACTACAAAGATCTGGAAGTGGGCAAGTGGGTTAAGGTTGAAGGTTGGGGTAATGCTGACGCGGCTAAAAAAGCCATCGTTGAAAGTATGGCTGCTTACGAAGCTGGCAAGTAATTAGTTACTTTCATCGCCTTATGAACCCGCCTAGTGCGGGTTTTTTATTGGGGATCGGCCACGGGGTGGCCTCGTACGAGGGCAGCCTCTGCCCGACTTCTTTTAGGTAGCCCTGCCCGATTTTTAAACCCTACACCACGTCTAAATGACGCACCATTAACTGCAAGTTTTCATTGCCACGAAATTCATTCACGTCCATCTCAAATACAATATGCACACGTTTTAAGCTGTGCACATCAATATCATGACGTTCCAAATTAAAAAGAATGCCATCATAAACCTGCCTGCTAGCGGGCTCTTGTAGAGTTAGTTTTAAATGATTTTTGTCCGCTCCTAACAAACGAAAGTTTAGCACTTCAAATTCGGCATCAAATAAAGGCTCAGGAAAATTTTGCCCCCAAGGCGCGATGAAACGTAACTGGCGCGCCATACTCACACTGTAATCCGTGGCGGCTAGAGCGCCGTCTGTGACCAGACTATTTACCAATAAATCATCGGTTAATAACTTGCTTGCTATCTCTTCAAAAACGACTTTGAATTCGCCCAAATGTTTTTGCTTGATGGACAAGCCCGCCGCCATAGCATGGCCACCAAATTTGGATAATACATGAGGTATACGTTTGGCCACTAAGTCCAAGGCATCCCTTAGGTGAAAGCCGGGAATGGAGCGACCGCTACCTTTCACTTCAGATTCACTACTATTATCACCTTCATCTGCAGGGGCAAACACAATCACCGGGCGATAGAATTTTTCTTTTAAACGAGACGCCAATAATCCTATGACCCCTTGATGCCAATCCGCTTGAAATAAACACAAGCTATTGGCCGCCTTAATATCATCCATTGGCAGCTTATTAAGTTGCAATAAGGCCTCTTGTTGCATGCCGCTTTCTACCTGTTTACGATCCTGATTTAGGTCATCCAGCACCTGGGCAATAGAAAGCGCTCTATCAGGGTCCATGGATAGTAGGCAATCTATGCCTATGCTCATGTCGTCCATGCGCCCTGCCGCGTTTAGACGTGGCCCTAAGGCAAAGCCAAAGTCTTTACTGGTGAGCTGAGTGTGGTTTTTCTTGGCTACTTTTAGAAGTGCCTGAATCCCCGGACGCCCCACCCCTTTGCGTATGCGTCTTAATCCTTGCTCTACCAAGATTCGATTATTGTCATCCAGCGGCACCACATCGGCTACCGTAGCTAATGAAACCAAGTCTAAATACTGCGCCATGTTAGGTAACTGGCTTTGATCAACACCGCTTTCAATCAGGTGACGGCGTAGCGCACAGCACACATAAAATATCACTGCACAACCGCAGGCATT
>Ga0209184_1001554_pt1 | contig 14418 bp, 9 predicted proteins | sample EN8Hudsemesocosm_2_FD_184627 | JGI IMG/M metagenome (GOLD analysis project Ga0209184, IMG submission 184627) | Methane-oxidizing microbial communities from mesocosms in the Hudson Canyon - EN8C Hudson Canyon (SPAdes) (version 2) | ecosystem: Environmental > Aquatic > Marine > Cold seeps | place... | reverse complement strand
ATAAGGGGATGGTTTATATTGTTATTCAATATTACTTATAAGTAACTTCCATGAAGCTGAACTTACGATCCGTGGATCTTAACCTGTTGCCCATATTTGAAGCCATCATGGAAACCGGCCAGTTCTCACGTGCCGCCGAGCGCTTGGCCATGAGCCAACCGGCCCTTAGTGCCGCGGTGCAACGCCTGCGCGCCACCCTAGACGACCCATTGTTCACCCGTACCAGCAAAGGGGTGGTGCCCACTCCCAGAGCACAAGCTTTGTATGAAGAGATGCACCAAGCGTTGGGGCAACTGAGGCACAGCCTAGCCCCCAAATCTAAGTTTGACCCAGCACAAAGCAACCAGTGTTTTAGGGTCATGAGCGGCGATTTTTTTGAGTTTGTCATTTTGCCCACGCTTATAAGCGCCATTCAGCAGCACAGCCAGGGCATCACCATGAAAGTGAGTCCCATTGGGGACTACTCCCCGCAGCAGTTGATTCAAAGCGAAACCGACCTGTTGCTGGATGCCTTTCCCATCGAAGACGACCGGATCATTAGAGAGCTGCTCACCGAAGACGAACTGGTGGTGATTGCCCGCAAGGACCACCCTGAATTAACGCAAGATACACTCAGTAGTGAACAGTTTTTTAACGCCGTGCATGTGGTGTTGCCAGAGCGCAACCGGGTATTGCCCCTGGATAAGATCCTGGGCAAAAAGCTGGGCAAAAAAAGAAAAGTGGGCCTGCAAGTAACGCAATACAGCAGTTTATTGGTGGCGGTGGGTGGCAGTGATTTTATTGCCACCATTCCAAGATCCCTAGCCACCCATTACGCCCAACGATTGAACCTTAAGGTGTTTCCATTTCCAATGGATGTGCCGTTGGTGCCCATCTACATGATGTGGACCCGAGCATTGGATAAAGACCCGGCTCACCAATGGTTTATACAGTGTGTTAAATCGGCCTATGCCCAGTTACAAGACAGCACCGCCTAGCGCCTCGCTAAGCCCACTGTATATTTAACGGCCCTGTCCTATACTCAGGAAACGTAGGTTGAATTGTTGTTTCGGGGCCAGCCCATATGTTCGCCAAGTCATGGCTGTTGCTGCTTATACTCTGCTTTATTAGTAGCGGGGTGAACGCAGAAAAGGGCTCCAGAGTCCTGTTGTTAAACTCATACCACCCGCAATTTAGCTGGACCGCCAAGCTCACTCAAGGGGTGCAAGATACGCTGGAAAAGCACGTGCCCACCGAAAACCTGCACATCGAATTCATGGACGAACGCCGCTTCAAAAAAGACGCCACCATCACCCAAAACTACCTGGAACTGCTGCAACACAAGTATCAAGATGACCCTCCTGATGTGGTGATCACCAGCGACGACTACGCCTATTATTTTTTAGTTGCCCACGGTGAAAAACTGTTTCCCGGCGTGCCGGTGGTGTTTTGCGGGGTGAATGTGTTTAACCCCGAGACGTTAACAGGCAAAACAAATTTTACCGGCATTAAAGAGGGCATGGAGATTGAAGGTAACCTTAATTTAATTATGGCCCTGCAACCCAATACCCAACGCATCATCATGTTGGGAGATACCACCGGCCTTGGGTTACGTATGGTGGCGTGGGCAAAACACATTAAATCACGCTGGGAAAAACACTCTCCCCAGGTCACCCTGTCCATCTGGGATGATTTTACCCTGGATGAATTGTATGAACGGGTGGCCAAGCTAGACAGCCATACCGTGCTGTTAATGCTGGCCATTCATCAAGACAATCAAGGCAACTATTTTTCGTTTAATAGGGAGTTACCCCTTTTAAGTGCCCGCAGTGCCGTGCCAATTTACGGCATGTGGGGGGAATTAATGCTGGGGCAGGGGGTAGTGGGCGGCCGAATGAATAATCCTTACCAGCACGGTGCTCGTGCCGCTGCCATGGCGCTTAAAATAGTAAATGGGGTGCCCGTGGCCAACCTGCTCATTCAAGAAAAAGCCCAATACTCCCCCAACTTTGACTTCGCCCAGTTGTCTCGTTTTAACATTGATGTGTCCCGCTTGCCTGCCAACAGCCACGTGATCAATCGTCCCAAAGACCTGCACGAAAAATTTCGCCAGCTGCTTTTTAACGGCTTAGGATTACTGTTGTTACTGGCATTGGCGCTGGCTTTGTTAATGATTAACCTAAAGCTGCGTCGCAAACATAAGGAAAATAGCGGGCAGTTTAATAGCCAGCTACAAATGCGGGCCAGTGAATTAGATGAACACAATCAAGCCCTGCAAGCCACCTCTCGCAAGATGGAAAAACTGGCCCACACTGATGAACTCACTGGCCTTGCCAATCGTCGTGCCGGTGAAAGCGAGGTGAATGCGCATTTAAGGCGGGTTGAAATCAGTGGTCAGCCTTTGTCGTTGGCATTTTTGGATATAGATCACTTTAAAAGCATTAACGATAACTTTGGGCACCCAGTGGGCGATGACGTATTGTGTGCGTTGGGAATGGGGCTCACCAAAGCCTTACGACCCGGCGACAAGGTGTACCGCTGGGGCGGAGAAGAGTTTCTCATTTTACTGCCCTATACCAACATCATTGATGCCCAGGAGGTGTGTGAGCGCGTGCGCCATGGGGTGAGTGAGTTGGTGATTGGCAATTGGCCACCGGTTTCTGAAATTGTGGTGACCGCCAGCCTGGGTCTGTCGGCATTTAAACCCTCAGACTCCCTAGACGATATTCTAAAACGATGTGACGAAGCCCTGTACCAGGCCAAACACGGCGGGCGTAATCAGTTGGTGGTGGCCTAATAGGTGCTAGGCTAAACTTGTTAAGTGGCCCGTAACCACTAGACTAAAAAGGATAGCAACTCACTAATAGTGCTTCCTATTTGTTATTACAATGGACGAAGTACAGGCCCTGGGTCGTTAAGTATCAGGAGCGAAGGTTTGCAATTTAAATTTGGCAAAGGCAACCCCCCCGCCTTAAAGAGCCGTTCGCTCAAATCCAGCTTAAGCGGCGCGCTTATCTTTTCCAGTGCCATTATCTTATTGCTTATTTTCGCCATCTTTATCAGCTACGACCGAATCAATTACCGCCGTGAACTGGCAAATCAACTTAATGCCATTGCCCAAGTCACCGCCAATAGCAGTCAGGGGGCTTTGTCCTTTGTGGATGCCGATGCCGCCGACTTGCTTTTACAATCCCTAAAATACTATCCCAATATTCGGTATGCGGTGATTCTTGATGCCGATGGCCAGCTCTTTAGCGAGTATCGTAATAATTGGCACCACGCTGTAGCGGCTCGCACCGATGGCGAAAATATACAGGTAACCGAACGGCTTATTCATATTCATCACACCATAGTGTGGAACCAGGAAACCATAGGTCACCTTTATTTAATGTCTGACCTAAGCCTGTTAAACGAGCGCCAAATAAAATTTGCCTTACTGGGGCTGGTTATATTTTCGGTGGCCATGTTGTTTGCCTCGTTGTTGGCCAAACGTATCATTCGCCCGGTGCTTGAGCCTATTTTGGCGTTGGTGGGCCTTACTCGTAAAATTATTTTGCATAAAAACTATTCTTTACGGGCGACAAAATGTGGCATCGACGAAATCAATACCCTAGTAAATGGCACCAACGACATGCTGGAACAAATTGCCAGCAATCATATCGCCATTAAAAATAGCGAACAAAGGCTAACGCTGGCTTTGCAGGGAGCAGGGGAAGGGTTGTGGGATATGGACATTGTTACCGGCCAATTGTATTTGGATCAATACAGTTGTTTGTTAATGGGTTTGGGCGGCACAGAGGCCTTGCTATCAAAGCAGCAGTGGCGTGAAAAAATTCACTCAAACGATATTGAGCGGGTGCGAAGCATCTACAATCAATTTCTAAATCAAAAACACACCGACTATGCCATTGAATACCGTGCTCGAAAGGGTAACGAGTGGATCTGGTTAAAATTTACCGGCAAGGTCACTCAGTGGCAAAATGATGGCTGTGCGGCTCGGGTAACGGGCACGTTACAAGACATTACCCAGCAAAGAGACGCCGAAGAACAAGTAAAACTGTATGCTTGTGTGTTTAACAATACCAGCAATGCAGTGGTGATTTTGGACATGAACTTTAAGGTATTGGCGGTGAACCAGGCCTATACGCAAATTACACAATTTAGCGAAGAAGATGCCCACAATGAAATCCTGTGTTCCATCAGTGACGTACAAAACTCGGAAGATATTGTGCGTGAATTGCACCGCAGCGGCCACTGGAGTGGGGAGGTAAGTGACCGTAAAAAAGATAGCACCCCGTTTGATATGGAACTCACCTTAAACTCGGTACTGCGAAGCGGGCAATCAGATTACAGCCATATAGTGGCGGTGTTTACCGATATTACCGAACGTAAAAAAAGTGCCGACGATTTATTTTTCATGGCCAACTTTGATCCGCTAACCCAGCTTGCCAATCGTGCCATGTTTCATAACCACTTTAAAAAGGCCCTCTCTAACGCCAATCGTTACGGCACTCAGTTAGCGTTACTGTTTATAGATTTGGATAAATTTAAGCAGGTTAATGACACGCTTGGCCACGATGCTGGCGACGAAGTATTAAAACAATCGGCCCGGCGCTTGGCCCAACCCATTCGCGGCACCGACATGGTGGCGCGGCTGGCCGGAGATGAGTTTGTGGTGTTGCTTGAGAACATTGACAGCCTGCGTCACGCCGAAGTAATCGCACGCAGAATACAACAGGATTTTCAGCGAGAATTTACAGTGGGCGGCCAGGTCGCCAATATTGGTACTAGCATTGGCATCAGTACCTATCCTCACGATGGCTTGGATGTCGATACCCTGCTAAAAAATGCCGACATAGCCATGTATCACGCCAAGAGTCATGGCCGTAACAGTTTTCATTTTTATGACAAAGCCATGAACAATGAAGTGGAACGACGCAACTTATTAGAACAGGAGTTACGCCAAGCCATTGCGCGCCAGCAAATTATTGTTTATTACCAGCCCAAGGTGGATACCTTCACCTTTGAGGTGCGCGGTTTTGAAGCGTTGGTGCGTTGGCAGCACCCCGACCTAGGATTAATTTCACCGGCTGAATTTATTCCCATCGCCGAGGATGCTGGCATCATCAAAGACATAGGGTTATTTGTATTTACCACCGCTTGTGAGCAGTTACATGCCTGGCATCAAAAAGGGTTTGATCAATTGCACATGGCCATTAATGTTTCAGCGCGGGAATTTCAGCTGTCGGATTACCCCATTGTAATTGCACATCTGTTGGCCGAACTGGATGTGGACCCTAAATTTATAGAGCTGGAGTTAACCGAAAGCATTGTGATGGAAAACCCACAAAAGACCCTAATGATGCTTAACGTTATTAAAAAACTTAACTTGTCTTTGGCTATTGATGATTTTGGCACCGGCTATTCTTCTTTAAGTTATTTAACCCGTTTACCGCTGGATATCCTTAAGGTGGACAAAGCATTTGTACGTGAGCTTTCCACCAATAAAAATGCGGCAGCGGTGGCGGCGGCCATTGTGTCCATGGCCCACGACCTTAACTTAAAAGTAGTGGCCGAAGGGGTAGAAACCCAGCAACAGTTGGAGTTTTTTATGATTCGAGAATGTGAACTCATACAGGGCTTTTATTTCAGTAAACCCTTGCCCAGCCACGAGGCCGAGAAAGTACTGCAGCCGCAATGGCGTAAACAATTTGAAAAAATGGCCAGTGGCCCTAAGTTTATTCACCACTAACGCACTCTAAAGCTGAAAACTACGCTAACCTTACGGCCACAAATGGACTGCCCCTGTCAGTAAATGCGGTGGATTGATCTGGCTCACAACTCTCTTAAATAAAGGCCTTTCTCATACTATTTGGTGATGTCTGTCATTCCGGCCTTGCCTTACCCTTTGGGAAACATCACTTGGGTAATGATCATGAAGGCGGCTTGGATCGAAGAGTTTGGCGCAGCTGGCCAGGTATTTAAAATAGGCGAACAAACAAAACCCAGCCCCCAGGCGGGTGAAGTGCTGGTGCGCCTAAAAACCTCCTGTGTGAACCCCAGTGATGTGAAAAAACGCGCCGGGGCCTTTAATAACCTGCTGGACGATGGCCTAGTGATTCCTCACAGCGACGGCGCAGGCATCATTGAGGCGGTGGGCATTGGGGTAGACAGTGCCCGCATAGGCCAGCGCGTATTTGTGTATCAGGCGCAATACCATCGCCATTTAGGCACCGCCGCCCAGTATGTATGTGTGAATGAAAAGCGCGCGCCGGTACTGCCAGAGCAAGCCAGTTTTCAGGTAGGGGCCTGCCTTGGCATTCCGGTGATGACCGCCCACCGCTGTGTATTTGCCGATGGCGATGTAAGCGGGCAAACCATTTTAATCACCGGCGGGGCCGGGCGGGTAGGTTACTACGCCATTCAATGGGCAAAATTTGCCGGTGCCACGGTGATTGCCACCGCCAGCAATGCCCGTGACGAACAGGCGTGTCGCCAGGCTGGCGCCCAACATGTGGTGAATCACCGAGAAAACAACTGGGGCGCACGGGTGCTATTAATTAATGGCGGGGAGCGAGTACAGCGGGTGATTGATGTGGAGTTTGGAGCCAATTTACCCCAGGTTTTACAATGCATAGACACCGGCGGCACCATCGCCACCTATTCATCTAACCAAGTTAGTGAACCCAGTTTACCGTTTAGAGACATGATGTTTATGGACCTCACCATTCGCATGATTTTAGTGTACGCCATGCCAGAGGTGGCCAAACAACAAGCCATAAAAGACACACAAACCTTGCTGGCACAAGGGGGCCTGCAACATCGTGTGGGGGCCATTATGTCTATTGAGAATATTGCCCATGCCCATCAGCTGGTAGAGGCGGGTGATGTACGCGGATGTGTGGTGTTGGATATAGAGTAGTTGTATGACGCAGATTTCGAGGTTAGAAATCTGCGTATAATTGTCTGGCCCTGTAGGAGGCTGCTTGCAGGCGAAAAACGTTAATTAGCGTAAGGCTGTTGGCTAACGATTGTCGCCTGCCAGCAGCCTCGTACAATAATCTAATATGGAATTATTTTGTCCGTTTGCCTAATGCCAATAGGCTTAACATCAAAACTAAAAACCCGCCTGATGGTGCACCGCCACCGCTATCTCCACTTGAAGCAGTATCGCAGCTAGAGCTGTTTTCACCCGACCCAGTAATAAGCGTATTAAGCACAGGCACCGACACTAACTGTTCGGTGGTATCTGCTGCGCCGTCTAAAACAGTAATGGTATTTATCGCCACATAATTCTCTGATGTCGCTTGTGAGGCGGCTATGGCGGTCATGAATTCCATGCCGGAAGTCACTTGGCCAAATACCGTAAAACCGCTATTTTGCAGGTCTAGGTTGCAGCTGTTATCGGCAATATTAATAAACCATTCCGAGGTGGCGCTGTCTGGGTTGCCGCCCACCTTTGCCATGGCAATGGTGCCTTCCACATTGGAATAAACGGGTTCGTTCACCACGGTGCCTTTGCTGGTAATGGTTTGGGCCGAGCTGAATTCCGTTGGATCTGTAAAATAGTAACCGCCACTTTGCACGATGAAGCCCGGCACCAGCCGATGAAACACGCCATCATCATAGCTGCCATCCGTCACATAACTTAAAAAATTAGCCACCGTGGCAGGGGTGGTTTCATCAAACAAATTCACCTCAATGTCTCCCGCCGAGGTTTGAATTTGCACTATGGTGGCATGGCTTAAACCAGCAACAGTGGTGAGCAGTGCGGTGGCGACTAAATGCTTAAAACGTGTGAGTGCCATAACTAAAAGAGTATCCCTATCAATCGAGCCCTACTTATACCACGGTATGGTAGTGCTGGCTTTTTTTCATAAAGATATTTTAACCCTGTACGGGCATCTGTTTCCGGGCATTTTCAAGTGTTATTCAATTAATTCATATTAAGAAGGGTGGTTATTTGGGCTGGATATATGGGCTCATTTTAATGGCTCTTGGCCCCCTTTATGGGGCGCAAATTATCACCGCCAGTGGTTTGTTAGCTATACTTTTTGCTAAGTGTGTCCAACCTTAAAGTAGGCTGAATTTGCAATAGAATGACTCTAAAGACGCATAGTCCTGAGGCCTCATTGGTCCTAATCGTAGACGACAACACCCAGAATTTGCAGCTACTAGGAGAGGTCCTGCGCAATGAAGGGTTTAGGGTGGGTGTTGCCAAAAATGGTGATCTGGCATTGGCGGCGGTGGAAACCGTGACGCCAGATTTAATTTTAATGGATGTGACCATGCCCGTTATGGATGGCTTTGAGGCTTGTAAACGCTTGCAGGCCAACCCACAAACCCAGCATATCCCGGTTATTTTCCTTACCGCTCGGGTAGAAAATGAAGACATTAAAAAAGGCTTTATGGTGGGCGGGGTGGATTATGTGGCAAAACCCTTTCAAAAAGTGGAATTGCTGGCGCGGGTGAATGCCCATATTCGCCTGGAAAAAATGAATCAGGCCCAGGCTAAATTTAACCAGCAGCTTAAACAGCAAAACACCGAACTCACCCTAGCCAATAATCAACTTAGGGCCTTAAAGCAGCAAGCCATTGAGTCGGCCAAGATGGTGTCCTTGGGTAACATGTTGGTGTGGATGGCTCATGAAATTAATACCCCTTTAGGGATTTCAATGACATCGGCCTCCTACCAAGAAACCGTCATCGAGAATATGCGCCAAGGTGTTGATCAAGAACGTCAGGAAAAAGCAGGGTTATTGAAAAACCTAGATCAGCTGCTTGAGTCCAGTGGCATCATCACGGCCTCTTTAAGGCAGGTGGCCAACATCATAGGTGACTGCAAACAACTCTCCACTAATAAAACACAACGCAACATTGAGCGCTTTAGCCTGAGAGATAACCTAGAAATTTTACCCGAGTACTTTAAAGACCCCCTTGCCCAGGCCTCTCTTCTCCTTAGAGTGCAGTGCCCAGCTGAACTAACCCTGAACAGCTACCCTGATGTGTTTTTTCAAGTGTTTTGCATATTAATTGAAAACTCGCTTAACCATGGTTACCAAGGCCAGCACGGCGGAAAACTGTCCATAAACGTGAGTCAGCAAGAACGCTATATTGTTATCGAGTATTCAGATGACGGTGCGGGGATTTTGAACGAGCATTCAGAGAAAATATTTGAGCCATTTTTTACCACCAAAAGGCATGAGGGTAAGGTAGGGCTAGGGTTAAGCATTTTATACAATTTGGTAAAACAAGTGTTGGATGGGGAGGTGCATTGTGTAAGCGAACAAGGGAAACAAACCAGCTTCGTAATGAAACTTCCGGTTAGCCACACACAGTAAATAAAAGGGCGCAAATATGAAAAACACACGGGCACTGTTGGTACTGGCAACGTTATTTTTTACGGCGGCGCTGCGGGCGCAACCAGAAGTGGTGGTGTCGAGCATTGCTGACTTAATGACTGACAGTGTGGTGGCACAAGATATTCTTAAGGAAGCGTACAGTCGTATGGGTTACAAAATGGTATATGACCCGCAGCCAGCCGCCCGTGCCCTGCACCGCGCCGAAAAAGGCATTACTGATGGCGCGGCATCACGAGTTAAAAAAATGATGTTGAAATACCCCAGCCTTATTATCGTGCCGGTAAAACTGTTTGAATTTAGGGTGTCTATTTTTACTAAAAATAAAGACATGGCAGCATCTCTGGATGCCCTTAAAGATAGCCGCATTGGCATTCGCCGTGGCATTAAGATAGTGGAGTCCCAAACACAGGATATGGACACCTGGAGTTCAACCTACACCCCAGAGCTGTTTGAAATGCTTGAATCAGATCGTTTAGACGCTTTGTACATTGCCAAGGTGGATGGCGTGGTGACTTTAACTCAACTGCGAAATAAAGATGAATACCGGTTTAAAGACATAGTAGATCTAAGCCCAGCCCTAATTAATATTCCGGTTTATCATTTTGTTCATGAAAAAAATAAGCACTTAGTAGAAAAACTAACCAAAATATTAGGCCAAATGAAAGACGAAGGCTACCTGCATAAGGCCTATATGGATTTTGAAGCGTCACTTAGGCAATAGGGCACCACTGCCCTATGGGGTTTTAAATACGCTCCTGTTCATGGCTCAATTTTCATACTGGATGAGTTAAGTGAATAAACCTGAAACACAGGCACAAAAGCCATTTCATTCTATCTCTACCCAGTTATTAAAAATAATATTTGGTCTGTATTTTATTGTGGCCATCGTGGTAACCATCGTGCAGCTCACCGCCGAATACTACCATGTGAAAGACGAAATAAACCTTGAGCTAAAAACCCTGCCTGAAACCTTTGGGCCGGGCATTACTCAAGCCTTATGGGGATTTGATCGCACCTTATTGCAATCTATTTTGGTGGGTATGTGGAACATGCCCATAGTGACAGGGGTTGAAATAAAAGACGAAACCGGCAACCACTTTCAATCCATTGGCATCATTAAAGAAAACAGCGAACCCCAAGGCAAAACAAGTGAAACTAATAACCCTTTTTTCTCAAACCTGTTTGGTTATACCTTTGATGTGATTTACACAGATAGGGGTAATAATAAATTTATGGCGGGCACCGTTACGGTTTACTCCAATACCCGAGTGGTGCTAGACCGGGTTAAATACGGCTTTGTGTTAATTGTGGTGAATTCCATTATAAAAACGGCGGCCCTATGGTTAATATTTTTATATTTTATACGCCGCCTACTGGGGCGCCCCCTTGAAGACTTAACCGCCGCGGTGAACTCTGTGGATGTTAATCAGCTAGAGCCCTTGCAAATAAACACCCGTAAACACAAAAATAACGAGCTTACTCAACTAGAGCAGGCCTTTAATGACATGATTGCCAATTTGTTTAAGGCCTCCAGAGATATAAAGGTAAGTGAAGGGCGTCTGCGCCAAGTGATTGATTTGGTGCCTCATCCCATTATGGCCAATGACAAAGACGGCACCCTGTTATTGGTGAATCAGGCCTTTGCCGACGCCTATGGCAAACAAGTGGCCCAATTAATAGGGGAGAATTACCGGGAAATTCACAAACAGAAACATGAAATCTCTAACATGTTAGAGCAAGACCTATTGGTGATTGAAGGCCACCAAAAACTAAAAGTAGCCGAACAAAAAATAATCACCAACCAGGGGGACATGCGGGTTTATCAGCTGCATAAAATGCCCTTTACCATTTCTGGGGTGCAAACCGCCCTGAGCATTGCGGTGGATATTAGCGAACTTAAAAATACCCAAAATGATTTTAAGCAGCTTAATGAAACCCTGGAACACAGAATAGAGCTGCGTACCCTGGAACTAGACGCCACCATGAAGGCGCTAAAACAGGCCAAAGAGGCAGCCGAAAAAGCCAACCAGGCTAAAAGCGAGTTTCTTGCCAATATGAGCCATGAAATTCGCACCCCCATGAATTCGGTGCTGGGTTTTACTGAATTGCTAGAGCCGTACATAGGTAACGGCCCACAAAAAGGCCACTTAAATGCCATTAGAAGCAGCGGCAAGGCGTTGTTAAAGCTTATTAATGATTTACTGGATTTATCAAAAATTGAAGCGGGAAAATTCACCATACAGAAAACCTTGTTTCAACCTAGGATGCTGCTGCAAGAAATTAAAACGGTGTTTTCGCTAAAAATGGAAGAAAAAAACCTGGAATTTATACTGGAGGTGGAGCCAGACCTTCCGCAAGAGTTAATAATGGATGAGGCTCGTTTGCGCCAGGTTTTATTTAACCTAATGGGCAATGCCGTTAAATTTACCAACGCAGGTCACATACGGTTAAAAGCCGGGTTCTGTTATACAGGCAAGCAACAGCAAACCATTCGTTTATTTCTATCGGTGCAAGACAGGGGAATAGGCATACCCAGCGATCAGCTAGAGGCCATTTTTGGGGCCTTTGAGCAGCAAGCGGGGCAAAGTCATGCCCAATACGGCGGCACCGGGCTAGGGTTGGCCATTAGCGCCAACCTAGTGAAGCTAATGGGGGGCGAGATTTCAGTGACATCTGTGCCGGGCAAGGGCAGTACCTTTCAACTGGTATTTGATGATGTGGCAGTGGCCAGTGAGCCCGCCATGGAGAATTTGGCCAGCCAACCGGTGGACCCAAATACCCTAATAGAGCAGGTGCCTTTCACTGAAGAGAGCAGTGGCCTGCAAGCAAACAGCAGCCACGCAAGCAGCCAACCCAGCTTTAAGCCCAGCGACCAATTTATTGAAAAACTGCCGCAATTAATTGCCCAAATGGATGCGCAGCAGGGCACGTGCCTTCGCTTGCAACAGGCGATGATTATGGATGAAATAGCAGCGTTTTCTGCCCAACTAATACGCATGGGTACGCAGTTTCAATACCCGCCCTTGGTGAGTTTAGGGACAACCATGGGCCAGCAAACCCAAAATTTTGATATTGAAGCCTTGCCGGGCACGTTAAAGCAATTTACTCACCTTTTAAAAGACTTAAGAGGGCTAGGGTGATTTCAAGGGCGCTAATATGCAACAAAGAATTCCAGCCATTTAGGCTTACACGGGTATCAATCATCACGGCCCCGTGATTACATGCACGCTTTACTATTTTTGGATAAAAGCCAATATGCTCAGCTGGTTATGGCAATTTGTAAAACCCTATCGAGTACGCTTAATAGTGGCGTTACTGGCGCTGGTGATTACCGCGGCCCTTACCTTGTCTATGGGGCAGGGCATACGCCTTATGGTGGACCAGGGCTTTGCTGCACAATCTCATGAAGGGTTGGCAAGTTCGTTAAGTTTGTTTGGGGCCATTATTTTTTTCTTGGCTATTGGGGCGTATTTTCGTTTTTACATGGTGTCGTGGATTGGCGAGCGGGTAGTGGCCGATATTCGCATTAAACTATACGAGCACTTAGTAGGTTTAACCCCCAGATTTTTTGAAGACAACCTGGCCGGTGAAATTCAAAGCCGCGTCACCACCGACACCACGCTTTTACAAACCGTAATTGGCTCTTCGTTTTCGTTTGCTTTGCGCAACAGCTTAACGTTTTTGGGCGGCTTAACCCTTATGTTTATAAGCAACATAAAGCTCACCCTAATTGTGTTGGCGGTGGTGCCGTTTATTGTATTCCCGCTTATTTATTTTGGCCGTAAAGTTAAAAAATTGTCCCGCGAAAGCCAAGATAAAGTGGCCACCGTGGGGGCATGGGCCGGTGAGTCGTTACAACATATTAAAGTGGTGCAAGCCTTTACCCGCGAAGACATGGTAAATAATCAGTTTGCCCATGCCGCCGAAGGGGCATTTGATGTGGCCCTTAAACGCATTCGCCATCGCGCGGTGTTAATTGCCTTGGTAATGATGTTAGTCATGGGCGCGGTAGCCGGCATGATGTTTGTGGGGGGCAGTGACGTACTAGACGGCAAGCTCTCGGCCGGTGATTTATCGGCGTTTGTATTTTACGCCATTATGGTGGCGGGCTCGTTAGCGGCCGTAACCGAAGTATACGGTGAAGTGCAGCGTGCCGCAGGGGCGGTAGAGCGCATACGGGAATTATTGGATACCGATGCCGAAATTACCTCGGCATCCGCCCCCAGTACCTTGCCAGGCACGGCTGAATTAAGTGGGCCGTTGCTAGAGTTTAATAATGTGGGCTACACCTATCCATCGCGCCCCAACCATAAAGCCATTAGTGAATTAACCCTGGCCATTAAAGCCGGTGAAAGAATTGCCTTAGTAGGGCCATCGGGTGCCGGTAAATCTACTTTGTTTGATTTGTTGTTGCGCTTTCGCGACCCGCAGCAGGGCAGCATTAACCTGGCGGGGCAAAACCTGGCGGATTTAGACTTGCAAGACTTGCGCAGCCAGTATGCGTTAGTGCCTCAGCAACCTGTGTTGTTCAGCACCAACGTGATTGATAATTTACGTTACGGCCAACCAAACGCCAGCAAAGAACAAGTAATTGCCGCCGCCAAGGCCGCCCATGCCCATGAGTTTATTGAGCAATTACCACAAGGGTATGAATCGTTTTTAGGGGAGTCGGGGGTGAAGTTATCGGGCGGGCAAAAACAGCGCCTGGCCATTGCCCGCGCCATATTGCGCGACCCTAAAATATTATTACTGGATGAAGCCACCAGTGCCCTGGATGCGCAAAGTGAATTTTATGTGCAGCAGGCCCTTAATGAATTAATGAAAGATCGTACCACCCTAATTATTGCTCATAGGTTGGCCACCGTGGCCCATGTTGATCGCATTGCGGTGTTTGATCATGGGCAGTTGGTGGATATTGGTAGCCATGAGCAGTTGTTGAAAACGTCTGAGTTGTATAAGCGTCTGGCTGAGTTGCAGTTTAATCAGGCGGTTTAGTTTGGTGGTTTAATAGATAGCGTAATCTGTTTGGAAAGGCCTAAGTGAATCATCACTGAGGCCCCAGTACGAGGCTGCTTGC
>Ga0209184_1001552_pt1 | contig 14428 bp, 13 predicted proteins | sample EN8Hudsemesocosm_2_FD_184627 | JGI IMG/M metagenome (GOLD analysis project Ga0209184, IMG submission 184627) | Methane-oxidizing microbial communities from mesocosms in the Hudson Canyon - EN8C Hudson Canyon (SPAdes) (version 2) | ecosystem: Environmental > Aquatic > Marine > Cold seeps | place... | reverse complement strand
AGCGAAGTTTCCATGTATGCTTTATAACGTACCTTCTCGCAGCGGAGTTGAAATTCCAATTGCGACAGTGCAAAACTTACAAGGTCATCCTAATTGCTGGGCAATGAAAGAAGCTAGCGGCGATTTGAATAAATTTCTTAATTACCGTAAATATTGCCCCAATATTGAGCTATACAGTGGTGAAGATGCGATGTTACCGTATTTAGTGCCAGCAGGCGCTAAAGGTTTAGTTTCTGTGTGCGCTAATGTGTGGCCTCAAGCGACTCAAACGTATGTGCAGTTATGTTTAGCCGGGCAAACACAAGATATGTTTCCATTATGGAATAATGCGGTAGAGGCTCTTTTTTGTGTCGCTAACCCTATTCCTGTCAAAGTATTAATGCAGCAACAACAAAATATTCAAACCTCGATATTACGTGCCCCATTAACTCATCTTGAATTAACCGATAACACTGAGTTATTAGCTTTTGATGAAAAAATTAATCAATGGCTAGCACAAGCTAGCCAATCTTCTTTTATAAATACAATTGAAAATAGGAATATCGCATGAACTGGCAAGATGTAATAGCACAGTTAGAAACCGGCGCATTACGTGCGGCCAATCAAGATGAAAATGGCAACTGGCACGCCAATATTGAAGTAAAACAAGGGATTTTAGCCGCTTTTAAAGCAGGGAGAAATATTAGCTTTGAAGGTAATTACCAAGGTTTTGTTGATAAAGATAATTTGCCTGCTCGCCAATTTTCACCAGAAGATGGTGTACGTTTAGTTCCAGGCGGCTCTTCTGTACGAGCAGGAGCGTATGTTGCTGAAGGCGTTATAATTATGCCTCCAGCTTATATTAATGTTGGCGCATATGTTGATAGTGGCACCATGGTTGATAGTCATGCATTAATCGGTTCTTGTGCACAAGTTGGTCGTAATGTTCATGTCTCTGCAGCCGTACAAATTGGTGGTGTATTAGAGCCAATAGGTGCTAGCCCTGTGATCATTGAAGATAACGCCTTTTTAAGTGCAGGGGTTGTTGTTGTTGAAGGTATAGTCGTGAAAAAAGGAGCCGTATTAGCACCGGGTGTTTCATTGTCTAAATCAGTACCTGTGTATGATTGTGTTAATCAAATTATGCGTGAAAAGGGTGCTGAAATTCCAGAGAATGCTGTGGTTGTACCGGGAACTCGTCCTGTTAAAGGTGAATGGGCAAAAGCACAAGGCTTGAATATGGCATGTGCGCTAATCGTTAAATATCGTGATGAGCAAAGTGATGCGTCGCTTGAGCTTGAATCAATATTAAGATAACTATTGGTGTTAAAAAACTATGACCACTAAACTCACTTGGTTCGACCCCAGTATTGAAAGCACTTTGTTAGCTCATCAATCCCCTGAAGATGAGCAAGGCTATTTTGTTTATCAACTTGATGCATTAAAGCAGCACCTTGCGAAATTACAGCAGCAGGATGTAATTAAGCTTTGGTTTGCGGTGAAAGCGAATCCGTTATCAAAAATTATTCAAGCCTTTGATGGTGAGGGGTTCAACTTTGATGTTGCGAGCTCAGGTGAATTATCACAAGTTTTAGCACAAGGTATTAGTCCTGAGCGCATACTCAATACCGGGCCGGCTAAGTCAAAAAAGCAGCTTGATGCTTTTGTGAAAAAAGGTGTTCGTACCTTTGTGGTAGAAAGTTTAAATCAACTTAATTGGCTCAATGAAGTCATTTTAGAGCAAGGTTTTGATAATGAAAAATTGGAAAAACCAACCGTATTATTACGAGTGCAGTTGCAATGGCCTGATGGTGAAAAAAATCCTTTAGGTGGTAATAGCTTAACTCCTTTTGGTTTATCAGTACAAGAGTGGCAAAGTATACAAGTTAATGATTACCCACGTTTAAATGTTTGTGGTTTGCATATTTTCCAGTGGGGCAATATGCTCAATAATGAAAAAATGTATTCTCTATGGGGGCAAATGGTTGCGCCATTAACCCAGCTTGCAGCTGACATTGGTATGGATTTGAAAATTCTCGATTTAGGCGGCGGCTTAGGTATTGACTACCTTGGTGATGGAAAAACTTTATCATGGCAACAAATTATTGTAGATTTGGCAGATATTAAAGCTCAAGCGGGAGTTGAAGAACTTTGGTTAGAACTTGGTCGCTTTGCGGTAGCTGAATGTGGTTATTATGTTGTACCTGTCATTGATAGAAAAATAAATTATGATCAAGAACAGCTAGTTTTGGCTGCGGGTATTAATCATATCATTCGCCCTGCAATAACGGATCAACCGTTTCCAGTCACCATGCTTCGTCAATCGAAAGAACAAAGGAAAAAATTTGATATACATGGGCCGTTATGCACCAGTATGGATAAATTGGGTCATTTACCTTTGCCAGAAGACATTCAGGTAGGCGATGAATTAGTTTTTGGTTATTGTGGCGCTTATGGGTTTACTGAAAGCATGCCGTTTTTCTTATGTCATCAACTGGCGGCAGAATATGTAATTCAAGATAGCAAATTTGTTGAAGTGAGAGCGGCGAAACCTGCTAGCGCATATCTTGCGTAGAATTAGTTAAGCTTTGCTTAATAGATGAGAGAAACTATGAATACTTTTAAAAAGCACGTTATGCATGTTGGTGAAATGGCCAGTGGTGCTAAGTTAACTGTACCGGTCTATTCCTTTGATGGTCAGCAAACTTGTTCGCATCCCTGTATAGAGGACAAAGCGCCAAATGTTTATATACAAGCCAATATGCATGGTGCAGAAGTACAAGGCAATGCGGTTATTTTTCAGTTACTAGAGTTATTAAAAAGCTGTGACATTCAAAGTAATATTACTTTAGTGCCTAATGCAAACCCTGTTGCTTGTAATCATAAAAATGGCGAATACACTTTAGGTCGATTTGACCCAATTACGGGTGTTAATTGGAATCGTATGTATCACTTTGACGAAGCAGTTATAGCGCCTTTTGCTCAGCAAAATATTGATGCATCAGAAAAAGAAATAAAAGCTAGATTTCAACAATCACAAATAGATCAAATTGAACAAAAATTAGATCATAATATTTGGGGGTTAACAACAGGTCAGCGTATTGCTTATCAATTACAGCGTATGGCGCATCAAGCAGATTTAGTGCTTGATTTACATACAGGCCCCATTTCTAGTAAGCATTTATATTGTCCTGAATATGCTATGGCTAGTGCTAGCTATTTTGATATTCCTCATACTATTTTTATTCCAAATGAATTTGATGGCGCAATGGATGAAGCGACCTTCTGTCCTTGGTGGAGTTTGCAACAGACCTATAAAAAATTAGGTAGAAATTTTGTTATGGGTGAAGGGGCTTTTGCCAAAGAAAGCTTTACTGTTGAGCTTGGAACTCAAGAGCAGATTGACTTAGCAGTTGCTCACGAAGATGCATTAGGAATTTTAAGTTATTTACAACATAAAGGTGTTATTGGAAATAATTGCGAGCAAGAAGCTCAGCAACAAGATTCTCAATCCCAAAACTTTCAACCGCAAGATATGACACGCTATGCTTGTTATTTAAAAGATTATAAAGCCTTGTATTCACCAATGGGTGGAATGATCGATTATTTAGCTGAATTTGGTAAACCACTAGCCGCAGGTGAGCCTTTAGCACGTATTTTACGCATGGATAATTACGGTGATGGCAACCCATTACACAATGTTTGTCTTGATAGACAAGTGATTCCTATTTTGCACTTTGCTTCTGCGAGCGTAAATCAGGGCACAGAGCTTTATAAAGTTTTTAATGATTACTTTGAGATATAGCTTTGAAATATAGAGTTAAGTTTTATCCTGTAGGTATATTGTTAACTTGTAAGTAGACTATTACCTTGTAGATACAATGTAAGTGTTATATTATCACATTTGATATGGCACTATTATCTCAGTTAAATAAAGAAACATCAAAAAAATTAACAACCACGAATGCTCTGACACTCGTGGTTTTTGTATTGTTCTTTTTAACATCAATACTTGTCCATGCAGATCATTTAGCTACTCAAGCTACTAATGTTGAACAGCAAGAGTGTTATATATGTCATCAAGGCTTAGATACTCCACCAGAATTACCACAAGTTAAAAACCTTTTTATTGCTAGTTATTGCAATAACTCTTATCAAACAATAACGGCTCAGTTTAAAGCTAATAACTTTGTTCAACCTCAATTAAGAGCCCCCCCTGTACTTCAGTAAATTTATTTTATCGCTTCGTTTAATAATTCACTTAAGCAGTCAAGTCTAAGTAATTACTGAACGAAAAAGTTAACTATTTTATTGGAATACACTCATGTCTATTCATTCTTTTTTATTAAAGAAGACTTTTGCTATCTGTACATTAAGCGCATTTGTCACAGCTTTTGGTTATAGTTCGATTACATTAGCACAAAAAATTTCGGGAAAAGTTGTTGATCATAAAGGTAAACCCATTAATTCAGCAACAGTGAATATCAATGGGTCAGATCAAGTTATCACAACAAATGAGCAAGGTTATTTTACTTTTTCAGGGTTACATGCAGGTAATGTTGAATTACATACTAGCGCTAAAAGTTACACCCACAACAATCAATATATCACGCTTAATCAAGATGATATTTCAGGTGTGATTATCACATTATCACCCTCTGTAATGGAGGTGTTAGATATTTATGCTACGCCATTGCATTCGTCTACTATTGAATCTGCTTTACCAGTAAATGTGATTTCTGGTGATGACTTAAAACTTAAGCAAGCATCTACTTTAGGAGAAACCTTGAAGAATGAAGTTGGAGTACATTCTAGCTTTTATGGAGCAGTTACCAGCAGCCCAATTATTCGTGGATTAGATGGTCCTAGAGTTTTAATTACTCAAAATGGCCTAGATGCAGGAGATGCTTCACGTGTTGGTGCTGATCATGCCGTTTCAGCAGAAACGAGTACCGCCACTCAAATCGAAGTATTACGCGGCCCAGCTACACTATTCTATGGCAGTGGTGCTATCGGTGGTGTAGTCAATGTGGTTGATAACCGTGTACCCACATCAAGAGATACCCTTGCGGAGTGGTTGCTACAGTATAATGATGTCTCTGATGAAAAACAGGGATCTTTTTCTTTGCAAACAGGCAATGAAAGTTTTGCGGTACATCTAGATGGTTTTTGGCGAGACGCAGGCGATTACAAATTACCTAGCGACTTTGATGCTCATGCCCATGAAGCAGAGCACGAAGAAGAGCACGAAGAAGAAAATGAAGCGCCAAGTAGCCACTTAGCCAACTCAGCTTCTAAATCGAGTGGTTTTACATTAGGCTCAAGTTATTTGTTTGAGCAAGGTTTTGTCGGTTTTTCATATGGAACCATGAGCCGTGATTATGGTATTCCAGGTCATGCTCATCATGAGGAAGAAGGAGTTCATGAAGAGGAACAGGAAAAAGGCACTCAAGCTAAAATGCAGCAAGATAGGTTGCAATTGTTAAGTGAGGTGAATTTCCAGCAGAGTTTTATCAAACAGTTAGCAACTAAGTTTGCCTATACCGATTATCAGCATCAAGAAATTGAACAAGGGGTGGTTGGTACAACTTTCACTAATGAGAGTATTGAGGTGAAAGCTGATTTGTATCATCAAGAAGTTAAAGGTTGGCAAGGTGCGTGGACGCTTCATTATAAAAATTCTGATTTTAAAGCCATAGGTGAAGAGGCATTTTCTCCGCCATCAAGCACAGACAGTTTCGCAGTTGCTTGGTTAGAAGAAAAACATTTTGACACTGTTTTATTGCAGCTCGGTGCAAGAGTTGAGCGAATCGGTGTTGATGCAAAAGAGGGCAGTATTGATTTACCTATTTCTGATAATGATCATAATCCGGAAAGTGTTTCATTTGAACAGCAAAATTTTACCCCTTTTAGTGCTTCAACAGGATTAGTTTGGAATTATCAAACGGGCTATAATATTGGACTGTCGTTAGCTTTATCTCAGCGGGCACCTTCGGCGGCAGAGTTGTTCTCATTTGGCCCTCATATTGGCACTAATACCTTTGAAGTAGGAGCGATGTATGAGGTTGAACAAGAGGGTGATGACATACATGTAGAATTATCATCACAAACGCCAGATCTTGAAACCTCGTACAGTATTGACCTAACTTGGCGAAAGTTTGAGGGTGATTTGGGTTTTGTAGTCAGTGCGTTTTATAATCATGTGAACGACTATTATTATCAGCAAGATACTGGTCTTTTTTTTGAGGGTGAACACGACGAGCATGAATTAGAAGAGGATGAGCATAATGAAGGTCTGCCTATTTTAATTTATCAACAAGATGATGTTGATATGTATGGTATAGAAGCAGAATTTTTCTATCAAATTTCCAGCCCCTTAAAAGCGAGTTTATTTGGCGATTATATCAATGCTCAATTATCAGATGGTGGTAATTTACCTAGAACTCCGCCAATGCGTATTGGTGCATCATTACAGTATCAGGGGAATAGTTATGATGGTGAATTTAGTATCAATCACTATTTTAAACAAAATGACATAGCGCCATTAGAAACGGTAACTGATGGCTACAATTTAATTGATATGAATATGAACTATTACCTTGATGGTTTAGGTAGTGATTTAGTGTTCTATATAAAAGCAAATAATTTAACTGATGAAGTGGCTAAAGTTCATTCTTCATTTTTAAAGGATGTAGCACCATTGCCAGGACGAAATTTTAGTGTTGGTATTCGAGGTAGCTTCTAAGCTAACAACGTTATTAATAAATTAGCTAGATATAAAGAGGCGTTTTAATTGCAATATTCACCATTAATAGAGAAATACTTATTATCATTAAAAGCTATAAAGCCAGATATAAAATCACCAGTGCTGGATCTTGCCTGTGGTAAGGGTCGAAATGGTCTATATTTAGTTGGAAATGATATTAACGTGAGTTTTGCTGACGTTAATGGTGAGTCGCTTGAACAAATTAAACAATCACTAAGCGACTTGGATGCAGATAAACAAAAGCTAGCACAATGTTGGCAAGTAGATTTCGAACAAGCTAATACTGCACCATTAAAGGATAAGTCTTTTAGTGCAATTATGGTTTTTCGTTACTTACATCGTCCTTTGTTTGAACAAATTAAAATAGCAATAAAACCGGGCGGTATGATTATTTATGAAACGTTCATCGAGCAACAGGCACAATTTGGTCGGCCTAAAAATCCTAATTTTTTATTAAGAACCGCAGAGTTAGTTGAATTGTTTTCTGATTGGCAAATACTGCATAATTTTGAAGGGGTTGTAAACGTACCTCTAAATAGTAATGCCAAACAAGCTATTGCACAAATAGTCGCGGTTAAACCTGATTAACCCCCTTATAAGTGTTGAGTAGTGTTGAGTAGTGATGAAAATATGACCTAGCGCAATGATAGCTAAACTATGTTAATAGAAGGTTTGCGAGATTGAAATTCTAAGCATAATATAATTAATGGGAAGAACAAAAAATCACCAAATTTTTGTTGCTCAAATATTTATTATCAACAAGGGATTTGTTAATGCATGATCTTGCTATTTTAGCCATTATTTGGACAAGTGTTTTTATTGCGGTTTTTCTTACTGATAAAACTAGTTTAACCCCCTTACTGTGGTACTTGTTCTGTGGCAGTGTTTTAGTTGAGTTTAACATTTCTGTGCCATTAACTATTCGCTGGTGGAAAGCAAAATTTTTTCCTAATATCAAAGAGTAAACTACCTAAAAAGCGAGTTTATAAAACCATAAAGAGAGAATAACTATGGGGCGGGATATATCTGAGCAAGACTTTACTGCTGATGATTATGAAAAGTTTAATCATCGGATTCATGATCAACTTGATGAGTTAAATCAAGTCATGGCAAAAGCTGAATTTGGCACGGGCGAACTTTATATCGGTGCTGAATTAGAAGTATACTTAATGGATGCACAGCAGCAAGTCAGTCCGGTAAATATAGAGTTACTTGCTTTACTTGATGATGAGCAATTTCAAGCAGAGCTTAATAAATACAATATAGAACTGAATTTGCAGGCGGTGAAAATTAAAGGCAAACCGTTTAGTAAGTTAACCCAAGAAATAATCACTAAATTTGTCCATCTAAATACTCAGGCAGCAAAGCTAGGAGCCCGTCCTGTTGCTATTGGTATTTTGCCAACGCTCAAAGAACAACATTTATCTAATGACTATATGACCGCACTAGGTCGTTATAAATTATTAGCAAGAGAGTTGACCAAATTACGAGGACAGCCATTTCATATTAAAATTGATGGTGATGAGCCTATAGATTTTCACACTTCAGAACTGTGTACTGAAGGAGCAAATACGTCTTTTCAAGTGCACTTGATGACAGAAAAAGATAAATTTGCCGATGTTTTCAATGCCGCGCAATTAACGTTGCCAATGTCTTTGGCTATTGCTGCAAATTCAGGGGTTTTTTTAGGAAATTGTGCATGGGATGAAACCCGTATAGCACTTTTTAAACAATCAACTGATAACCGTACTCCTGATAGTAATAATTGGCGTGAGCCTGCGCGAGTAACTTTTGGTCATGGCTGGGTGAGAAAGGGGGCTTGGGAGTTATTTTCAGAAACAGTTAATTTATATCAACCTATTATGCCAGAGCTGTTTAATTCAAAAAAAACTGAACAGCATGAAAATCCAGAATTAGCTGAGCTTGATTTTCATATGGGGACTACTTGGCCATGGAACCGTCCGATATATTCACCAGCAGGTAAAGGGCATGTGCGTATTGAGTTTAGAGCGCTACCTGCGGGTCCTACCGCATTAGACATGGCAGCAAATGCTGCCTTTACTATAGGTATGGCTGTGGGCTTATCTTCAAAAATAGAGCAATACCTTTCTCGTATTCCCTTTCAGTTTGCTCAATACAATTTTTATCGAGCTGCAAAGAGTGGTTTAGATGCGACTATTTTATGGCCGCAAAACTATCAAAATAAACCGGTTGAGATGCCAATAAGAGATGTTATCGATGAGATGTTATTGGTTGCTCATGATGGGTTAACTTCCTTAGGTGTAGATTGTGAAGAGCGGGATAAATATTTACAGATAATCCAAAAACGGTTATCAGCAGATGTTACAGGGGGAAGTTGGGCGAAGCAAACCTTAAAATATTTACGCAAATCACACTCAAATGATAAAGCTTGTGAAAAAATGTTAGAAATTTACTATCAACATCAATTATCAGGACACCCTATAAGTGAATGGGAGCAATGTTGGCGATGAAACAGTTTATCAATAAAATCACTTATTACAATGAAAGCGACTTACTTGATATGGCGGACACGCCATTGGGTTTTTTATTGCAGATTAATGGGTTGTGTATTATTGATATTCAAGGCCGCGATACTATGCGAACCCGAGTGATGACAACCTTGATTCATGGCAATGAGCCTTCAGGGTTTATTGCTTTGCATCAATTATTACTAGAGAAAGTTAAACCTGCAGTCAATATGCGTTTCGTTGTTTGTAACACTGAGTCGGCTAAATTATCGCCAGAATTTTCTCACCGATATTTGCAGTCGGGACAAGATTTAAATCGATTTTTTGCAAGTACAAGTAAGGACAGAAATACTGCCATTATTCATAGAGCACAGCAAATCAAGCGAGCAGTAATAGAGGCTAAGCCTGAGGCTGTAATTGATTTACATAATACTTCAGGTTTAAGCCCCGCATTTGGCGTCGCCATTGATAAAAATGATCAGACTCTTGATTTAATTTCACTATTTACTAATAAAGTCATATTAACAGGCTTGCGAGTTGGCGCCATTATGGAACAACATTTTTCAGCACCGATTGTCACTATTGAGTGTGGTGGCGCAGGTCAGATGCAGTCTCACCAATTGGCTTATACGGGCTTATTAAAATTTGCTAGTGAAAGTGATATCTTTGATCGCCATGCTAGCCAAGTAGAAATTCACCAACACCCCTGTCGAGTTGAGTTGATCCCTGATGTTAGTATTGCTTTTGGTCATAATTTAATTTCTACCTCTGATGTTACTTTACGCGCTGATGCAGAACAGTTAAATAAGAAACTGACCCCGAAAGGAGAACTGATTGGTTGGTATGAAGGCAATGAAAAACTGCCATTTACCGTTAAAAATGAACAAGGTGTTGAGCAAGCAAATGTTATGTTTAGCTTGCAAGATAATTGCATCTATACCAAACAATCATTGCAAATTTTTATGGCGACAACAGATATTGATATTGCAAGCAATGATTGTCTTTTTTACGCCACAATAGAGGCAGATTAATCATTAAGATAAGTAATAACTTACTACTTATTTCTATTTTTGATATTAGTATAATTGAAATCAATACTTGATATAGATCAAATAAAACTATTCAGAAATAGGATTTATAGCTAGAATGCGCACCATTATTCTAGTTGTATAATTAATCGTGTAGGAAGTTCAAGTATGTCACACAATGAAGACTTTAAAGATAGTAGCTCTAAGCGCCATTTAGCGATGGTTTTAGTTACTTTGATTGCTTTGCCATTGTTACCAATGTTAATGGGTTGGTTTACTATTTTAAACTAATACAAAACTTAGTATTAGTTTAAAATCAGTATTTGAAGTAGTTTGAAGTGGTTTAGCAAATAGGCTACTTCAACCTAATTCCATCCTTCTCTATGCTCAGCTTGCCATTTTTTAATAAATTACCAACCGTTGCTTTGAACGTTTTTTTACTAACTCCTAGTGTTCTTTGAATTAGCTCTGGCGCGCTTTTATCGTGAAGAGGAAGAAAACCATCATTTTTCTGTAAAGAATCGATTAATTTATCGGCAAAATTGTTTACTTTATTTTTAAAGCCGCGAGTTAGTATGAGATCTAAGCGGCCATCTTCACGTACTTGTTTGATGTAACCATCAATTTTTTTACCTATGCGTAAAGGTTGAAAAATTTCATTATCGTATAGCAACCCCCAGTGTAAATCGTTCACTATGGCTTTAAAGCCCAAGTCAGTTTTTCCGCCAATAATCAATTTCACTTTGTCACCTTGTTGATATTCTGCTGGCCAAATATCGATGAACTTATCAAGTTTACTTGATGCCGCAATGCGTTCTGTACGTTGATCAATAAAAATACGTACTAAGTAATATTTTCCTACTTCCATTTCAGTATGTTGCTGGTTATAAGGAACCAGTAAATCTTTAGGTAAACCCCAATCTAAAAAGGCACCCATTTTATTTATTTGCGCAACTTTTAATGAAACAAATTCTCCTACTTGCCCCAGTACTTTTTCTGTCGTTGCTACAAGTCGCTCTGCAGAATCCAAGTAGATAAAAACACTTAGGCTATTCCCTACTTGGCAATCACTTGGCACATGGCGATTAGGCAGTAATATTTCACCTAAATTCCCACCATCAAGGTAAACACCGCTCGCAGTTACGGCAACTATATTGAGAGTGTTATATTTTCCTAGTTCAGCATTAGAAGAGCTAGTTGATTGTTCACTTGAGTTTGTCATTGAAAATGCCATGTTAAAGGGGAATGAATTCAGGTGCTAGTTTACCCGATTCTCATACGCTTCACTAATTATTTTCTACATTATGAAACTGCTCGGCAGCAATTTTAGTTGCTATATATTCACTGTGTCTTAAATGGAGTAAATCAGCAATTTTGCGAATAATGTGCTCTTCAATACTTGCTAATTCACCATCGGCATAAGCCACTTGCCATAACAAAGTAACTATTTTAATACGTTCATCTAGAGAGTAGTGCTGATTCAATTTAGACGTAAACTGATAAAAGTCATTGGCATTTTCACTTAATTCAAAAGCTTGTTCTAGGATGGTGCTAACTTCTTGCTCTGTTAAATTAAATTGTTTGGTTAGAATAATACTTAGTTCATCTTGCTCTTTTTCGGTAAAAACGCTGTCAGCGCGCATTACTTCACAGAGTAAAACTGCACAGGAAATTTCTATGGATAGTGGGCACTCAACTTTATGATCGTCAGTGTTTAATAAGGTATTAAAAAAATCACTTATTTTATTAAGCATGGTATTTCCTTTCGATAATGATATTAAAAGTGGTTAATTTGCCAATTATAATTTTTGAAAAGTTTAATAAATGGTGAAATAAGCTAATAGTCTGTTTAGTCATTCAGTTTATGATAATTATTAAAAAAAAGCAGTTTAAAAAATATTATTTCTAATCTGTTGAAATTTAAGCTTATATCTTTGCTTTGTTGCTTTTTTTTAGTGTTTTAGACAAATCGGCGCACATTTTGTAATACACAGTTACAACTTTGTGATCTTTCGTTACGACTTATTCGTTATGATCTATCCATATCATCAGATAATTGACTTCAATTGTCTGCTTTAGAAAATAAATTTAGACTTGTATAAGGGATAAAACAGTGGCTCGTAAAAAACAAATTATTATACCTATCGCCATTTTAGCTATTGGTGTTGTTGCATTTGTCGGTTTTTCTAGTATGAAAAAACCGCCAGAAGAAAAAGCTGAAGTGGATAACACCCCTATTGTTGCAGTTGAAAATATTACCGTAAAATCGATGGGACTTGAAGTTAGCTCTTATGGGATTGTTAAACCTAAATATGAAACAACCATTGTTGCGCAAGTCAATGGTGAGATTGTTGAACTAAGTGATACTTTTGTTCGCGGGGGCTTGGTTAAAAAAGGTCAACTTTTAGCACGCATTGATCCTAATGATTACCATGCGGCACTTATTGATGCAGAGGCGAATATGGCTTCAGCGCGAGCAGCTTTAGAAAAAGAAGTGGCACAGGGTAAAGTGGCAGAACGAGAGTGGAAGCTAATAACAGACACATCTCCTACAGAGCTAAGTTTACGTAAACCTCAGCTTGCCCAAGAGTTAGCTCGTGTTAAATCTGCCCAAGCTGCTGTTTTACGTGCAGAACGTAATTTACAACGTACCGAAATAAAAGCTCCTTATGATGCCATGATAAATAACCGCACTATTGGCCTAGGTTCTTTTGTAAGCGTGGGTAGTGAAATAGGTAAGCTTCTTGGTACTGCCATTGCTGAAGTTCGCTTACCTGTTGCTGATAATCAATTACAATTTTTAATTGACCAAGGTCAGCAAGCTAAAGTGAACTTAACAGGAACATTCGCGGGCAAAGAAATACAATGGCAAGCACAGATCGCTAGAAGTGAAGGTGTTGTTGATAACAAGAGCCGTATGAGTTACTTAGTTGCAGAAATTCAGGACCCTTATCACTTAAAAAATAACAAAGTAGAAAATGACCTGCCATTACGCTTTGGCTCCTATGTTCAAGCTAAGATTTTAGGTTTTGAAATTGATAATGCGAGTATTGTTCCAAGGTATCTAGTAGTAAATAACCGAGTTGCCATTTTAGATAATGAATCAAAACTACATTATGCAGAAATTAATATTGTTCGTCAGCAAGGTGGTAATGTAGTTGTCTCTAAAGGTTTAGTTGATGGTGATAAATTGATTGTTTCTGCTTTAGATTACCCTGTAGACGGTATGAAATTAGCGTTAGCGAGTGATGAAAAAGAAGAGCAAGATACTGAGGATGATACTTCAGATAAAGAAGTCGAAACTCAAGTAGCGAGTACTGAGCAAGAGGGAGAATAAGTATGAGTTCTCTTTCTGAAAACAATAGCTCGACAGAAACTAATTCACCGCAAGTGGATGAAACCATTGATACTAATACTGGTCTTATTGCTTGGTTTGCACGTAACTCAATAGCCGCTAACTTGTTAATGGTGTTTATTTTAGTCGGAGGCTTACTTACTGCTTTTACTATTGATAAACAAATGTTTCCGCAAGTAAAAATAAATTGGATTTCTTATGCTGCTCCATACCCCGGTGCTGCTCCACAAGAAGTGGAAGAAGGGATCACCATTAAGATTGAGGAAGCATTAAAGTCTGTTCAAGGGCTTAAACGCGTTATTACTTATTCTAATCGTGGTTATTCTAATGGTTGGTTTGAAGTTGAGCTTGATTATGATCCGCAAGTTGTTCTTGAAGAAGTAAAATCAGCCATTGATTCCATTCCAAGCTTTCCTGATGGTATGGAACGTATAAAAGTTGAACGGGAAAAATATCGTCAGGAAGTGATGTATATTAGTCTTTATGGTGATTTGACAAATCTTGAGTTGAAAGAGTTAGGACGAAAAGTTTATCAAGAAATTCAACAGCTACCGACAATCAATACCTCAGATTTTTTTAGTGGTTTAGGTTATGAAATTGCCGTTGAAGTAAGTAAAGACAAACTTAGAGAGTATGGTCTTAGTTTTAATGATGTTGCTTCTGCCGTACGAAACTATTCGCGAAATATGTCTGCAGGTCAAATTCGAGCTGAAAATGGTTACATTAATTTACGAGTAGAAAACCAAGCTTATCGTGGTCATGAATTTGAACAAATTCCTGTAGTAACATTAGAAGATGGCACCAAAATTTT
>Ga0209184_1001551_pt1 | contig 14440 bp, 9 predicted proteins | sample EN8Hudsemesocosm_2_FD_184627 | JGI IMG/M metagenome (GOLD analysis project Ga0209184, IMG submission 184627) | Methane-oxidizing microbial communities from mesocosms in the Hudson Canyon - EN8C Hudson Canyon (SPAdes) (version 2) | ecosystem: Environmental > Aquatic > Marine > Cold seeps | place... | reverse complement strand
ATGTTATCTAAGCCATGTTGGTTGTAATTTAGTTTTTCGAGAGGTTTTATGTCGATGCTGAATATAACTGACTTCATATCCATAAGAGCTAGTTGTTCACAAATGCTTTTTTCTAATTTTGATGCATGCTTTATTCTGGTTTGGCGTTGTTTTTCGGCGGCATCTAGAAACTGTTGTTCTTTTAGTTGTGCGTCTTTTTCCAGTTGTTCTAAGTTTTGGTCGCCATTATTGAATGCTGCCATTTCATTAGCGAGCTTATTGTACACGCTCAATAATTCTTCAGGCTGGCAACGGTGCTTTCTGGCAAGTTGGTAAATAGCGCTTAGGCGTTCTTCTATATATTGTAGTCGTTCAGGGTCTAGCTCAAAAGATTCTGTGAAGTGTCTTAAGTTATTGCTTGCCTCTTCTATTTGAATTTGTGCTTCGTTAAGCATTGAGAAAGCTTCAGTGAGTATTTGATTATCACTTGGAAGATTTTGTAATGCTTGGGCGGCAGAATTTATCATGGTGGTTGCATTCGTGTCGCTGTCTGAGCATAAAGACAGTGCTTCATGGGCTTTGCTGAGTAAAAGTTCGGCGTTAGCAAGGTTGGACTGTTCTTGCTCAAGATTTTTGATTTCGTTTTCTTGTAGTCCTAACTTATTAAACTCATCTACCTGAAAGGTTAAAAGTTGTATGCGAGCATTGGATTCATCTTGGTTGCTTTCAAGTTGAGCTAGTTTTTGTGCGACCTTAGTCCAGTCGTTATAGTTGCTAGCTACTTTTTTTGATTGTGCTTGCAGTTTTCCGAAGTCGTCTAGAATAATGCGGTGCTTGTCTTTTTGGAGTAAAGACTGGTGTTCATGCTGGCTATGGATATCAATTAAGAGTTCGCCGATCGATTTTAGGTTTTGTAAGGGGCAGGGGTGGCCATTGATATAGCTTCGAGATCGGCCTTCGGCAGTAATAACGCGTCTGATAATGCATTGTAGCTCGTCATCGAGGTCATGGTCTTGTAACCATTTTACTGCTTTGGGGTGTTTTTCTAGCTCAAAGGATGCTGAAATATCGGCCTTTTTTTCTCCATGCCTAACCATTGATGTGTCAGCCCTATCGCCTAGAGCAAGCCCTAGTGCATCCAAAATAATAGACTTACCTGCGCCGGTCTCACCACTTAGAACCGTCATGCCTTTATCAAATAAAACTTCAATATGATCTGCGATGGCAAAATTAGTGACTTTTAATTGGTTAAGCATATTTTATTTAAGCTCTTATAAATGATAACTAAAATACAACAATACTGTATTTATGCACAGTAAGCAAAGTTGTAAGAATTTTATTTAACGCTTGAAGTTTTTTTGAGCAACCCCATATAAGCAGCAACAAGATTTTGATTGCTCGAAATACCGGGTGATTGGTAAATAATATTAGTGATTTTATGGAGGCGCATGTGAGCGTTGAAGACGAAAAGTTGAATGGTGAAGAAGCTGAGTTAAATGGTGTTGAGTCTGCTGACGAGAATGTGGCGGAAGCTGAAGCGGTTTCTAATGAAGGTGAAGGTGTTGAGCAGAAAGATTGGAAGGCCGAAGCCGAAGCACTAGCGCAACAAATTGATACGCTTAAAGACCAGACTGTTCGTGCACAAGCGGATGCGCAGAATGTTCGTCGTCGTGCTGAACAGGATGTTGAAAAGGCGCACAAATTTGCGTTAGAAAAATTTGCAAAAGAACTTCTACCTATTGTGGATGGTCTGGAAAAAGCAATTGAAACAGAAGTGGCATCAGGTAATGAAATGACCACTTTGAGAGAGGGGGTTGAAATGACCTTGTCGATGTTTCTTTCAGGTGTTAAGAAATTTAAATTAGAACAAATTGATCCGGTAGGTCATCCTTTTGACCCAACTATGCATGAAGCGATGACGATGATTGAGGCGCCTGATGCAGAGCCAAATACAGTGATTGCTGCAATGCAAAAAGGTTATACCTTGAACGGTCGATTAATTCGTCCGGCAATGGTCGTTGTATCCAAAGGTGCAGCAAAAGTTGATGAGAAGGCTTGAAAAATAAATTTTCGGCCTTAAATATGAATCAAGTTAAAAAAGATATATTTGATTAGTCGTTGTTCAAAATTAGTTGAAACAAATTACTGGTCAATAAGTAAATTAGATAAAACGTGTGGAGTGAATGATGAGCAAAATTATTGGTATAGATTTAGGTACAACCAACTCTTGTGTCGCAATATATGACGACGGTAAGCCTAAAGTAGTTGAAAATGCGGAAGGTGATCGTACTACGCCCTCTATTGTTGCATACACAGATGACAATGAAGTGTTAGTTGGCCAACCAGCTAAACGTCAGGCTGTTACAAATCCTACAAATACCTTGTTTGCGATTAAACGTTTAATCGGTCGTCGTTTTGAAGATGATGTTGTTCAGAAAGATATTAGCATGGTGCCATATGCTATTGCTAAAGCGGACAATGGTGACGCTTGGATTGATGTAAAAGGCGACAAAAAAGCACCGCCACAAATTTCTGCTGAAATTTTGAAGAAGATGAAGAAAACAGCAGAAGACTATTTAGGTGAAAGTATTACTGAAGCGGTTATTACGGTTCCTGCTTACTTTAATGATTCACAGCGTCAAGCTACTAAAGATGCAGGTAAAATTGCTGGCTTAGAAGTTAAGCGTATTATCAATGAGCCTACGGCTGCAGCGCTAGCATTTGGTTTAGATAAGAGTAAAGGCGATTCAACGATTGCTGTTTATGACTTAGGTGGTGGTACTTTCGATATTTCAATTATTGAAATTGCAGACGTTGATGGCGAAAAGCAGTTTGAAGTATTAGCGACCAATGGTGATACATTCCTTGGTGGTGAAGATTTCGATATGACTTTAATCGACTATCTTGCTGAAGAGTTTAAGAAAGATACCGGTATGGATCTGAAAGGCGATCCACTTGCTATGCAGCGTTTAAAAGAAGGTGCTGAAAAAGCGAAAGTTGAGCTTTCAAGTGCACAACAAACTGATGTGAACTTACCATATATCACAGCTGATCAGACGGGTCCTAAGCACTTAAACGTTAAGCTAACGCGTTCAAAGCTTGAGTCATTAGTAGAAGATTTGGTTGAGCGTACCTTAGCTCCATGTAAAATTGCGTTGAATGATGCTGGTTTGAGTGCGTCTGAAATTGATGATGTTATTTTGGTTGGTGGTCAGTCACGTATGCCTCTAGTACAGCAAAAAGTACAAGAGTTTTTCGGTCAAGAGCCACGTAAAGATGTGAATCCTGACGAAGCTGTGGCGGTAGGTGCAGCAATTCAAGCGTCTGTATTGGCGGGCGATGTGACGGATGTATTGCTTCTTGATGTAACGCCGTTAACATTAGGCATTGAAACAATGGGTGGCGTTGCGACTGCATTGATCGAAAAGAACACAACGATTCCAAGCAAAAAGTCACAAACGTTCTCAACTGCAGAAGATAACCAAGCTGCAGTAACAATTCATGTTGTTCAGGGTGAACGTAAGCAAGCTTCTCAGAATAAATCACTGGGTCGTTTTGATTTAGCAGATATTCCTGCAGGGCCACGTGGAATGCCTCAGATTGAAGTAACCTTCGATATCGATGCAAATGGTATTCTGCATGTGCATGCTAAAGATAAGGCGACGGGTAAAGAGCAGTCTATCGTGATAAAGGCTTCTTCAGGTCTATCTGATGAAGAAGTTGAAAAAATGGTAAATGATGCAGAGGCAAATGCTGAGGCAGATCGCAACTTTGAAGAGTTGGTGACAGTGCGTAACCAAGGTGATGCGATCGTTCATGCAACGAAGAAAACGCTAGCTGAAGCGGGCGATAAAGCGACTGAAGAAGAAAAAACAGCTATTGAAGCTGCGATTTCTGAATTGGAAGAAGCGCTTAAAGGTGACGATAAAGAAGTGATTGAAGCTAAAACTCAGGCATTAACCGAAGCATCTTCTGGTTTAGCACAGAAAATGTATGCTGAGCAGGCTGCAGCAGGTGCCGAAGGCGCAGAAGGTGCAGAGCAAGCTGAAGCAACGCAAGAAGCGGGTGCTGATGATATTGTTGATGCTGAGTTTGAAGAAGTTAAAGACGATGAGAAAAAGTAAGATTTAATTACTTTTAAGTATTGTTTTAGGTGAAAACTACGCGGAAGCTTTGTCTTCCGCGTTTGTGTATTTGTTGTTTTTAAGTGTGATCAATATGTGTGTTTGAATTGTATGCACGCTTTTATAAGTCACTTGTCTGTAAAGATAGAAACCACGGTTAAATGAGTGTTATGTCAAAACGAGATTTTTACGAAGTTCTGGGTGTAGCGAAAAGCGCAGACGATAAAGAAGTTAAGAAAGCTTATCGACGAATGGCGATGAAGTATCATCCTGATCGTAATCCGGATGATGCTGCAGCAGAAGGCAAATTTAAAGAAGCGACTGAAGCGTATGAGGTTCTTTCGGATGCTCAAAAGCGCGCTGCTTTTGATCAGTATGGTCATGCCGGTGTTGATCAGCAAGGTGGTGGTGGTGCGGGTTATAGTGGTGGGGCCGGCTTTAGTGATATCTTTGGTGACGTTTTTGGCGATATATTCGGTGGTGGTGGAGCAGGTGGCGGAGGTCGTAGCAGAAGTACGCGCGGTGCTGACTTAAGATATACGCTAGATTTAGATCTTGAAAGTGCGGTTAAAGGTAGAACCGTAAAGATTAAAGTGCCTTCTCATGTGAATTGTAAACCGTGTAGTGGTTCAGGCGCTGCGAAAGGTTCTAAGCCTGAAACTTGCGGAACCTGTCATGGTGCAGGTCAGGTCAGAATGCAGCAGGGATTTTTCTCTGTACAGCAAACATGTCCTCATTGTCGTGGGCAAGGTAAAACAATCAAGAATCCTTGTAAGTCTTGTCATGGTGCGGGTGTCTTAGAAGAGCAGAAAACTTTGTCTGTTAAAGTACCGCCAGGAGTTGATACGGGTGATCGCATTCGTTTGGCGGGTGAAGGTGAAGTGGGAACGCAGGGTGGCCCTTCTGGTGATTTATATGTACAGGTTTCTGTAAAAGAGCATTCTATTTTTGTCCGTGATGGCAAAAATTTATATTGTGATGTGCCTATATCTCTTGTTGATGCGGCTTTGGGTGGTGAATTAGAAGTGCCAACTTTAGATGGTCGCGTTAATCTCAAAATACCTCAAGAGACACAAACGGGTAAAATGTTCCGTTTGCGTGGCAAAGGGGTTTCTCCGGTAAGAGGTGGTGCTGCGGGTGATTTGATGTGTCGTGTGATTGTAGAAACGCCCGTAAATTTGTCGAAGAAGCAGAAAGAGATATTGAAGTCTTTTCAGGAGACGTTGGGGGGTAGTGGGGATAGAAAACATGCGCCTAAACAGCACTCTTGGTTTGAAGGTGTAAAAAGCTTCTTTGATGATATGAAGCTGTAAGGCTTGGGTTGTGTTTTGTTAAGGGGGCGGATTTCGCTCCCTGTTTTGTTGGGTGTTAAGTATCAATAAACGTTAATTTAATGAATGGAAGGGGAAGGTTTTGACTCGAATTGCTGTGACCGGTGCTGTAGGGCGAATGGGAAAGATGTTGATAGAAGCAGTGACTTTATCTTCTGAGGCAGAATTGACTGCGGCAATCGTGCTTCCAGGTAGTTCATTAATAGGAGCGGATGCGGGTGAGTTAGCAGGGCTTGGTGCAAATGGCGTGAAAGTGTCGGGTGATTTGGCTGAGGTGATTGATGACTTCGATGTATTGATCGACTTTACTGCGCCAGATGCAACATTGGCGAATGCAGCGTTATGTGCTGAGTATGGAAAAGGCATTGTTGTAGGTACAACAGGATTTACGGCTGAAGAAGAGGTGGTGCTTCTTGAATATCAGAAAGTTACCTCAATTTGTAAAGCGGCCAATTTTAGTACCGGTGTGAATGTTTGCTTGAACTTGCTGCAAAAAGCGGCTGAAACATTGGGTGATGACTATGATGTGGAAATTTATGAAGCGCATCATCGTCATAAGGTCGATGCGCCGTCAGGAACAGCTTTGGCAATGGGGCAGTCGGTTGCTGATGGGTTAAATCGTGATTTGAAGTCAGTGGCTGTCTATGGACGAGAAGGGCAAACCGGTGCGCGTACAAAAGAAACGATTGGTTTTGCTACAGTAAGAGGTGGTGATGTTGTTGGTGATCATACCGTGATGTTCTTGGGTGATGGTGAGCGAATAGAAATAACGCATAAAGCAACAAGTCGAATGTCTTTTGCTAGAGGGGCGGTGCGTGCAGCAGCTTGGTTGTCTTCTAAATCTACTGGTTTGTATGAAATGAGAGATGTATTGGGTTTAAAGTAATAGCGATGAGCTAAATATTGTGAATTGCTGTGTTGGTTGATTGTTGCTAATTTACTATTTTCAATAGACAAAAACGCTGTAAATATGTACAATGCCGCCGTTTGAGGGATAGTCGTAATTGTTTAATCTTAAAGTATAGATAAGCAAATATAAATGACTAACAGCGTTTGAGCTGTGGCGCGTACGTTGGTAAGCGAGGTGGGGTTAACTCTATCTCGCTTTTTTGCAACTTGTACACCAGTAAAAACTACTTCAAACCCGCTTAAAGACGGCTTCTTTATTTATCTCTACTAGCCCTAGCCGATTACGACGAGGAACTGGCGTTGACTAAACCAGCAATTTTAGCACTAGAAGACGGATCCATATTTAAAGGAATTTCAATTGGCTCTGATGGCGAGACCATCGGAGAAGTTGTTTTTAATACTGCTATGACAGGCTATCAGGAAATTCTTACTGATCCTTCTTATGCAAAACAAATCGTTACTTTAACGTACCCTCATATTGGTAATACAGGTGTCAACGCTGAAGATGTTGAATCCGACAAAATATGGTCTGCTGGTCTTGTAATTCGAGACTTGCCTTTGTTAGCCAGTAGTTGGCGCTCAGAAAAATCACTTGATGAGTATTTGAAAGAAAATAACATTGTGGCGATTGCAGATATTGATACACGACGCCTTACGCGTATCTTACGTGAGAAAGGTGCTCAAAGTGGCTGTATCCTAGCCGGGGATGGCGTAACAGAAGAGCAAGCGATTAATGCAGCAAAATCTTTTTCTGGCTTGAAAGGGGTGGATCTTGCGAAAGAAGTGACTTGTACTGAGAAATCAGCGTGGACAGAAAGTTCTTGGTCGCTAACTGAAGGTTATGCGCAGCAATCAGAAACTGAGTTTCATGTTGTAGCGTATGACTTCGGTGTAAAGCATAATATTTTACGTATGTTGGCTGAGCGTGGATGTAAATTAACGGTTGTGCCGGCTCAAACAACTGCTAAAGAAGTGTTGGCTTTGTCTCCAGATGGTGTCTTTTTGTCAAATGGACCTGGTGATCCAGAGCCGTGTGATTATGCGATTACCGCTATTCAAGAATTATTAAAGTCAGGTATTCCAATATTTGGTATTTGTCTTGGTCATCAGCTGCTTGCGCTTGCAAGTGGTGCTAAAACTGAAAAAATGAAGTTCGGACATCATGGTGCAAATCACCCTGTACAATGTTTGAATGATAAAACAGTGATGATAACAAGCCAAAACCATGGTTTTGCAGTGGATGAGTCGTCGTTACCAGATTGTCTGGAAGCAACGCATAAATCATTGTTTGATGGTTCTCTGCAAGGAATTAAGCGTACCGATGTTCCAGCGTTTAGTTTTCAGGGGCATCCAGAAGCAAGTCCGGGGCCGCATGATGTTGCGCCTTTATTTAATCAATTTGTTGAATTGATGACGCAGCACTCCAAATAAGGTGTGTTGCGAACTATTTTTAGTAATAGGTAAAACATCCTACTAATTTAGTTCTGTTGTTTAAATACATATTTGAATGCAGAACGCTGACTCTAAAAGAACGGAAAGAATTAAATGCCAAAGCGTACCGATATAAAGAGCGTTTTAATTATAGGCGCAGGGCCTATCGTCATTGGGCAGGCTTGTGAATTTGACTACTCAGGCGCTCAAGCCTGTAAAGCACTTCGTGAAGAAGGTTGTCGTGTCATTCTCGTAAACTCTAATCCTGCGACTATTATGACTGATCCGTCGATGGCGGATGCAACTTATATTGAGCCAATTACATGGCAAACAGTTGAAAAAATCATTGAAATTGAACGGCCTGACGTTTTGTTGCCGACTATGGGTGGGCAAACGGCATTAAATTGTGCGCTAGATTTAGAGCGTGAAGGTGTGCTGGCTAAATATAATGTTGAAATGATTGGCGCGAATGCCGATGCAATCGATAAGGCAGAAGATCGAGAACGTTTTGACAAGGCTATGAAAGCGATTGGACTTGAAACTCCGCGATCAGGTATTGCGCATAGCATGGAAGAGGCGGTTCAGGTTCAGGCTAGTTTAGGTTTTCCTTGTATTATTCGCCCTTCATTTACGATGGGTGGAAGTGGCGGCGGTATCGCTTACAACAAAGAAGAGTTTGTTGAAATTTGTGAGCGTGGCTTAGATCTATCACCAACGACAGAGTTGTTAATTGATGAATCTCTGATTGGTTGGAAAGAATATGAGATGGAGGTTGTTAGAGACCGAAATGACAACTGTATTATCATCTGTTCAATCGAAAACTTCGATGCAATGGGTGTACATACGGGCGACTCAATTACTGTTGCACCTGCGCAAACGTTAACAGATAAAGAATACCAGATTATGCGAAATGCCTCTTTAGCTGTATTGCGAGAGATTGGAGTTGAAACAGGTGGGTCAAACGTACAGTTTGGTATGAATCCTGAAGATGGTCGAATGGTGATCATTGAAATGAATCCACGCGTATCGCGTTCATCAGCGTTGGCTTCAAAGGCAACAGGTTTTCCTATTGCTAAAATTGCAGCTAAGCTTGCGATTGGTTATACCTTGGATGAATTACAGAATGATATTACGGGTGGAGCGACACCTGCATCTTTCGAGCCTTCAATTGATTATGTCGTAACAAAAATTCCTCGATTCACCTTTGAAAAATTCCCACAAGCTGATGCACGCCTTGGAACACAGATGAAATCTGTAGGTGAAGTGATGGCTATTGGTCGTACTTTTCAAGAGTCATTGCAAAAAGCAATGCGAGGCTTGGAAGTAGGGTCTTCAGGTTTTGAGCCTGTAATGGATTTAAAAGCAGAAGATGCAAGTGAAACCTTAACGCGTGAGCTGAGTAATCCAAGTGCTGAGCGTTTATGGTATGTAGGTGATGCTTTTCGAGCAGGGTTGTCGGTAGAAGAAATTTATAAGCTGAGTGGTATTGACCCTTGGTTCCTTGTGCAAGTTGAAGACATACTAGAAGACGAATGTGTTGTTTCAAACATGACGCGCACCGATATGACAGCCGAAGCAATGAGAAGGTTAAAGCGTAAAGGCTTTGCTGATCGACGCTTGGCTTTGTTGTTGGGGATGACTGAAAAAGAACTGCGTACGATTCGTCAAGGCTATAATATACATCCTGTCTATAAGCGGGTTGATACCTGTGCTGCTGAATTTTCTTCTGATACGGCTTATATGTACTCTACTTATGAAGAAGAGTGTGAGTCCAATGTCACTGATAGAGAGAAGATAATTATTCTGGGTGGTGGTCCTAACCGGATTGGTCAGGGTATTGAATTTGATTATTGTTGTGTTCATGCTGCATTCGCGATGCGCGATGATGGTTATGAAACAATTATGATTAACTGTAATCCAGAAACTGTATCGACTGATTATGATACGTCTGATCGTCTGTATTTCGAATCGATCACGCTTGAAGATGTGCTTGAGATAGTTCGTATTGAGAAGCCTAAAGGCGTTATTGTTCATTATGGTGGACAAACACCTTTGAAATTGGCGCGAGGTCTTGAAGAGGCGGGTGTGCCAATTATCGGTACGAGCCCAGATGCGATTGATCGAGCAGAAGATCGTGAGCGTTTTCAGCAGATGATTGAGCGTTTAGGTTTGCGTCAGCCTGTTAACTCAACCGTTAGAAGTCTTGAAGAGGCTTTAGCTGAAGCTAAACAGATTGGTTATCCATTGGTCGTGCGCCCTTCATATGTTCTGGGTGGTCGTGCAATGGAAATTGTATATAACGAAACTGAGCTACTTAAATATATGAAAGAAGCGGTGAGTGTTTCAAATGATAGTCCAGTGCTGTTGGATCATTTTTTGAATGCTGCGATTGAGGTTGATATCGATGCAATCTCAGATGGTAAGCAGGTAGTGATTGGTTCAATTATGCAGCACATTGAGCAGGCGGGTGTTCACTCAGGTGACTCAGCTTGTTCTTTACCTCCTTATACTTTGTCTCAAGAAGTTCAAGAGGAGATGAAAGAGGTCGTTAAGCTGATGGCGCTTGAGTTGGGTGTGGTTGGCTTGATGAATGTTCAGTTGGCCTACCAGGATGAAATGGTTTACGTTATTGAGGTGAACCCAAGAGCGTCTAGAACTGTACCATTTGTATCGAAAGCCATAGGTGTGTCACTAGCGCAAATTGCTGCGCGATGTATGGCTGGGACAACGCTTGAAGAGCAAGGGTTTACTGAAGAAATTGTACCGAAACACTTTAGTGTTAAAGAGTCTGTTTTCCCGTTTAATAAGTTTCCAGCAGTTGATCCTATCCTTGGGCCAGAAATGAAGTCTACGGGAGAGGTAATGGGGATTGGTGATAGCTTTGATGAAGCTTTTGCAAAAGGAATGATTGCTTCTGGTGGTGTGTTGCCAGATACCGGTAAAGCATTCTTGAGTGTTAGAGAGGTTGATAAGGCGGGTGTGGTTGAGTTAGCAAAAAGCTTAATTGATACTGGTTTTACGTTGGTCGCTACCGCTGGTACAGCAAAAGCAATTGCAGCCGCAGGGATTCCCGTTGAGCGCATTAATAAGGTGATTGAAGGTCGTCCTCATATTGTTGATGCAATTAAAAATGGTGATATTGATCTGATCGTGAACACGACTGAAGGGCGCCGAGCTATTGCAGATTCGGCTCAAATCAGGCAGTCAGCCTTACAGAAGAAGTTGGCATATAGTACAACTTTAGCAGGTGGTGATGCGGTAATTCGTGCAATTAGATATGGTGCTGAAAAGACGGTTCGCCGTCTACAGGATTTGCACTAATTGCCTGTTTTTTTTAAAAAATAAATATGTACTGAGCTGCTAAGGTAGCTCATAAAAAGTTTTAAGGAAGTGACATGGAACAACGTATACCAATGACTGTGCAGGGTGAAAAGGCCTTGCGTGATGAATTGAAAGAACTGAAAACAGTGGCGCGTCCTGAGGTTATTCAGGCGATATCCGACGCGCGTGAGCATGGTGATTTGAAAGAAAATGCTGAATATCATGCGGCGCGAGAGCAACAGAGCTTCATGGAGGGGCGAATTCAGGAAATCGAAGGTAAGTTGTCGCATTCTCAGGTGATTGATGTGTTAGCGCTTCCAAAGACTGGAAAGGTTATCTTTGGCACGACTGTGTCTATGGTTAATGTGGATACTGAAGAAGAGGTTCGGTATCACGTTGTAGGTGAAGATGAGGCTGATATTAAAGCGGGTAAAATTTCCGTATCTTCACCGATCGCGCGCGCAATTATAGGTAAGGAAGAGGGTGATGTAGTTGGTGTTCATGTCCCATCAGGTGTTGTTGAGTATGAGATTGAAGAAGTTCTGTATATCTGATTTAGCTTGTTAAATAAAAAAGAGACGCTTATGCGTCTCTTTTCGTATCTGATAGATGTTTCTACTTAGGTATTAACTTGGATTCAGTTTAAGCGCGAAGAAGGTTGGATAGTTTAGGGTGCGGCTTAGGGTTCTTTTTTAATAAAATTGCAACTTTCCCGATGCTTTGAATAAGCTCAGATCCGGTTTTATAGGTAAGCTCTTCGGTTATTTTTTTTCGGTCATCTCTATCACCGATAGCAATTTTTACTTTAATTAATTCATGGTCGTGTAAAGCTCGATTTAATTCGACCATTAAGCCTTCAGTTAAGCCCTTATCGCCAATCATAATAATAGGGTTTAAATTGTGGGCAATAGTGCGGTACTGTTTTTTATCTGAAGCGCTTAAAGTCATGATATTAATTATTACCTGTATTAAATTGTAAGTTTGCTAGCGAACATTCTATCATAGCTTTATCTGAATTATACTTTTCAAAAATTGTTAGGCATAAATGGATAAAATTTATCTTTTTTATGTGCTGTTATTTAAGATTGATTATTAGGGTTATCAAAATATGGCGCGTTCCAAATCAAGTGCTCGTTGGTTAGAAGAGCATTTTAATGACCATTATGTAAAAAAATCTCAAGAAGATGGGTATCGATCTAGAGCTAGTTATAAATTAATAGAGTTGCATGAGAAGGATCGATTGTTTAAGCCTGGGATGACTGTAGTTGATTTGGGATCTGCCCCGGGAGGGTGGTCCCAAGTGGCTGTTAAGCTTGTAGGTGAAAAAGGGCGTGTGGTTGCCAGTGATATTTTGCCGATGGATAGCATTGCAGGGGTAAGTTTTATTCAGGGAGACTTTACTGAGGAGTCTGTCTTTGATCAATTGATGGTGGAAATAGATGGAGGTGCTGACCTTGTAATCTCAGATATGGCCCCCAATATGAGTGGTAATGCTTCGATAGATATACCCAATGCGATGTATTTGGTTGAATTGGCGTTGGATATGGCGAAGCAAACTCTAAAGCCAGGCGGTATATTTGTGGCAAAAGTATTTCAGGGGGAGGGTTTTGATGACTTACTTTCAGAAATGCGGCCATTATTTAAAAAAGTATATAGTCGTAAGCCTGATGCCTCACGTGCTCGTTCTCGTGAAGTCTATCAAGTAGGTTTTGGTTTTAAAGGTTAAAAGGAAGTATTAAAATACTTTCTGACGATGTATGTTTTGTTTAGTGTATGTATATTAAGTTTTATTCGAACCCGTATGGGAAAAATTAATAGCTTGGAATGAGAGGGGCTCCCCTTTGAATGATATGGTAAAAAACCTGGTCCTTTGGTTAGTCATCGCAGCAGTGTTGCTAACGGTATTTAATAACTTTAATCCACAAGAAAAAACGAAACCAATGGACTACTCGCAGTTTATCGAGTTGGTTCAGAGTGGCCAAGTTAAAGAAGTTGCGATTGATGGCTTTCATTTTGAAATTGAAACAACAGATGGTCGTCATTATGAGACGATTCGTCCAATGGTTGAAGATTTCAAGCTAATGGATGAGCTTATTAATAACAAAATTCGGGTGAGAGGTAAGGAGCCTGAGCAGCAAAGCATTTGGACTCAATTGCTGGTTGCGTCGTTTCCAATTCTAGTGATTATTGCTGTCTTTATGTTTTTTATGCGGCAGATGCAAGGTGGTGGCGGTGGCGGTAAAGGGCCGATGTCATTTGGTAAGAGTAAAGCTCGTTTGATGAGTGAAGATCAGATTAAAACTACATTTGCCGATGTGGCAGGCGTAGATGAAGCAAAAGAAGATGTTAAAGAATTGGTTGAATTCTTGCGTGACCCCAGTAAATTTCAGCGTTTAGGTGGTAAAATTCCTCGCGGCGTATTGATGGTTGGTCAACCAGGAACAGGTAAAACCCTCTTGGCTAAAGCGATTGCTGGAGAGGCAAAAGTACCGTTCTTTTCAATTTCAGGTTCTGATTTTGTTGAGATGTTTGTGGGTGTTGGGGCTTCGCGTGTTCGAGATATGTTTGAGCAGGCTAAGAAACAGTCACCATGTATTATCTTTATTGATGAGATAGATGCGGTAGGTCGTCATCGTGGTGCCGGTATGGGTGGTGGTCATGACGAGCGAGAGCAAACACTTAACCAGTTATTGGTTGAAATGGATGGCTTTGAAGGTAACGAGGGGGTGATTGTTATCGCTGCGACGAACAGGCCTGATGTGCTTGACCCTGCATTATTGCGTCCTGGTCGATTTGATCGTCAGGTTGTGGTTGGTCTGCCTGATATTTTAGGTCGTGAGCAAATTCTAAAAGTACATATGAAAAAAGTACCGCTTGCGGATGATGTTGAAGCGAGCTTTATCGCGCGTGGTACCCCAGGGTTTTCTGGTGCTGATCTTGCAAACTTAGTGAATGAGGCTTCTCTGGTTGCGGCTAGATCTGATAAACGCGCTGTTTCAATGGCTGAATTTGAGTTAGCCAAAGACAAAATCATGATGGGTGCTGAGCGTAAATCAATGGTGATGTCAGAGAAAGAAAAGCTAAATACAGCGTTTCACGAAGCAGGTCATGCGATTGTAGGGCGACTAGTGCCTGAGCATGATCCTGTTTACAAAGTGAGTATTATTCCTCGAGGGCGTGCTTTAGGTGTCACGATGTTTTTGCCTGAAGAAGATCGCTATAGTATGAATCGTCGGCACCTTATTAGTCAGATTTGTTCGTTGTATGGTGGTCGAATTGCTGAAGAGTTAACGCTAGGGAAAGATGGTGTTACAACGGGGGCGTCTAATGATATTCAGCGAGCTA
>Ga0209184_1001549_pt1 | contig 14451 bp, 10 predicted proteins | sample EN8Hudsemesocosm_2_FD_184627 | JGI IMG/M metagenome (GOLD analysis project Ga0209184, IMG submission 184627) | Methane-oxidizing microbial communities from mesocosms in the Hudson Canyon - EN8C Hudson Canyon (SPAdes) (version 2) | ecosystem: Environmental > Aquatic > Marine > Cold seeps | place... | reverse complement strand
TGTGTTCATTAACACGTAGCGTGCTGCGTTCCAGATCTTATTACAAAAGTTTCTGTAGCCTTCAAGGCGTTTCATGTCCCAGTTGATGTCACGACCTGTCGATGCAAGTGAGAATAGGGTGAAACGTAGGGCGTCGGTGCCGTGTGCTTGTATGCCGTCTGCAAATGCTTTGCGGGTGCGCTTACCTATTTTTTCAGCAAGCTGGGGCTGCATCATATTGCCAGTACGTTTTTCTACCAATGTTTCAAGGTCGATGCCGTCGATCATGTCGATGGGGTCTAATACATTGCCTTTGGACTTGGACATCTTGTCGCCATTTTCATCGCGAATTAGGCCGGTGACGTAAATATGTTTGAAAGGCACCTGAGCTTTGCCGTTTTCATCTTTATTGAAATGCATGGTCATCATGATCATGCGGGCAACCCAGAAGAAGATAATATCAAAACCTGTGACCAGTACGTCAGTAGGGTGGAACGTTTTGAGTCTTTCAGTGTTTTCAGGCCAGCCTAGTGTACCGAAGGTCCATAGGGCAGAAGAGAACCAGGTGTCGAGTACGTCTTCGTCCTGGTTTAGTTGTATATCATCACCAAGTTTGTACTCTTTACGTACTTCTTCTTCGGTACGGCCTACGTAGATTTCACCGTTGTCATCATACCAGGCAGGAATTCGATGCCCCCACCAAAGTTGGCGAGAAATGCACCAGTCCTGAATATCGCGCATCCATGAAAAGTACATGTTTTCATACTGCTTGGGAACGAATTGAATTTCACCGTCTTCAACGGCTTGAATCGCAGGTTCTGCAAGTGGGCCTGCACGCACAAACCATTGGTCGGTGAGTAATGGTTCAATTACCACGCCTGAGCGATCACCGTAAGGCGCGACCAGATCGTGGTCGTTAACGCTTTCGAGCAAATCTAAAGAATCTAATTTTTCAACAATAGCTTTACGTGCTGCAAAGCGATCCATACCTGCGAATTCTTCTGGTAAGCTTGTGTCATAGTCATCAGAAGGATTACCGTTTAGGTCATAGACTTCGGCTTGTTCTAGTATGGCGGCGTCTTTATCAAAAATATTGATCATCGCTAGCTTGCAGCGTTTACCAACCATGTTATCGTTGAAGTCGTGTGCGGGGGTGATTTTTACGCAACCAGTGCCTTTTTCCATATCCGCATGGTCATCGCCAACAATCGGAATTAAGCGGCCAACTAAAGGCAGTTTTACAAACTTGCCAATTAGATTTTGATAACGAGGGTCTTTCGGGTTTACCGCGACACCGGTATCACCCAGCATGGTTTCAGGGCGTGTGGTGGCGACGACAATGTAATCTTTACCTTCAGCCGTTTGTTCGCCATCCGCTAGCGGGTAACGGAAATTCCACATGTGACCTTTTTTGTCTTTGTTTTCAACTTCAAGGTCAGAAATTGCGGTATGTAATTTCGGGTCCCAGTTTACCAGGCGTTTACCGCGGTAAATAAGATCATCTTTGTAGAGGCGAACAAATACTTCCTGTACGGCTTTATAAAAACCGTCATCCATGGTGAAGCGCTCATTATCCCAGTCAACGGAGGCACCAAGTCGGCGAAGTTGGCGGGTGATGGTGTCACCCGATTCTTCTTTCCATTCCCAGATTTTTTCAAGGAAGGCTTCACGGCCTAAGTCGTGACGGGTTTTGTCTTCTTCAGCCGCCAGTTTACGTTCAACTACCATTTGTGTGGCGATACCTGCGTGATCGGTGCCTACCTGCCATAAGGTGTTATGGCCTTTCATGCGGTGATAGCGTGTCAGTGCGTCCATGATGGAGTCTTGAAAGGCATGACCCATGTGCAAACTGCCAGTGACATTTGGCGGTGGAATCATAATGGTATAAGGCGTGCTGCCGGCTTCATTGGAAGGTTTAAAGTAACCTTTATCTTCCCAAATTTTATACCAAGATTGTTCAATTTCGCTAGGCTGGTAGGTTTTTTCCATGGTCGCTATTTATTTGCTCGTGTTTGAGGTTATAAAAAAAATGGCAGTCATTGTACATGTTGAGTGATTCAGTGGGCCAGTGCTTTTGTTTTTAATTAGCTTGGAACTAACGCCGCATATCATGAATATGCACTTCCAAGCCTTGTTGTTTGAAGTGCTTATATTGCTCACGGGCTTGTTGAATGTCGCTCTCGATATTGGTGACAATGACGCACATACGGTCGAAGTGTTGATTGTTGCGAGGTATTTCAGTGCATAAAAGAATCAACAGGTTTCTGGGTGTTTTATTTGCTTGATTCAGTGCATTGGAATCAATTGTGATTGGGTATTCTGGGTACTGGCCTTGCCCGATAGCATGCGGTAAAAAGCTTTCAGGCTTAAACGACCAAAGTGCTTCATCCAGCGCGTCGCTTTGAATGTTGTCTTTGGTTTGAATATGAATATTATTTTGCTGCGCAAGCGCTTTCTCTGTCAGTCGGCAACAAAAGCCGATCTGATCAGAGAAAGCATTGCTTTTTAGTAGGTAGAAATCGACTCGATTCATGAAGCTTCTTTATTTAGAAGGTATTGCAAAAGTAGTGGCACAGGGCGGCCAGTCGCGCCTTTGTCCTTTCCACCTGAAACCCAGGCAGTACCGGCGATGTCTAAATGTGCCCAAGGGTATGCTTTGGTAAAGCGTGACAAGAAACATGCAGCGGTGATGCTGCCAGCGCCTTTGCCACCGATATTTTGAATATCAGCAAAAGGACTGTCGATTTGTTCTTGGTAGTCATCCCAGATGGGTAATTGCCAAGCTTTGTCGCTGGCTTGTTTTCCTGCATCCAGTAATTCATTCACAAGCGGATCGTTATTGCCCATAACGGCTGAAGTGCAGTGGCCGAGTGCGACAATGCATGCGCCGGTAAGCGTGGCGATATCGACGACCGAGGCGGGTTTATATTGTTCTGCATAGCTTAGCGCGTCGCATAATACTAAGCGGCCTTCGGCATCTGTATTCATGATTTCAATGGTGATGCCTGAGGAACTTGTCACAATATCGCCTGGCTTTGAGGCATTGCCTGCGGGCATATTTTCGGCACTGGCAATGATGCTAACAATATTGAGTTTGGGTTGTAGTTCAGCGATAGCCGTCATAGTACCGAGCACGCTAGCGGCACCGCACATGTCGTACTTCATTTCGTCCATGGATGCACCAGGCTTCAAGCTAATGCCGCCGCTGTCAAAGGTAATGCCTTTGCCGACTAACATATGAGGTGCTTCGTCTTTTTTACCACCTTTGTATTCGAGGATGATTAGCTTTCCAGGTTCTGTGCTGCCTTTTGAGACAGATAGGAAGGCACCCATATTAAGCGTTTCCAGTTCGGCTTCATCCAGGATTTTTACACTGAAGTTTTTACTGTCGTCAGCAAGTTTTTGAGCTTGCTCTGCCAAGTAGCTTGGCGTACAAACATTGCCAGGTAAGTTGCCTAAGTCTTTTGCGGTATTTATGCCTTTTACTTGTGCGCTTGCAAGGCTGATTTTTGCCTCACTACTGGGTGCTTGGTCTTCAGTTGTATGAAAAACAATTTCAGTCAGTGGGCTAAGGGGGGCTTTTTTTGATTTGAATTGGTCGAAATTATAATGGTTGCCAGCGATGGTGGTAATGGCATCTCGAATAAGGTTTTCAGCTTTCAATGTTTCTGGAATGTCACTAAAAGCAATGCACAAACTTTTAATGTTGGTATCTTTAATTTGTGTATTGAGTGCGCCAATAGCTTTTTTTAGTACTTCAGAATCGGCTTTTTCAGCCTCGCCAAAGCCGACTAATAAAATACGGCTAAAACTTTGGCCGTCAACAGAAAGCATAAATGCTTTACCCGCTTCGCTTGAAATAGAATAACTTTCAATTGCCTTGCTAAGCATGTTTTCACAAGCTTCGTCAATTTGTTGGCCTAGAGAGCAAAGTGCTTGGCTATTTGCTTTATTGCCATCACTTTTGTTTTTAATAAATAAAGGGAGGCAAATGCAGTCGCTGTGGGTGTTGAGTAGTTTTTCTGTCTGTAAAGTGTAGTTCATTATTTTAATCGTCTCTTTGTCGCTGTTCGATTGAGTCTGTTTTTATTACATGTCTTGCGAGTTTAGCTAGAGTTTACCGTCATAAGAAGCTTGTACTCAATTCTTTTTTGTCACTTAGTGGTTTGTAATCGTGTTACCGCTTAGAATAGCGCTTTCTTGGTGCAACAGGGCTTATTCATTGATCATTTTTAGATATCTTGCCAAACAAGTAATGGTTTCGATGCTGGCAGTGACCTTTGTGTTGTTGCTGGTGTTCATGAGTGGTCGCTTCATTAAGTATTTGGCCAAAGCTGCTTCAGGGGGAATCTCGCCGGATATTCTTTTTGCCATTATGGGTTATCGTTTACCGGGTTTCCTAGAACTGATTTTACCTTTAGGCTTTTTTATTGGCATCTTGTTAGCTTATGGTCGCATGTATCTTGAAAGTGAAATGACTGTGTTACATGCCTGTGGCTATAGTGATCGTCACTTATTAGCCGTGACATTGGGTTATTCATGTGTGGTTGCCGTATTAGTAGGTTCGATGAGTTTGTTTTTTTCCCCTTTGGGTATGCAAAAGGTAGGGGATTTGTTATTCGAACAGTCTAAAATAACCGAGTTTGAAATGCTGTTTCCGGGTAAGTTTCAGAGTTTTAAATCTGGTGCGAGTGTAACTTATACCGAGTCCTTAAGTGACGATAAGAAAACCATGTTTAATGTGTTTATTTCTGAAAAATCAAAGAAGAATGAAACGTTAAATTTAATTTACGCGGCCTCGGGTACTCAACGCATCGATGAGTTAAGTGGTGAGCGCTTTTTGGAACTTCATAATGGTACACGATATGAAGGTCATCCTGGTCAATTAGACTATCAAGTGATCGAATTTGAGTCCTACGGTGTGAGAATTGAAGAAAAAAATGAGGAGCGACGATCTGTGAAAGAAGAGGCTATTTCAACAGTCGAACTTTTGCGCGCGAGTGACTTGAAATCAAAAGCTTTATTGCAATGGCGAATCTCATTGCCTTTACTGGTTCCGATAGTGACCCTATTGGCGGTTTCTGTAAGTAGAGTAAACCCCAGGCAAGGACGATTCTTTCACTTATTTCCTGCGATGATGATGTACGTTGCTTATCTGGGTTTATTAATCGTAGCGCGCAAGAACTTAGGGAAGGGGCGCTTACCTGAGTGGTTTGGGCTTTGGGGGGTGCATTTTCTGTTTTTCACGCTCTCATTGGCTTTGTTGACGAAAGATAAATGGCTGACAAATTTTCGGCGTAAACGCGCATTGCAGGACACTTAGGAGAAATAGGTGCGTAGAATTGATCGTTATATTGTATCTACTGTTGCAGCTTCCATGCTACTGGTGATGGCGATTGTATTGTCCTTGGATTTTCTGTTTGCCTTTATTGGTGAAATGGATGAATTAGAAGTTGATTACCAAGTTATGGATGCTTTATTGTTCATTTTGATTACCTTGCCTCGCCGTATTTATGACTATTTGCCTTTAGGTGCATTTATGGGGTGCTTGGTAGGGCTTGGCGCTTTGGCAAAAAACAGTGAATTAGTGGTTATTCGTGCCGCCGGCGTGTCGACAGGACGTATTATTTTGTCTGCGATGAAACCTGCGATTGCTGTGGTTTGTATTGGTTTAATATTGGGTGAGTTTGTAGCTCCTTATACTGAAAAAATTGCACAGAGCCGAAAAGCGATTCTTCAGGGGGCCGGATCTAACATTGTATCGAATGACGGCTTGTGGCATCGAGAAGGTTCGGTGTTTATGCACTTTAATGCCGTTGAGCCTAATGGTGTTCTTTATGGAGTTTCATTGCATTTTTATGATGATGCGAAGCAGCTTGTACGTTCCCGCTTTGCTAAACGTGCTATTTTTCAACGGGAACAGTGGTTGCTGGAAGATGTTACTGAAACCCAGTTCAAAGAGAACAAAACAGAGGTTTCTTACGTTCCTGTTTTAGTCTGGGAGACAGAGCTGTCACCGTCAGTATTAAGTGTGTTGATTGTTAAACCGGATAATTTATCAATATCCGGTTTATATACTTATGCAGAGTATTTGTCAGATCAGGATCTGAATGCTGCAGAATATATGATGGCTTTCTGGAAAAAAATATTGCAGCCTGTGTCGACTGGCGTGTTGGTCTTGGTGGCAATATCCTTTGTATTTGGTCCGCTTCGTTCCGTAACTATGGGGTTTCGAGTTTTTTCCGGGGTAGTGGTTGGTTTACTGTTTAAATATATACAAGACTTACTTGGTCCATCTAGTTTAGTTTTCGGTTTTAACCCCATTTATGCCACTTTAATTCCTGTCGCAATCTGTTTGTTAACGGGCTTGTGGTTATTAAGGCGTGCTCGATAACCTCTCTTCTTTATAACAAACAAGTGTTGCTTAGTTGTATATCGTCATTAATGAACTATCTTTTTAATAAGTAGTTACCGTAAATAAAAATAATATTTTATTGGGGCTTGTTATGAAGAGTTCAAAACGCTTAGCAATTGTTATCGCGGTTTCAAGTGCATCCTCAGGGGCCTTTGCTGAGGTTCAGTTATTGGGTGATAATGAATTACAGCGTGTTACTGGTAAGGCTGGTATTACTATCGATGTTGAAACTCAGTGGGAGATTGGTGAATTTGCTTATCATGATGCGGGTTATTTATTAATCCAGGGGTTTCGTATGGGGGGCAACTCCATGGGTAATGGTACTGGTACAGGGGGGGATTTACTTGATAATCATCGGGTTGATATCGATATCGCCGGTGATGGTTCTGTGGCTGATGATAATGTGCTTCCTTATGGTTTTTCAGCGATGCGGGACATAGCGCAACAGTATGTTGATGAAGGTAATACGGATGCACGTTTTGCAGAAATTGCTTCAGGTGTTGATGCCGAGCGTAACGATAGCGCAATTGATACTAAGAGAGCCTACAATGACGGCGATATGATCACACATACTGATTTTAGTGATGGCTGGGCTAATGAAGGCGGTTTTGCTGCTTATGCGAGTGATAACCGTTTTGCTACAGATGATTATACAACGGCTGAAAAAATTCTGGAGCACTCAGTAGACTTTAGAATTGAGATAGATGCTATAGGTATTGCGGGCTCTACTTATGAGGTTGGTTCGGCTGGTTTGGATGTTGATGCTGCTGGTTCGAGTGAAGGTGCAGTGGGTACAACTACTTTGATAAGTCAGCTGGGTATACAGGGGTATTTGGGGCCATCAGATATGCTTTTCGAAAATAATGGTATCGGATTTGATGGCAGCGGGCCTTTAGGGGGCGATAGCGGGATTGCAGATTCAAAAATAATCTTGAGTGCTTATTCAAAAATTACTGACTTGGATATGTATATTGATATTGCCGGGGTGCAAATTTCAGATATGGTTATTCATAATGAGCGTGGTGATCGTACTGGTCTGGATGGTACTTCATCCTTTGACTTCGCTCATACAGTACAGGAAATATATGCGGTTAGAGACTTAGTGCTGAATTTTAATGCCCCTGGAACCTTGGCAGATAAATATGCAGATGGCGTTGCTATTAATACACGCTTTAAGGGTGATATTGATATTGGTGCCATTTCGTTTGGTGATACTGGTAAGTCTGTTGGGTCTTTTTACATGACAGATCTTGCTTCAACAACCAATTGGATTATATCAGCGCATTAATCGCAGAATTTTTTAACCCTCTATTTTAAGTCTGAAAATAGAGGGTGCTATTTTTTAGGGACTCGAACGATTTCAGTTTCGGATAAAATGCATTGCCAGCTCCTACCTTTCTTATCAAACAGTACCCATAAATACCCTAAACCAAAGGCACCAAGAGAGGCGATTGCCATCAAAAAGCGTAATAATGCTTGAGATAAACTAATATGTGTATGATCGCTATTCTGAACTCTCAAGTGCCAGGCTTGCATTCCCAGTGTCTGGCCGTTTCTTGTCCAAAAATAAGCAAAAAAACTAAAAAGAGAAATAAATAAAATTGAAGATAGTAATGGGTCGTGAGTGGTTTGGCCTGAGTTTGTCATTGTTTGGTATTGCTCTGTACCCACGAAGAAATTATGAATGATCATATATAGGCCTGTCACACACATTAATAAGGCAATGGAGACAAAAGTATCGTATAGCAGGGCTGCCAATCTGCGTGTTAGAAATGCGGGCATAAGTTGGTCATGCGGACCGGGGAATTCGTGTTTCATGGAGAGGGTGAACGCCTGTATTTGTATTTTGTAAATGAACCGATGGTTGATTCTGTCGTTGATTCTAAGATCAGCGGAGTGCGAATATAGCAAAAATGTTGTTTTCTGCCCATAAAATCTATTCATTATATAAATTATAAGCAACGTGTTGATCATGCAAAATCAGGCTAAAGAAGTTGTATTTCGAGTCGATATTGATAGATACATGATAGTTTTTAAAGAGGATGGGTAAGTTTATGCATAATCTTATTAGGGGGAATGAGCTAGGGGCTACTGATCGTTTTGATCTCTTGCGACGCAAACATGCTGACCATCAAAACGCCACTTCAAATCGTCAAGAAGATCCTTTAGATCAACAGCATGCTGTTCAAGTTAATAGGACTGAATTTTATATGTCTTCTGTTCGTGAAGATGGCGGATATAAAATTTTGGCACAAGCCCTAAGTATCGAGTTTTCAAGCTCTTTAAACCAAGCGCCTGATCAAGCTTCACGTTCCTTTCGCCCGCCGTCACCATTGGGTGTGGCAAATAAGGTCTTGGGCTTTGTGGAGAACCGTTTAAAATCAGAACTTGAATCAGGTGCAGATAGCGAGCGAATATCAAGCCTGATTTCCCAGGCGCGAGAAGGTGTACAAAAAGGATTTTCTCAGGCAACAAAAGATATTGAATCTTTGGGCTTGATGACTGAAAAGCTCGAATCAGAAATTGACGAAGGTTTTACGAAAATAAATCAGGGTTTGGATGGTTTTGATAAACGTTTTAGTTCTGAAAATACCAAAACTGGCAATGAAGAAAAGCGTGAAGACCAAAATGAGGAGCCTGTCAGGCAGCGAGTTGGTGCGGTCTCGGGGAATCAGTATCAACAAGAAACGGTATCGTATTCTGGTTCTGAGGCGGTTAATAATGTCGGCATTGCTGGTCGATCAGCATTTCAAAATGAGTCTGATTTCTCATTAACCACTCAGGATGGCGATACGGTCACTATTCGTTTTGCGCAATCAGGTTCAGAGCAGTTTCAGTTAGAGGGGCAAAGTTTTTTATATAGCGCAGGTCAGTCACAATCCTTTCAAATAGAAATAAATGGTGAACTAGATGAAGGGGAGTTAACTGCGATTACTGATCTTCTTTCGCAGGTTGGTCAGGTTTCCGAATTGTTCTTTGAAGACCGATTCCAGGATGCATTTGCTGCGGCCTTGAATGTTGGCTTTGATGCCTCAGAGATTGCGAGCTTCTCATTGGATCTTTCGCAGTCTCAGTATCAAGAAGTGCAGACTTATGAACGTTTAGGTACTTCTCTTGGGCAAGGTGCGGCTAATCGAAATCAAGCGTTTGTAGATGTCGTCGCATTGTTTGAAAATATGTTTGAAAAGTCTCAAACCCTGTTGGATCAGTTTGAAGTACAGTCGTTTGATTTTCAGGCGCTCATTACGGAGTCAATTGATCGCATTGCCGCTGAAAAACAAGATCCAGCTTTGGTTGCGAAAGATGATTTGACATCCTTTAGTAAGCGCTTGCTTGAATTGCTTGCTGATTAGATTTTAAATGCTGTAAGAACAAAGAGGGCTTAGGCTCTCTTTTTTTTGCAAAGCAAAAACTTGTAAATCCCTTATTAAGGTATATTTTGACACTGGCTAGTTTGTGTTAGAGTACCGCATCCTCTGGTTAAGGCCAGAAAAACTCTTATAGAAAAGTAAAATAACAGGTGGTGGTTTTGATGAAGACGGCTGTGATGACAACGGCAGATATCCGTAACGCATTTTTAAATTACTTCGGCCAGAAGGGCCATGAAGTCGTTGACAGTAGCTCACTGGTGCCCGCTGATGACCCAACCTTGTTGTTTACGAATGCAGGGATGAACCAGTTTAAAGATACCTTTCTAGGGAAGGAGTCGCGGTCCTATAATCGCGCTACTACATCACAAAAATGTGTGCGTGCGGGTGGTAAGCATAATGACCTTGAAAACGTAGGTTATACCGCGCGTCATCATACTTTCTTTGAAATGCTGGGGAATTTTAGTTTTGGTGATTATTTTAAAAAAGAAGCGATCCACTTTGCTTGGGAGTTTTTAACCGTAGAGCTTAAAATTCCTCAAGAGAGGCTATGGGTAACCGTCTACAAAGATGATAAAGAAGCTGAAGATATCTGGTTTAATGATATAGGTATTGATCAAAACAAGTTTTCACGTCTTGGTGATGCAGATAACTTTTGGTCAATGGGAGATACCGGGCCATGCGGGCCGTGTACTGAAATTTTTTATGATCATGGTGAGGGTGTTGCTGGTGACCCACCGGGCGGGCCAAATGATGATGGTGACCGTTATATTGAAATCTGGAACTTGGTTTTCATGCAGTATAATCGCACTGTCGATGGTAAAACCTTAGATCTACCAAAACCTTCTGTTGATACCGGTATGGGCTTGGAGCGTATTGCTGCCGTGATGCAAAATGTGCATAGTAATTATGAAATTGATTTGTTTCAGGCTCTGTTAAAAGGTGCTTCAGATACTTTAGGCGGTGTTTCAACTGAAGAAAAATCATTGCGGGTGATTGTTGATCATATTCGATCTAGTGTATTTTTGATTACTGATGGAGTGATGCCTTCGAATGAAGGGCGCGGTTATACCTTAAGGCGCATAATTCGTCGCGCCGTCCGGCATGGTAATAAGTTGGGTGCAGGTGAGTCTTTTTTCTATAAATTAGTTGCTGTGCTGGTGGAGGTGATGGGTAAGGCTTACCCGGAGATTAAGATTTCGCAGTTACAAGTTGAACGTATTTTACAGCAAGAAGAAGAGCAATTTGCTAAAACTCTGGATAAGGGAATGAAGGTTTTGGAGCAGGATATTGCTGACCTGAAAGGGGTGGTAATTCCTGGAACGACTGTGTTTACGCTTTATGATACCTATGGTTTTCCTGTCGATTTAACTAATGATATTGCGCGTGAAAGAGATTTAACACTGGATTATGGTGGTTACGAAGCTGCTATGGAGGCTCAGCGTGAGCGTGCTCGGGCTTCTAGTAAGTTTGGTGTGGATTACAATGAAAACTTGGATGTAGGCGGTTCGACTGATTTTGTGGGCTATGAAAATGTTAGCGGAGAGTCAGTAATTTTGGCTGTGCTAGTTTCAGGTGAAGAGGTCCAAGCTTCAAAAGGGGATGATTGTGTCATTATTCTTGAGGAAACGCCTTTTTATGCAGAGTCAGGTGGGCAGGCGGGTGATACCGGTAGGTTGACTTGGGATGGCGGCATTATTGAAGTTAAAGATACGCAAAAAGAGGGGGCCCATTTTTTACATATCGGAACAGTGCTTGAAGGGAGTCTAAAGAAAGGGCAAAAGGTTTCAAGCTTTGTAAATGAGGCTGCTCGCGGAGCCACAGCTTTAAATCATTCAGCAACACACTTGTTGCATGCAGCGCTTAGAAAGGTGTTGGGTGGGCATGTTGTGCAAAAAGGCTCTTTAGTGAATAGTGAGCGTTTACGTTTTGACTTTGCTCATTATGAGGCAATTAAACCTGAGCAAATAGAAGAAATAGAGCGGATTGTTAATTTGCATGTTAGAGAAAATACTGAGGTGGTGACTCATCTAACGGACATGAAGGCGGCGAAAGCGTTGGGTGCCATGGCTTTGTTTGGTGAAAAGTATGGTGAGAATGTGCGTGTGCTGATGATGGGGCGAGATGATTTTTCTGTTGAGCTTTGCGGTGGCACGCACGTCCAGCGAACAGGTGATATTGGTTCGGTGGTGATTGTATCTGAGGGCGGTATCTCTTCAGGGGTTCGGCGAATTGAGGCGTTAACAGGTGTTAATGCTGAATTATGGAATCGGGACTCCATGCGTCAACTAAAAGAAATTGCCGGTTTGCTTAAATGTAACCGCGAAGCCTTATTAGACAAAACGCATGCTTTCTTTGATCGAAATAAAGCGCTTGAAAAAGAGCTGGATAGGTTAAAAGCAAAGCTTGCTTCAAGCGCAGGTGCAGATTTGGCTGGTCAGGCAGTTGACATAGGTGAAATCAAAGTTGTTGCTGAGAAATTGGAGGGCTTTGATCGTAAAGGTCTGATGGATGCAGTTGATAAGCTCAAAAACCAGCTTGGTAAAGCTGTAGTTTTATTGTCTACGGTCGAGCAGGGTAAAGTGGTGTTGATTGCCGGTGTAAGTAAGGAAATTTCCAAGCAGTTTCCCGCGGGTGATCTTGTGAAACAAACTGCTGCATTATTAGGTGGGAAAGGTGGTGGTCGCCCAGATATGGCTCAAGGTGGTGGTCCAGAAGTAGATAAACTGGCTGAGGCTTTGGAAAAGGTTCAAATTTGGGTGGAAAGTAAGCTATAATCGCCCGTTTTTTGACCTTGCTTAAATTAAGTTTGGTAAAAAGCCATATTTAAGTGTTTATCGCATAGTAAAAGGAAGTAAGTTGAATGGCCTTGTTAGTGCAGAAATTTGGTGGGACGTCTGTCGGAACTACCGAGCGTATAAAAGCGGTCGCTGACAAAGTAAAGCGTTTTAAAGATCAGGGTGATGGTATTGTTGTTGTCGTGTCTGCAATGAGTGGTGAGACGAATCGCTTATTGGCTTTGTCTAGTGAGGTGATGGAAGAACCTACGGCAAGAGAAATGGATGTGCTGCTTTCAACTGGGGAGCAAGTAACAATCTCTTTGTTAACTATGGCGCTTAATCAGTTGGGTTGTGAGGCTCGCTCGTATACTGGGGGGCAAGTACGAATTACGACGGATACTTCGCATACCAAGGCGCGAATCAAGAGTATTGATGAGCATAATATGCGTGCCGACCTTGATGCTGGTAGAGTGATTGTGGTTGCAGGTTTTCAGGGAGTTGATGAACAGGGTAATATTACAACACTAGGGCGGGGTGGTTCTGATACAACAGCAGTCGCTTTAGCGGCAGCCTTAAAAGCAGATGAGTGTCAGATTTATACTGATGTTGATGGTGTATATACCACGGATCCGCGTGTTGTAGATAATGCTCGTCGAATGGAAAAAGTGACATTCGAAGAAATGATTGAGATGGCTAGCTTGGGGTCAAAAGTGCTTCAGATAAGAGCGGTCGAATTTGCCGGTAAGTATGCGGTGCCTTTACGTGTGTTATCTAGCTTTAAAGAAGGGCCGGGTACATTGATTACAATTGAGGATGATGGAAGTATGGAGCGACCAGCTGTTTCAGGTATTGCGTTTAATCGAGATGAAGCAAAACTGACTTTGGTAGGTGTGCCGGATATTCCGGGTATCGCCTCAAAAATTCTAAGGCCTATTAGTGATGAAAATATCGAAGTTGATATGATTGTTCAGAATGTAGGGCTTGATAAAAAAACTGATTTCACCTTTACAGTGCATCGTAATGACTATAAAAGTGCAAAATCAGTTTTGGATAAAATCTGTATAGATCTTCAGGCAGAAGCCTCAGCTGGCGATAATGATATTGCTAAAGTATCCATTGTAGGGGTGGGTATGCGATCACATGCTGGTGTGGCGACAAAAATGTTTGAAGTGCTTTCTCGTGAAGGTATTAATATACAGATGATTTCAACGTCTGAAATCAAAATTTCAGTGGTAATTGATGAAAGATATTTGGAATTAGCAGTAAGGACGTTGCATAGTGCTTTTGATCTTGATGACGCAGCGACGGTTAAAGAGTCGTAGTTTTATTTTTTGAAAAGGCTTCTTGTTTTGTTTGAGTAAGGATAAATGAATTTAGATAACTAAATCGCACAAAAAACTTTCTTTTTGTGAGTTTTGGATAATACTCGTTACCTATGAGTTTGCCTTTGGCTATCTCTATGGGGTGAGTCTGAGTTTAGGTGTTTATTCAGACAGAGCGTTTTGGAAGAATTTATAATAAGGAGCTAACAATGCTTATATTAACTCGACGTGTTGGTGAGACGCTAATGGTTGGCGATGACGTCACCGTGACTGTTCTTGGTGTAAAAGGTAATCAGGTTAGAATTGGGGTGAATGCGCCAAAAGATATTTCTGTTCATAGAGAGGAAATTTATCAACGAATTCAGAAAGAAAAAGCAGATGCTCAGCAAGCTGGCGAATAATTGCACAACTTTTTGAATTAATTGAAATAATTGCACGCGACGCTTTGCATTTAGAAAAAATGTGTTAATATACGTCGCGTCTTAGGGAGAGATGGCCGAGAGGCTGAAGGCGCGCCCCTGCTAAGGGCGTATGGGGTTAAACCCATCGAGGGTTCGAATCCCTCTCTCTCCGCCATTTGACATTCA
>Ga0209184_1001547_pt1 | contig 14462 bp, 28 predicted proteins | sample EN8Hudsemesocosm_2_FD_184627 | JGI IMG/M metagenome (GOLD analysis project Ga0209184, IMG submission 184627) | Methane-oxidizing microbial communities from mesocosms in the Hudson Canyon - EN8C Hudson Canyon (SPAdes) (version 2) | ecosystem: Environmental > Aquatic > Marine > Cold seeps | place... | reverse complement strand
CGAAAATCATAGGCCGATAAACGGCTGACCTAAAATCTTGCATTTCATTAGCTAATTGATATAGCTCTGAAGACTCTACGACTCTATCAGGGACGTTGGGCTTACTGGACTTCAATGTATCTGGACGATTAAGACCTGCATATACTCTACCGTGAACAAGAGCATTACGGTCTTCAAATATTTTTAGGCATGTACCTAGATCGATAATCAGGTCTGAAAACCTATTTTTGTCTAACTCGGTTAATACCGTCTTAGCATGCTTGATTTTACTGCTTATCTGCCAGCCACCTTTATATCCTCTATAAAGTGATAGAAGTTCTAACAGCGATTCTATCTGCTCTTCCAGATAAGAAGCATTTAGAGTCACAAACCCCAGTGCTCTTACTATATCTCCGTCATCATCCATACTATGAATTCCTTAGGGGCTTAGTGCCTGCTAGTATCGTAACATTGCTTTGTTAGCTTTAATCATCATCTTCACTACATGGATAGCAAGATATCTCAATTCCAGCTCCAGACTTTGCCGCCAAATTGATAAGTTCGGGAGTTAAATATGTCACTGAAGAAATACTCCCTTCTCTTATTGATACACCAAAATCTAATACGCAATATTGTACGCACGGGAAATTTGCCATTTCTTTTATGGCTATTTCATTCGATTTAAGGAAAACAATAGCATCATTTCTTTGAACGGGAAATTCTTCAAAACCTGCCTCACTAACAACAAATTGAACCCCAGAATTAATATGAATTTTGCCTTTTATAGACCGAGGTTCTCCCTTCCTCCATATTTGATCCAATTCGATTGAATTGGAGGCAAGCATTGAATCAACATCCAACGCATCTCCATAAACCCTCAAGATACAACTCATGTTTTCTTATCACAACCCGTCATTTTATGGGCAACTTCTTTTGTTTTGTTTATTAAAAGCTGGACGTATCTTGGATCTTTAAGAAGAACGATATGTTCTTCTAGAGATTTTTTATCCATTTCACTTTGAACAGTAAGGTCACCAGTTTTATAAAGCTCTGTCAAACCTATAATAGCGAGTGGGAATCCACCACAATAAGATTCACGATAAAATATTTCCGCCTTTTTAAGGTCCCGTTCAGCTATTTTTCCTTCACGATATATATTCCCCAAATTATACATAGCTTCAATTTGTCCATTTTCAGCAGAGGCCGTATACCAACTGATAGCTTTTTTGTAATTTTGCTCTATTCCCAATCCTTGAAGATAAAGATACGCCAAAGTGTCTTGTGCATTAATAAATCCAGCCTCAGCTAAAGGCTCCCAGATTTGATATGCTTTTGAATAATTTTTATCAACAAAAGCTACTTGGCCTCGTTTAAATTCACCATCAAAGTCTAATGAAGTCGAGCATCCACATATTATAAAAAGAAAAACCACTAAAAGTAACTTATGCAATTCCCAACCAACACCTTTAAACTTATATTTCATCACGGCAATACTTCTGAAGTAAATAAGGAAATTTAATGCCTGGTTATGAGTTGGTAACGTCAAATTCATGCTTGACCTCAGAGAAATACATAACAGCTATTAGCGCACCATCTAGAACCATACCTACTTCAAAGATTGCAGTTTCTAGGGACGACTGAACAAGAGGGCCCGAAAAAATCGTGCCCGCCGTAGTTACAAGTACACCGACAGAAAAGATTGGCCTTGCCCACCTTGCAAAGAACAGAAGACCAACACTTGCAACGAGAGCGCCAAAAGAAAATAAACCCAGAACCAATTCAACAGCAGGCAAGTTATTTTCGACGATCATTTATACACCTGATGTTTTAAGCATGCGCGTATGCATCACTTGTCTTTTCTTGTTCTTTACAGGGTTCAAATAGAGCCCAACCATTTTTCTTGTTCTTCAGTATCAGGAACTTGGACACCACGAGCATCTGATATGAGAATAAATGCTTCTTTAGCCGTTTTCCCTGCTTTTAGTAATACTGCACCTGCAATGATACCTGTTCTACCAATGCCAGCCCTACAGTGAATTGCTACGTGTTTGCCTCCGCAGATTTCTGTATGTAGCTGTTCTGCTAAGACCAAAGCCAAGTCAGTTCTTGGAAGACCTCTATCCGGTATTGGGAATGACACATACTCAATGCTATTTTTTGCACATAGCTTAGCTTCCTCTCCTAAACCAAGCTCTAGTTGCTCCCAGTCTTCAAGCAAGCAGACTATTTTATCAATACCAAGACGAGCGAAACCGAGGAATTCATCTTCAATCCATTCGCCAGGAACAGGCTTTGCCATAACTGACAAAACTCCGGTTCCTATTTCTATGACCTTATACGCAGTTGGTAACATGGTTTCCTAAAGTTAATAACGCCTAGCTAAAGCGTTTGTATTTTGGTGTCACTTTTCAGTGATGTGTTAAATGGTAATTGCTCACATTCACATCTTATCTTGTAAAACTCTATAACTTTTTTACTTTCTTCCGAAAGGTCTAAAGTCCGAAGCCTACGCTTACCAAGTCGGGCGTCCAGCATAGCTAAACATCTTATAAGTAGGTTATCTGATGCTAATGAAGCTTCTATTGAGTTGTTACAGTATTCATCTAGAGAGTCATAGTATGTGTACTGATTAAACTTGCCTTCTGATGCAAGTTCGTCATAGGCAATTTTTTGTGCCTCATATGGAGTAATATCCTCCCGCTCTACAATCGCCTCAATTCGTTCATATTCAATTGAGTAGAATGACAATGTGCACATACTCCATATTTCATTCTTTTCGAAGGTAATATAGCCACGACCCTCCTCATCATGAGTCCCACGATAATTCGTAGATCGAAGCTCAACTCTTCCCTGTACTAATTCGGAGAAAAAACACTCTACTTTTTTCTTTCGTTTACTCCATCGCATATTTTTACCAATTAATATCACTATGTATGAAAGCCTGGTTACATGTTGCTAGATACATATTGCCACCCCATAAATATAAATGGTGGAAGACCTAACATAGCTGGAAGCCAAGTTGATTTAAGAGGGTGAATTTCAGATAGACGCCGTTGCCACATTGATACTGTTATAGAAATAAGGCAAATAAACGAAGTAATACAACCACCAATAAACAAAGTAAATATTGCTAGAGACGCCTTGGCAGCGCCACCATTTCCCTCATTGGGTTCTATAAGGAGAAATTGTAAATAGGACCCACCATAGGTAATAATGAATATTAACAGAGCAATGACGTTCAATTTCTTCATTTATTTAGAACCAATGCCGATTCATGCGATGCAAAAACTCTTTGGTTATAGGATAACCAGATGCAGAACCAATAATTGAGTCTATAGAGCATTTAGGACAAAGAGCAGTTTGACCAAGAGGCTCGGTCCCAATTTCTGGAGCAACTTTATCGCACCAATGAGTAATCTCAGGTGGTTTAAAAGTTGCTATGCAATAGAAGCAACCGCAAATTTCCGATTCGAGAATTTGGTCCCTATGCCGGATTGATAATTTATGCGCAGTTATGTGATCTTCGTTCATCGGTGCCGGTACATTTTACGAGTCCAGTCTACGTTGGCAATATTATATTTTTTGGCCATTTAAATACTCCTGCACAGACTCAACTTTTCCATTTATGTAATGACGCTTAGTGCCATGTTGCAAACCATCTTTATATGAAATTTCCCAACCTAGATTACCAGATGAATTATATATGCGATGCGTACCAGTACCATAACTAAATCGATAGTTAGTCAGTTCATTGCCCTCTGAGTCACGGAGTGTCACGTTGCCGTGATCGAGACCATCAAGTTTTATTCCTTCACGTAACGCGACACCTGAGGAAAGTTTGTGTCTATACGCCCCATGCTCCACTCCATGAACAAACTCCCTTTCATAGACCATTCCGGTAGGACACTTGTATATCCATAACCCTGTAAAATCATTTGGTGGATTCTTTTCGTTCATAGTATTTATCGGCACTTACTACCAGTATTGTGAAATTGGAATCGCCTGGTTTAACCTTTATCCACGGAGTTTAGTCCCACCTGGGTTACACGCACCTTCGTCCGTTCGTGTTGGATAATATTCCATTTTATGGTCATTTTCGTAGAACAATATACCATGGATACCCATAGCATCTTTTTTAGTTATTCGTCTCTTCCAGATTTCTATGAACGCCAAATTTAATACTTCCTCACTTTCTCTTTCGTAAACCTCGCTAATAAATGCGATGTCGGTTCCTTGAGGAAAAATCAAATTGAATTCATCTTCAGTTGCACTGTAAATGTCATATACACAATTATCAGCGCCATCGATTATTTGTATGTTCTTCATAAGTTATAACACTTAGCGCAACCGCGAAACATTATGTAGTCCGTTGGTGCTATTGATTAAATTCTTACTCTGAGTCATTACTTTGGCATGTTTTTATCATGCTCTTCAGATGTTTTAGTTGCTGCTATAAAAGCTTGTTCACTTTCAAAAACGATATAGTCAGTTACTCTATCCCATGCAATTGCAGCTTCGCAATTTACAGCCCAATTAGAAATTGTTGCACCCTTAGGGATTTTACCGACAACAAAAAGGCGATTACCTTGATACTCAAATTTTGGGTTAGATAAATCATTGCAGCTCTCTTCATTTTTAAGCGCAAAACTTACACACTTACCTGTAAAATCAGGAAATGGTTTTTCATCATTTTCAGACATATTTAAATTCTCCTGAATAATTTGTGCTTGGCGTTGAATGTCTAACCATCGCCGCCACCAGAACCACCGTCTCCACCAAAATCACTACCGCCATCAGAGCCCTCACCACCAACCAATCCGCCACTACCGCTGACGATACCACCAATAAATGCGAGAGTAATTACTTTATTAAAAACGGCCGAAACGCCTGTTTGACTAGAGAGTTGCTCTCGATATTCTTTATGTTTGAATACAAGTTGTAAGATAAATATAGCAGCTATAAAAGGAACGAAGAATGCCAATATTGTTTGTGCAACTAACTGCGCACGATCGAACATGTCTGACTTTGCAGCATGATAAATAGCTGATACATTCAACCAGACCGCTAATAAGATAACTGTTACAACAATAATAACTTCCATATTCACCTTTAGCATTCACCACCTCCAAAATCATCGCCTCCAGAAAACCCAGTACCGATAATTCTTACACGCCCTGTTTTTCCCGTTGTTTTTAACTTTTTATCAAGCTTTTTCTTAGCCTCATGAATTTGTTGTTTCTCTCCTTGAGTGAAGCTTTGAGTTGGTTCCAAATCGCCACCACAATACATACATTTGTCAGTCGTTGTCTTTTGAATTTTTCGACCACAGTTGGAGCAATCACCTTTATTCATTGAACCTCCTACAGCCATTTAACACTCAAAGTAGCGGCACTTTAGCGCCCACTGGCTTTGCTTTAGTATTCTTTTTTTTCATTCTTTTCAGAATTTTCCTTGATGAATTTCTTTAGTAACGGTTTAGTAGAAATCCAATTATGGGTGTATGAACCACGAGGCAAACTATTTTTTAAATGCTCTGCCTGAGATTGCACATTGTTTGTAACGAACAAATATAAAATAGGCCCTACAATAGGCACAAAAACAAAGATTAAAGAGAGAACTTTAAATATTAAATAATCTTCTCTCTTCCACGTCCGAATAACCAATATTATGGAAATAATTTCGGAAATGACAATGGCTATTAATAATTCTTGGCTCATATATACCAAAACCACCTTAATTGGCCACCTGAAGCGTAGCATAAGGCCATCAATTTGATGGCTTTGTTATAAGCCGTCTCTCTAATTTTGAGATAGCCTTTAATACTAGCGCTCTATTTTTTGATGTTTTCAACCACTTGGGCAGTCTAGTAAAATAAGACCACTTTGTACCATCACCTTCTCTTAGTTGGGCAGATATATAAAGCTTTAACTGTTCCAAATGAGTTCCACCATAAGCCCAAACAGTTCCATGACGGGTTTCTTCTTTTAATGCTAACTCTAAGCCAAAAAACGGGTCAATGGCGTGATCAACAGGCTCAGCACGAGTAAACTTTAAAGAAACTTCATTAACTGATTTACACTGCGGACATTTAGTTTTGGTAGACTCACTTTTTATTTTCGTAGCGTCGTCATATAGTTTCTCAATACGCACCCACTGATGACCACATGTTCCGCAAGGGCGCCGACCCATTCCTAATACTGGTCCATGCCAGCTGTCGCGCTCTGTTTTTAATGAATTAGAACAACTATGGCATAAAAAAGTAGCACTCCAATCTTTCCAAGACGGTTTACCGCTGATAATTCCGACACCATTGCACTTCGGACACACGGCTTCAATTTGTGTTGCCCAGTGTAAAAGTGAAAATCCTTCGTCTAAATATCTAGTGTTCATGATTACCTATAGCTTAAAACGCCCGCAGCATGGGCAAGGAGCGCAACGATGAGTCCAGCCCGCGGACCCTTTGTGGGCGAAAATCACTGGCATTGTTAGGGCCTGAGTAACTGCTGAGCTTCACTTAATTGCTCCTTAGTAAGTATGCGTTCCAATTTTTTTAGTTCAGCTTTTGCACCACATTCCGAATCTGGATCCTCTTCAGCGCATTTAGCAGATAGCGAAAACCAACAATATGCTTGAACAAGATTTTGTTCGACGATATTACCTTTTAGATAATACATGCCGACTCCACACTGTGAAACGCCATCGCCAGCTTGTGCTGAAAACATATAATACTCAAATGCCTTCTCATCATCTTTTTCGGTGCCCAAGCCTTGCTCATACATCCATGCTAGAAAATGATCGGCTGGCAGGTAGCTATCACGGCTTAACTCTTGAAACATATCAAATGCTTCTAGATATGACTGTTTTGTGAGAAGTCCGTGTGCTTCCAGAAATTTATCGTCGCTAGTCATAATTATTCACGGGACCCATGTGCTGCTATTGGTTATGTTTCTGTTAAATTGTTTGAGCTCTAGTTTGTACCTAAACGGAATTATCTTCCCATTTCAACTTGCCTGTTAACCATGCACCAAGCGTAAATAGAAAGAAGCCTGCCCAACCTTGATCATCATATATAAGATATAAACTACCAACAACAAGTAGATAGCCCATTACTTTTTTCATCAAATTATTATCTACCGTGCTTGTGAGTATTATGTGCTTGCTCGAGTATTTAGCTAAAATTATCTGTTACAAATATTGCGATACTACCCATCAGGCCAACCCAAGCAACAATCTTGATAAATATGACCTTCTCAGCTGCCTGCCCAAACTCGAAATATCCGAGAATAGTATTTTCTATGCGACCAGCACCACCGAAAAATAGAATCCATAAGCAAAATACAGCGGTAAGTAAATACATTAGACTTGAATTCCTTATCTCACATAACGTGAAAGCCCACGAAGTTCGGCAACACTGCCTGCTAGAACTACTGTTTCTGGTAACCACTAAACCCGACTTCTGAATATAGTTTAGCTTGTTCTTTGTTGCCACAGCGAACAGTCCAAGATGACAAGTAATCTGGATCAACAACTTTTTCACCAGTTGAACGAAGATTATATTCACCCGGTTTTGCCTCAGATACATTTTCGAAATCTGGAGGAATAGTAAATTCTCTTTGTGTTTGGTTACGACAAATTACTATGCCTTCAGCGTTTGATCTGATAACTGGACCATAGACCTGAATCTGAGTAATTAAATCATCATTATCGTCTAGAACGGTAATGCCAATAAGAATAATTTTATCGAGCAAGCTATCAATGCTTTTCATATTTTGTAGTTCTAACGTTTGCCCAATTCCGCTTGGTGGTACTTGTTAAGTGCTAATTTTGGAATAGGAGTACATGTATAGCAAATGCATTGAAAAGAACCATGATAACTGATTGATATACGTATTTGTCGACAACATACTCAGTAAAAACATGACCAGTTAAATATGTTACCGACAAAAATGTAACAGGTAATAACAAGAAAAACGTTAGCTTTTTTCGAAAATATGTACCTACAGCAATTGCTAAATGAATTATCGCAATCAAAACAAATAAAGAAAAAACATCAACCTTGCGTCTTCACCGTTATAAGTAAAACCACCATTGTGATTGAAATTAATGTAGTAACCAACAGCACTATAAATCACAGCACATACGAGCCAAAGTACACAAATTAAGTTTTTATAAACTTTAAGAATCACAGATATTCATTCCGATTTTCACTGGTGTTCCCCACAAAAAGTAGACACTTTAATTACGGAGTCCATTGCTTAGCCTTGTATGGATAATATCGTTAACATACGCTCGCCTCATTTGCCGTTTATAACGTGTGTTAGATGAATATAGATTTTCACTGAACGTACTTTCAACGTAACCTTTATCAATTTCATTAAAGTTAACTGTCTTTTGTTTATTTTTAAACGCTTCTTTAGCTTGCTGATGGAAACCACAAAATTGACACCAAACCATTAATTGATGCCACTCACTCCAGCTTTCTACCGCCGATTCCGCATTGTCCCAAGCTCTGCTTAATTGAGGAAATGTAGCGCCACCATTTTGATGTAGCTTCCCATCATCAATATTTATAGCTGATGACCACAGGAGCTTAGACTCTCTATATATCCGACTAAACTTCATGCTAAGTACCAACGTCCACAGCATGGGCGAGGAGCGCAGCGACGAGTCCAACCCACGTTACTTTGTAGGTGAGCATGATTGTACTTATAGGCTGGCATCATTCCACACTATGATATGAGGTTCACCTTCAAACGAGGAGTCTGCGTCACAAATATGTTCATGCTCGAAGCCATCTTTTAGTTCTTCTATATCATCGGCCTTATCATTAAGAAATTTTGCTATCTTTCTTAATTCGTCTGGATTTGAACCTATTGTAATTTCAGTAAGATGAAGAGGTCTAGGTTCGTCCTTCTCCAGTTCTTCTTCTGTATATCCGTACAACTTCATCCTAAATACCTATAACGCTTGCCCAATTCCGATTGCTGGTTCTGGTTATGTGTTTTCATTGTGCTGCTCTTTGTTCAGTTCTATTGCCGCATAAGTGATGTTGCTGACAACGGGGTCTTTAAATGCAATAAGTTTCTTGATTAAGGATGGTTTTTCTAAAATTTCAGCCGCAAGCATCGCTGTGTATTTTGGCTTATATATAGCCTTCCAGTTGCCATCAAGGTGGTAACGAAAAACATGTACAGCTTCATTGAGAATATAACTCAAACGTATGTTGAGGTCTGTATCATCTCCAAAATCATACTCAATATCATTTAAACCGTCGTTCTTCACAGAGACCATTAATTACTCAATTTCTTTACCCATTATATAGGTATCAATGTCCAATTCTAAATTCATTGCGCTAAGTCTATGCAATATATCTAGATTTAAATGAATACCTGCATTTGCACTTATATATTGATGCCTGCAAACAGAAATACACGTGCTTGACCTTTTTCCCAAGCTACGAATTTCCTTAGATGATTTTTCTAGGCATATAAGTAATTCGAGGAGTTTTTCCTCTAACCCATATGCCTCATTCACGTTAGGCTCATATGAAACTCTTGTGAATTTATATGTAGCCTTTCCATTCTTTCATATATCTCCTTTTGACCAGCCAGTGAGAGGTTCTAATGGCAGGTAGCGAGATAGTTTATCGTATTTCAATTCATCAGATGTGGCGGTTAAATATACTCTGTGCCCAGACTCCATCCATACCCATTCAACTGCTGGTCGTTCAGCTTTTGAAAGGTTCACCACAATATAGAACCTTTCATCTTTAATATAAAAGTAAACAGCTATAGATTCATTGGTGTGATCCAAGTCAACTCGAGCCACCTTCGGTGAATTTTTGTCAAACTCTACATCCATAACTTGAAGGTATTGTTTTGTAACCTCAAAGGTCGGTTTTATTAATTCCTGAATGGCTGTAGATATATATATATCGTGATCTTTCATTCTATAAGTTCACACTCAATTCTTTGGGCAACATAATGTCGCTAACAAGTTCAGAGTCCATTGCTAGCCACTTGTTATAGTTTAATGGTTTCATCAATTGGATCTCCATAGATAACTACAGCGAAGTCATTTGCTAATGCGTGCTCGAACGCTTCTTTGAGAATCTTATCAGTAATTTCTGAAGAGTTCGGAGTATACTTCTTCTGCTTAATGTCAATTTCATTCCAGCCTAACTCAGATAAGAAAACTGCAATTTCTTCAATTGATTCATCGATATATTCTTTTATTGAGAACATATTAAATGCATACCGGCAGCCTTTGATCTTGTTGCCATCGTCTAATATATATTCAGCCGTCCCATTTAAAACTAGCACCTTATGTATGACCTATAACGCATTATTGACTTCACCTGGCCGCATATTTTAACTCTATTGTATCTGTGTAAGCTGATTTGAAATTTGTAGCCTGCTCAGAATTTACACCTATTAGTATTGTGGCGCTACTATCCCAGCAAGCAATTTCGAATACTGCGCCCTCTAACTGAGGTGTTAGGTCTGAGCCGTTCCAATATTCAGGATTATCTTCAATGTATGGGATCTCGTTTACTTTAAATTTGTAGCCTATTGGAAAGGCGCTAAAAACTGCCCAAATAAACTGAATATCATTATTCAATATTATTTCTTCCAATCCACTACCAGAGTGCCAACCCTCAGCTACAGAATAACCATTTGTTTCTATGTCACTGACATACCAATCATAGTCACAACAATCATTTTTTAGAGCACAGAAAACTTCTTTCATATTTGTGAAGAATTTTACTTGTTCGGTATTCTCAAGAATAAGGTTCATATGCTCTGACTCGTTAACTGAAGGACTAAGCACGATATGACCACCATTCTTGCTCCAATGTAGTTACTTCGCCTTCCCATTCCTCTTTTGTACTGAAAACAAAACCTGTTTCTGTAAATGACTCAGGAAGCTTAAAACCAAGAGACTCTGAAAGGCTGTTTCCCTCTATGGATATCAGCGACTCCCACTCACTATTTCTTTTAAAAAATGATTCGTAGTACTCTTTGTCAAAGAATACGCATATTTCACTACCAAACATATCTGGGTATGTAATTAATGCCGTTACAATGGCGTTTTTGTACTGCTCAGGCTTCGCAGCTGATAAGTGTTCAACTGCTTTTAGTATCGCTCTTACGCAATGCGCTTGAATTTCATTGGTTGTGATTGGCGGAGCTACTAGACGATCTAATACTGGTAGCTTCCAGTTCCAATAGCGTTCAGACGAATGTTCAGATGGGAAGTAATCTTCAAATGAGCCTGACCATTTGTCGATTGCTCGTAACCTTCTTTTTATCCCGCGTACTTTTGCTACAGGGCGGTCAGTGCTAATTCTTCGCATAATATTATTCAGTTAACGCACGTATCACCGAGCAAGTTTTTGATGGTGGCTTTTGTACTGTCTTTGCACAAAAGGTGACAGAGAACATTTGTCCGAGGGAGCGGCTTTGGCAAACCCCTAGTATAGTAGGCACTTTATAGATAAATCAAAAGGTATCGCTTTCGTACTTTCGCCATCAGTTTCCCATAAACTCAAAAGGTAGTGCTTTGGCTATGTTCCTAGCGGTTTCTTGACTGGAGAAATAGTATCGCTATCGGTTCAAGACCTATACTTTTAGACTTATGACAAGTTGAATTCTATCAAATTAATAACTGTGACGAGTTAGTGGTCGATTACAGTTTCTTGTTCAGTTTTTGTTTGCACGCTGCTATTGCTTGCTCAACTTGCTCTAGGAAAGTGGGGTCATCGTTAAAGTCCATTCTATCTAAAAAATCCATCAAAGAAGGTAGTAAACGTAAATCACCAATAGCCTCTGCAGCTTCAATGCTTAGTTTACTAATATCCTCTCCCTCCCACTCTTTAAGTATCGCGTCAACTACACAATAGTCACCTCGTGCAGCTAACCCTAACATCGCTTCACCTCTAACTTCGTAATCTTGATCACTGAGCCCATCGAACAGCGCTCTGCGGATTTCTGGTGTATCAATATCAATTTGGGACCCTAATCCAAATAAAGCCCAATTACGAACATCCGTATCAAAATCTTTAGACAGAAGGATCAGCGTATTAATTGCTTCAGGAGCTTCATGACCCAGGAGACCTGAGACCACACCAAAGCGTACTTGAGGGTCTTTGTGTTTTGATATCTCAATGATATAGGGTACAGCTTCTGGCGCTGAACGATGACCAAGTGCTATAACAGCACAATATGCCACATAGGCATCGGAATCCTTCAACATAGGAATTAGAACTTTTACGCTTTCTTCAAGGAATGTTTGATCAGTCCAACCAAGTTGACCCAAAATGTCAGCCCCAGTAGCCCGGTCAAGTGGATCTTTACTATTACTGTACTCAACACCAAGAGTGTACTCTTCTGACCTACCACGATAATGAATAAGTACTAAGCTTTCATCATGGTCTTCATGAGCCACGACCTGGCGATATTTTTCAGCGACACTTCGACTAGGTGTTGAATCGTTTTCAAGCTTCAAATTGAACCGTTTTTTCATATCGAAATTGAATGCTTTATTTTTGAATTCATGACTAACCTTCCTTTACTCAGTACTTCTGAACAACCTTGACTGATAATATCGCAGGTTTGATTATGTATTGATTACGATTATCACCCCAGTATCGGGAAAACGATTTCTCAACTTAGTAAACATAACAGCGTATTGTTAGACCTCGCGCTCATAATTTTTAGCAAGCTCTCTAATTTCTAGCTCACTGTCATATAAAAGCTCTTGTAGAATTTCTTCCGATATATCTTTAGCAGACATTAATACCTTTATCATTGCTTGCCGACATATTGAGCAATGGTTACTCCGATATAGTTTATTAAATAATATACTAGGATTTTGTATAGTATTATTTTCAAATACTTTAATGGCATCTCCGATAAAGGAATGTATATCATCCTCATTTTCTAAACAGGCAAAAATATTCAATAAAAGTACAGTATCTTGTTCATTGTAGTTATTTACAAATAACGTAACTTTATCCTTTAAAAACTCGATGCCATTATTATCAATAACAAATCTGATTGCTGAATTTTTTTCCTTACTTAACACAGAGGCTGCATAAAACACGACGCGACTATTACTAGAATTCAAGAACTTGATTATATATTCGATATTTCCTGGGTATTTAATACGAGAAAATATTTTAAGGTAAGACTCATAGCCTTCTTTATTTCTATCATTTTCAAAGTCAATCGAAAACCTAACCAAATCGTCGTGGCTCAACTTTCTGCCCGCATAGGCGGGGACTGATTTACCACGACTAATTAGCGCAGATATACTTTCATATGTTACTTCAGGTGGTGATTCCCGTTGTGCAATAGATTCCTTAGTTTCAGCAATGCTCTCAAGGTAGGTTTTAATATCATCATTCGTTTTTGATTTTTCAAAAAGAAACTTCTCAGGCTCAGAATCCGGATAAAACTCAGTGCAAGCAATGATCAGTGAATCGTCAACCCAAAAATCAGAATTCATTCGAAGGTGTCTACCTAAAATTTCAGCTGAATACCCTAAACCTTTAATACCATCTAGCTCAACCAGTTCACCAGATTCAACAAACTCGTATCCTGCTTCAAGGTTTTTTAAATATCTATCGTAAAGGGATTTTTTAGCTTCCTTATTGCCAGCGAATGCTAAACACTTTACAAGCTCAAATAATTGGGCAATATCCCAGTTATCCACCTTGGATAATCTCAAGTTATTTATTATATTATTCTCGATCATATCTTTGTTTTTAGATAGAGATAATATTTCTAGCAGGTAATCAGATCTCACCCCTTCGCATTGTGGATCATAAGCTAGATTGTGGTTGCAGGCCTCAATAATTTCCTGATCAAAATTTTCATCAGGGTTTCTTTGCAAAATAAGTATTGCATCCCCGGTACCATTTTTAATGGCTTGTCTAAATGTTTTTTTAATATTGGATTCCATATTATTTATGGGTGGCCTTACCCATCAGAAATAGATACGTCTAATTTTCTAGCAGGTTTAATAGGAAATATATTCTATTTGATTTCGTTTTACATCATGTCTGGTTTTGTAAAATAAATACGTGATGTGTTTCAAGAATGCATCAGGTTTATCATCTCTTCCCCAACAATCGAAAGGTATCGCTATTGCATTTTCGCCATTAGCTTCGCACGAACTCAAAGGGATCGCTTTTAGGCTGCAGCTAGCGGTTTCTCGTCACTTGAATTTGTATCGCTTTAACTCCGTTGCTAGCGCTTTAAGTCATTGGCCAGAATTTCCTGCAACTAAAAATGACTAACCAAGGCTCTTGAGCAAAAGCGAACCCTTTCCCTAGGTTCTCAAACCCCCAGCAATGAGCACAAAGCGTTACTAATTAGAAACTCAGAAAACCTATAGCTTTGGCCCGCAAAGCAATACCTTTAGTGTTCTCTTAAATCTGAGCTAAACTTGGTTTCTCACACCACACTTTACACCTCCTC
>Ga0209184_1001545_pt1 | contig 14487 bp, 11 predicted proteins | sample EN8Hudsemesocosm_2_FD_184627 | JGI IMG/M metagenome (GOLD analysis project Ga0209184, IMG submission 184627) | Methane-oxidizing microbial communities from mesocosms in the Hudson Canyon - EN8C Hudson Canyon (SPAdes) (version 2) | ecosystem: Environmental > Aquatic > Marine > Cold seeps | place... | reverse complement strand
GACTTGGCTAAATTTCTAGGTTGATCAACATCCGTTCCTTTAATGATGGCAACATAGTATGAAAGCAACTGTAAAGGTATGGTGTAAACAATAGGGGCGATAAGTTCGTCACATATAGGGACATCAATAACTTTCATCGTGTCATCGCTGGCAAAATTAGCATTAGAATCGGCAAAGACATACATTAAGCCACCACGTGCGCGAACTTCTTCAACATTTGATTTTAATTTTTCAATTAAATCATTTTTTGGTGCAACAACAATGACAGGCATTTCTGCGTCAATTAGCGCTAATGGACCATGTTTTAATTCACCGGCAGCATAGGCTTCTGCGTGAATATAAGAGATCTCTTTAAGCTTTAAGGCGCCTTCCATTGCAATAGGGTATTGATCGCCACGACCTAAAAATAGTGCGTGGTTTTTATCTGCAAAATCTTCAGCTAGATCTTCAATTGAGCTAGCTAAGGCAAGCACTTCTTCTAATTTGCTAGGTAAGGTCATTAATGCCTTAACTATATCGCTCTGTGTTTTTTCACTCATGCCATGATATTTACCTATTGCTAAGGTCATCATCATTAAGCCAACAAGCTGAGTAGTAAAAGCTTTAGTTGAGGCAACACCTATCTCAGCACCCGCCTTGGTCATAAAAGCTAAGTCTGATTCTCGCACTAAAGATGAGCCGTCAACATTACAAATAGTTAAACTGGCGCGATAACCTAGCTCTTTTGCTAAACGTAAAGCAGCAAGCGTATCTGCTGTTTCACCTGATTGTGAGATGGTTACAAGTAGTGCATTTTTTGGAACATGCGATTTTCTATAACGAAATTCACTGGCTATTTCAATATTACATGAAACACCAGCTAGTGCTTCCAACCAATAACGCGCAACCATACCAGAATGGTAACTTGTTCCGCAGGCAATTATTTGTACATGTTCAATATCTTTAAAGATGTCTTCTGCGCCAGCACCAAAAGCATTATTATCAAGTGAATCACTTAATAAACGCCCTTCTAATGTGTTTCGAATGGCTGTTGGTTGTTCATACGTTTCTTTGAGCATGTAATGACGGTATTCGCCTTTATCACCACTATCATGGTTTACTGAAGCTTCTTTTGCTTCTCGTTCTACTGACTCACCATTAACATCAAAAACATTTACCTCAAAACGTGTTACTTCAGCAACATCACCTTCTTCTAAAAAGGCAAATTTACGGGTAACCGGTAATAGTGCCATCATGTCTGAAGCAATGAAGTTTTCGCCTAATCCATAACCAATAACCAAAGGGCTACCTGAACGAGCAACAATAATACGATCTTTATCAGTGCTATCCATCACAACAGTGCCATAGGCACCTTCAAGTTGCTTAACCGTTTTTTGCACTGCGGCTAGTAAATTTTCACTCGTTTTTAATTCATGGTGAACTAAATGACCAATGACTTCGGTATCAGTTTGAGAAACAAATTCATAACCTAAACCTTGTAGCTGGCTACGTAGTGCTTGGTGGTTCTCAATAATACCATTATGAACAACAGCAATGTTGCCACTAGAAAGGTGTGGGTGAGCATTCACTTCGCTTGGAGCTCCATGTGTTGCCCAACGAGTATGCGCTATGCCTGTGCCACCGCTTAATGGAGTGTTTTGTTGAGCTTGTGCTAATTCTTGCACTTTTCCTAAACGTTTAACGCTGGATAGCTGGTTTTGTTGATCTATCGTTGCAACACCTGCTGAATCATAACCTCGGTATTCTAAACGCCTTAGTCCTTCGACTAAAATCTCTGCTACGTCACGTTGTGCTACTGCACCGACTATGCCACACATAGTTTATATCCTTTATTTTAATTAGAAGCCTTGGCGCATATTAAGTTTACGCCTTGAGCTACTAGCTGTGATCTTACTGACTCAGATAAATCATCATCAGTAATGAGGGTGTGTATTTGTTGCCATCCTAATTCTAAGTTAGGTATTTTTTTAGCTATTTTTTCTGACTCAATCATTACAATGACTTCGCGTGCAACTTCTGCCATAACGCGACTTAAGCCAGTTAATTCATTAAAAGTCGTTGTGCCTCGGTCAATGTCTATGCCATCTGCGCCAATAAACAACTGATCAAAATCATACGAACGAAGAACTTGTTCTGCTACTTGTCCCTGAAAAGCTTCTGAATTTGCATCCCAAGTACCACCGGTCATCAATAATGTTGGTTCATTTTCTAAGGCATGAATTTCATTAGCGATACTCAGGGCATTGGTCATTACAACTAGGCCTTTTTTACTTTCTAATTCACATACAAGAGCAGAGGTTGTTTGGCCGCTATCAATAATAATGCGATTATGATCTCTTACTAATGTAGCCGCATGTTTAGCGATTGTTTTCTTTTGCTTAGAAAGTTTTTCACTTTTAGGCTCTGTTATTTCTCTAGGCAGCGCTATAGCACCACCATAACGTCTTAATAACAAGCCGCTATTCTCTAGTGAAGCAAGATCTTTTCTGATAGAAACTTCTGAAATATCAAACTGTTTGGCTAGGCTATCAACACTAACTTCACCGCTGATATTCAGTTCTGCAATAATGCTATGACGACGTTGTTGAGTATTTCTTTTAGACATGATGCTTTAGATAAATTTTCAGTTAACTTTCATTTGGTCGTTATTATGTTTCATTTCGAAAGTTATTGCAATTTATACTATTAAAAAATGCCCCCTTCTTGTTATCAAGGCAAAGTGTCACTGCATTCATAATATTCTGTAAATAAAAAGGCGCTAAACAGCGCCCTTTCCTAGTTTAAGTAACTCTACTTATTTATCTTTTAATAATTATTTTTTGGTCGGTCTTAACCAGTTTTTAATATTACGCTGTTTAGAGCGAGCTACGGCCAAATCGTCTTTTTCAACTTCTTTAGCAATAACAGAACCTGCACCTACAGTGGCTGTTTCACCAATAGTAACTGGTGCCACTAAAGAGCTATTAGAGCCAATAAAAGCATTATCATTAATAATAGTTTGTGACTTATTTACCCCGTCATAGTTACAAGTAATAGTACCTGCGCCTATATTAACGTTTTTACCAACAAGGGTATCGCCAAGATAAGTTAAGTGCCCTGCTTTACTGCCTTCACCTAAAGTGCTTTTTTTCATTTCAACAAAGTTGCCCACATGTGAGCCTTTATCCATTGTTGTACCTGGACGAATACGAGCAAATGGACCTACCGAGCAATTTTCGCCGATGATGGCATCTTCAATGATTGTATTTGGTTTTATTTCTACATTATCACTAATTGAGCAGTTTTTAAGAATACAGTTTGCGCCTATTTTAACACCATTAGCTAACGCTACTTTGCCTTCAAAAATACAATTGATATCAATACTAACTTCACTGCCAATAGTCAAAGCGCCGCGAATATCAATGCGCGAAGGATCGCGTAAGCTTGCCCCTTCAATCATCAATTCTTGGGCTAAACGAGCTTGATAAGCACGTTCTAATGAAGCTAGTTGTACACGGTTATTAGCTCCTTCTACTTCAATTTCGGTTTCTGGGTGAGCAGTAGCTATTGATTTACCTTCATTGTGAGCAGCGGCTATTATATCGGTTAGGTAATATTCACCTTGGGCATTTTCATTAGAAAGTCCACTTAACCAGCGTTTTAAATCCCCTCCATTGGCTAATAAAATGCCGGTATTAGCTTCATTAATGGTAAGTTGCTCAGGGTTTGCATCTTTTTGTTCAACTATACCTACAACTTGCCCATCGCTACGAACAATACGGCCATAGCCCATTGGATTAGATAAATACACAGTTAGCAGCGCCATACCATTTTCAGGCTTAGCTTGTAGTAAATTTTCTAATGTTGATACTTTAGTTAATGGCACATCACCATAAAGTACCAATACGTCTTCATCATCTTTTAGAAAAGGAGAGGCTTGATCTACCGCATGACCAGTGCCTAACTGCTCGGTTTGTTCAACAAAAGTTAAATCCTCACCAGTATTTCCATCTGTCAATGTTGCTTTCAGTACTTCACCACCAAAACCATAAACAACATAAATATTTGTTGCTCCTAAGTGGCGAGCGCTATCAATAACATGAGAAACCATAGGTTTATCAGCCACAACATGAAGTACTTTAGGTAAAGAAGATCGCATGCGAGTACCTTTACCCGCAGCAAGAATAACAACAGAAAGAGACATGAAAAATCCATTCAAAATAAGCATTTTAATTATGGCCATTATTGTAACCAAGTTTCAGATAGTTTTGCTATATATTTCCTTTAGGTATGTATATTTAGAAGGTAAAACTCGTCTTAATTATCAATTAACCTTGCACAGCATGTGTGCAAAAACACTATTTATCGCCCTCTGTTTAAGCAACTTATAAAACCAACACATTGAACAAAAACAAATTAACACCTTTAAAACATGCAGTTATATCTATATTTATAGCTTGGTACATTATTTGCGATAGCACTATCAATATTGCACATGAGAATGGTAAGTAAGATATGAGTCCAAAAATTAAATTAGTGGTGATCGGAAATGGCCCTGTTGGTCATAATTTTTTAGAGTACTTAGTTGAAACAGGTAAAGCTGATGAGTACCAAGTCACCGTATTTGGTGAGGAGCCACTTCCTGCATACGATAGAGTGCATTTAACAAGTTGGTTTAAAAACCAATCTGTTGATGACATTAACATGGTTAGTGAAGGTTTTTATCCAAGTAACAATTTCACCCTACATTCTGGTGATAAAGTAACTAAAATAGATCGTTTTAAAAGGGTAGTTACCTCTGAAGCTGGCCTTGAAGTTAGCTATGACAAAATAATTTTGGCTACCGGCTCTTTTCCGTTTGTACCACCTGTACCGGGTCATGACCGTGATAATGTTTTTGTTTATCGAACCATTGATGATCTTGAAAAAATCACTGCCGCAGCTAAAACGGGCAAAGTGGGCGCCGTTATTGGTGGTGGTTTACTAGGTTTGGAAGCTGCTAAAGCCCTAATGGATTTAGATTTAAAAACCCATGTTATTGAATTTGCGCCACGATTAATGGCCGTGCAAGTCGATGATGGTGGCGGCAACATGCTATGCAAAAAGATTCAAGACTTAGGTGTTAGCGTTCATACTCAAAAAAACACTCAGAACATTGGAGACGGTGACACCGCCTTTCATAAAATGAGTTTTGCCGATGGCCAAGAACTAGAAACTGATATTATCGTTTTCTCTGCTGGTATTCGCCCACGTGATGAATTAGCTCGCCAAACAGGTTTAGGCATGGGCGCTCGTGGCGGCGTAGTTATCAACAACAATTGCTTAACGTCAGACAATGACATTTATGCCATTGGTGAAGTAGCACTTTGGGATAATAAAATTTACGGTTTAATTGCGCCAGGCAATGCTATGGCAAAAGCTGCCGTAGATCATTTAACCGAAACTGGCACTAGTGAGTTTGCTGGTGCTGATATGAGCACCAAGTTGAAATTAATGGGCGTTGATGTTGCCTCTATTGGTGATGCCCACGGTACGACGCCAAATTCTCGCAGTTATACTTATGTGAATGATCGTGAAGAAGTTTACAAGAAAATAGTCGTTAGTGAAGATGATAAGTACTTGCTAGGTGCTGTGCTTATTGGTGATGCTGCTGAGTATGGTTCTTTGTTACAGTTCATGCTTAACAAAATGGAATTACCAAGTGAGCCTGAAGGCTTAATTTTACCTAGTTTAGATGGTTCATCTAGTGGTATTGGTGTAGACGCTTTACCTGATTCAGCTGTTTTATGTTCTTGTATGAACGTAAGTAAGGCTGATGTTATTAATGCGGTTGAAGCTGGTGCAACCGATATGGCTGCAATCAAGTCTTGCACCAAAGCAGCTACAGGATGTGGTGGTTGTACTGCGTTAGTTACCCAAGTATTAAACTGTGAACTTGAAAAGCAAGGTGTTGAAGTTAATACCGATCTTTGTGAACATTTTGCTTATACCCGTCAAGATTTATACAACATCATTCGTGTAGAACAAATTAAGAGTTTTGAAGAACTACTCGAAAAACACGGTACCGGCTTAGGTTGTGATATTTGTAAGCCTACCACAGCCAATATACTTGCTTCTTGTTGGAATGACCACGTACTTGATAGTAACCTTCAAGGTTTACAAGATACCAATGATTACTTTATGGGTAACATGCAAAAAGACGGTACTTACTCGGTTGTTCCTCGTGTACCAGGTGGTGAAATAACAGCTGATAAGCTTATAGTTTTAGGAGAGGTTGCTAAAAAGTATAAGCTTTATACTAAAATTACTGGCGGCCAACGAGTTGATTTATTCGGTGCTCGCTCAGAGCAATTACCTGATATTTGGCGTGAATTGGTTGATGCTGGCTTTGAAACCGGACATGCTTACGGAAAATCATTACGAACAGTTAAATCATGTGTTGGCTCTACTTGGTGCCGATATGGCGTTCAAGATTCAATGGCGCTGTCTATCTTGCTAGAAAATCGCTACAAAGGTTTACGCTCGCCTCACAAATTAAAAATGGCTGTTTCAGGTTGTACCCGTGAGTGTGCTGAAGCACAAAGTAAAGATGTCGGTATTATTGCAACTGAAAATGGTTGGAACATGTATGTGTGTGGTAACGGTGGTATGAAGCCTCGTCATGCTGATTTATTTGCTTCTGATCTAACTGATGTTGAACTCATCAAATATATTGACCGCTTTTATATGTTTTATGTTCGCACCGCTGATCGTTTACAACGTACCTCAGTTTGGATGGATAATATGGAAGGTGGCTTAGAATATTTAAAATCCGTAATTATTGACGACAAACTTGGGCTAGCAGCCGAATTAGAGCAAGAGATGTCTACAGTTGTTGATACTTACCAATGTGAGTGGAAAACCACTATTGAAGATCCAGAGAAGATGAAACGTTTCAGTCACTTTGTTAACAGTAAACTGCATGATGAAAACGTTATATTCACCACAGAGCGTGAGCAAATTCGTCCTGCGCTTACTTCTGAACGAACCAGTGAAACAGCTTAATAAGGAGCCAACAAATGACAACAACAGACCAACAATGGTTCGATATTTGTAATATTGATGACATTCTCCCAAGTATGGGACGTTGCGCTCTTTTTAATGAGCAACAAGTTGCAATTTTTAGAGTAGTAGATCAAAGTGGAAAAGAGCAATTTTTCGCCATTGATAATTTCTGCCCTTTTAGTGAATCTAATACTCTTTCCCGTGGGTTAACGGGTAGTATTACCGACAAAATAGTTGTAGCGTCACCACTTTATAAACAACACTTTGATTTAACTACAGGTATTTGTTTAGAAGATGAAAGTGTTAGTGTTAATACTTACCCCGTGCGCCTTAATGGCAGTACTGTACAACTTGCTGCATAAGGAATAAGAAGATGAACGAAAAAAACAAATATACTTATTACACCGCCGATGTTTTCACCGACCAGCCTTTTCACGGTGTTGCATTACCTGTTTTCACCGATGCGTCGGGATTAACTGATGCACAAATGCAGAATATTTCTAATGAATTAAGTGCCACCAGCACTATCTTTTTATACCCTACTGACACTGATAATAAATGGGAGATGAGAGTTTTTAATAAAAAAAATGAGATCCCTTCTAGCATTCATGCGGTTCAAGCAGCAAGTTATATTTTAGCTCAGACAGGAGCTGTTAATTTAGAAAGTAAACACACGATGATAACTATTGTCTCAAAAATGGAAGGGCATGAACAAATTATTGAAAGTTATGTATCGAAAAAAGACTGTGGTGATACAGGTATTGTTCAACAAACTTACAACACACATGCGGCTATAGATTATTATACGCCAACCAACGAAGAGTTGGCCGCTATGTTATCGCTTACTCCCGCTGATATAGGCTTTGATCACTACCGTCCATTAATCGTTTCATGTGGTGTACCTTATTTAATAGTACCCATTATGTCTTATACGGCAATTAGGGAAGCTAAATTTAATGAAGCTGCATGGAGTAACTCTTCAGCACCGATGTCTCTTGCTCAAGAAATTTTATTGTTTGCCAATAATACCGATGATAATCCGGCAGATTTTCATGCCCGCTTACTCGGACCTGCAATAGCGCATCATGAAGATCCACCAATTGGCGGCGCTATCGCGGCCTTTGCGAGTCATATTTGTGATCATCCTCATGTTCAGCCAGGTACACATGTTTTTGCTATTCAACGAGGGGCTAATGATGCTAGAAAAAGCCTATTTTATATAGAAATGGATAACCAACAAAGTAAAGATTTAACTATACGTGTTGGTGGCCATGCGGTATTGATGAGTGAAACAAATATTAGAGTTAGTTAGTGAAAACTAAAGCATCAGCATTAACCTAAAATTAATGCCGTTGCTTTTTCCTTTTAAATTGTCGTTTTCAAACTCACAAGTATCAACAATAAAACTACAGCGATCCAAATTTATCCAACGATAATTCGCACTAATATTAAATTTTGGGTTTAACCACCAAAATAAACCGATTGAAAAAACATCGGTTTCACCACTGTTTAATTGACCACTATTACCATCAAAAACAGACCAGCGACTTGTTAATTCCCAAGCACCAATGCCACCTTGCTGTACAGACTGAGATACAGCTAACGGCGCAAAAGTACCATTACGCTTATTATAATTGCGCATTTCACCAGTAAGGGATAATGCTGCACTTAAGTAGTAACCTGATAATGTTGGAGAGCCTTGTTCAGGTGAGTCTATATTATTTTCTGTATACTCACCTGAAATCCACAAAGGTCCTTTTCGCCATGAAGCCTCTAAATTATAAGTAAGGCTATCATTAGCATTAAAGATGCCTGAATCAATGAAATCAGGCGATTTATTAAATTCTGGTGAAGAAGCAAAACGCAAATCGGCTTGGGTATTTGAATATCGAGCGGCAAAACCTAGATGTAATAGCTCGTATTCATCTTCAGACAAATAAGGTAACCAAGTTAGCCGACCAACAACCTGTGTAGCGTTTTTCCCAAAATCATTATTGGTATCTAACCAATTATTGAAAACACCACCAGCCCATGTCAACCGCTTACTTTCAGTTTGACCACTTATAACAGCACCAATATTTCTTGAGGGTAATAATGTATCTGCCGCAACACTTCTCTCTTGCATAGGAATATGCACCAAAGTCATTATGCGCTCCATAGATATTGGTTCTTTTTGCTTGCCTATACTTAAAGTAGTACCCGAATAAAAAGGAATATCTAAACGCCAATCAAGAAAATTTAAACTGTCATCATCATCCGAATCAAAACCTTTATCAAAAGTAGCCGTTGCCGCACTAATATTATATATCCATGGTTTGGCAAAATTAAGTTTTCCTGATAAAGAAAAACGAAAAGCACGAATTTCACTACCATCAAACTCAGATAAATCACCTATTTGCCATTTACTTGTCTGGTTTTGATTAATCCAAATTTGTCTGTCAAAAGCCACTACACCAGAAAATAAGGCAGAGAAATTTTCACCATCATAGAATGTCCAGGGTTTGTTTTTATAACCTGAAGGAAGTACAAATAAAGGTGGAGAATAAGCCAACCAAGCTGCACGCTTAGGTTTTTTCTTAGGTTCTTCGCTTGCGTAAGGAATAGCAACAGGAATAACCTTTATAGTATTTTTAACCACTACACCATCATGAACGGCAAGTACCGCATACTTTTTAGTATCAAGCAATACAGAAAAATCTTTATAAGGATTTTTACTAAGTATTAAAAATCTAGGTGAACTGCCAGGCTCAAGCGTGCCAAGTAAAAATCCTTGCTGGGCATCAATTACTCGGGTTACGGATTCATTGCTAAGATCATCTTGTGAGATTAATTCAAGTAGATTGTTTTTAATTAAAATATTAGCGACAGTTGATTTTCTATCCCCATCAGGATCAATCAAAGTGACTTGATTAATTAATAATATCTCTGCTTTAGTGCCTTTACTAATTGTTTTCACATTTTCAGCAATAGCATTTCCTTGCAAGAATACAAAACAAATAAAAGTGAGTAATTTTTTATAAACTTTCTCAATTTTCATATTCTCACCAATCAATGATCTACTATTATTCTGAGTTTTGCATCACATCATCAGTAAAATCAGTTGGCCAGAATTTATAACCTTGCACGGTTGCCTGTGCCGCTGCGCCCCACAATGCTGATTGATAGATAGTAACACCGTCAACATCATATGAAGTATTTGCTGCAGTCTGACCACCTTCGTCTTCATGCTTAGCACTAGCCTCTGCACGAGCGCCAGCATCCCAGCCTTCTTCTTTAAATCGTCGCAAAGCTTCTGCATCACTATATGCATAAACAAAAGCAACTTTTTTAAAGCCAATACCAGCACCAACACCTAACGAAGCAAATCGATAATAATCAGTTTTTCCACCGCCTTTTAACACACAAACGCCGCCACCTGTAGATGCTGCAAATAAGTAGCTATCACTACCAGTACAAACTAAATATGCCAAACTATTTGCCACTTTAACTTTTGCTGATGGATGATCCGAATAAATTTGCTTTAAAGCGTCCGATGTTTCTTTACGCGCATTTTCTTTTTTGGCAGCAGGAGTATTCCCTGTAGCACAACCAAGTATAAAACTCGTTACCAACGTTGCAATAACAAAGTGTTTAATGTTCATATAATTATCCCTTAGATTAATATAACTCAATAAAATTACACTTTATAAACTTAGCAGTAAAGTTAGTAAAAACAAGCTCCTTCATTAAAAACATCAAATCTAAAAAACAACATTCCCAATATATTTTCATGTTCGGCACCGTAATTCACATTGTAACGATGGATCATGAAGAAGTGACAGAAAAAGTGTTTATGCGCCTGAAGGTTGCGTAGATAAACCACTCTTTTTGGTTGAATTTGAAAAATCCAATTTATAATTAACAAAAATTAGCAACGGATTAATTTGGTTTCAAAAAAGATCTTCAAACGGGTATTGAAGACCTATAAAATACTTACAATAAAGTAATTAAAACTTGAAATTCAAACCTAAAATTGGCCCGTGGGTAATTGTATCGTATACAAATTGCCCTACTTCACCTTCATTGCCATCATTTTCATAATCAACCCAAGAAGCCTTGTACTTCATATCAATTGTCATTAGCTTACTTACTTTGTATGTGAAGCCCGCTTCAATGGTTGAAGTAAAGTCTGCACTTAAGCCAAAACCACCAACATCAGCCCTAGCAACAAAGTTCCATTGATGGTTTATTTCATTGTTCCAACGAATACCAGCAACAACATCAACCCAATCTTCTTTTACTTTAATATCAGTACTGCCTACGGTAATGGCAGGATCTAAAATGAATTCCATATCATTATCCCACCAGCGTATCCCTGCAAAATAATCAACCGTAGCACGGCCATATTTAACTCGGTATAAGCCTAGGGTCTCTAATACACCTTGCCTCAAACCAACCTTAACAAAACCATCTCGGTCATTAACTTTTTTTTGGCTTAAATCCATAAAACCATAGTCCATAGCAAGCCCCCAGCCACTCTTATGGTGTGCTTCAAAGTGAAGCATAGCTGCCATATCTAAATTATCTAAAATGGTTTTAAAATCAACATCAATAGAAGCACCAGAGATACGTCCAATACTGGCATCGCCAACAATGCTGGTAGCCATTAAGTATGGCTCTAATTCAAAAGACCAATTGTCAGCCTTAGTACAAAAACTTAAACTAACTGCTAATACTGTCAAAGATAGGGGGATTTTTTTCACTTTAATTATCCTTAATAAAAACAAACTCAACGATTAATCTACTTTACGGGGTAAATGTAGATTAACCAAGCTATTAACGACTTTTGAAAATTTACTTATTGTTAATAGACTCCTATTGCCAATAGCATAATTTTGCTATTATTTATCAGTTCGACAAAAAAATATAAAATGAGAACAGGGACTTTGAATAATATGCCAATTAAGTTTTTTAGATTAATTTGTAGCCTAATACTATTAACTGTATCAGCCACACATAGTTATGCTCAATCTAGTCAGTTTTTTGATCAACTCGATGGCATGTTTGATGCCTCTGAGTACCTATCCGAAAACGCTTATGGCTTTTTGCCTGTTCCCATCATCATTACTGATCCTGCTGTTGATGGTGGTTTGGGCATGATGGGGTTGTTTTTTCATGAAACGGAAGAAGAAAAAGCTGTGCGCTTAAAGGCGATGAAAAAATCTGAAACTGCCGCTATGCATTTATTGCCACCAAGCGTTTCTGCTGCAATAGGGGCTTACACTGGAAATGACTCATACTTTGTAGGTGTTGGTCATATGGGTTTTTTCAATCAAGGTAAAATACGCTATATGGGTGGTGGTGGTTACGGTGACATCAATATAGATTTTTTTGGTTTTGGTGACATTGTTCTACCTAAGCCGATTAGCATAAATACTCAAGCAACCGCTGTAATGCAAACATTGAAGTTTAAGTTAGCCGATAGCTCCTTTTACCTTGGTCCAACACATAGGTATATCAATGCTGAAATATCACCAAAAAATATCAACGATTTAATTGGGAATTTACCTCCTGAGTGGCATGATCCTTTAACAGAAGTATTGACCAGAAATGTAACCACCTCAGGTGTAGGTTTTACTCTTGAATATGATTCGCGAGATAATTTTTTCTCTCCATCTCAAGGACTAAAATACGATTTAACCAGTTTATGGTTTGATGAAACCGTCGGCTCAGACGTAGATTATCTATTAACTGAATTTACTGGTTTGCATTATTTAAAATTCAACAAACATTGGCGCACCGCGTTTAGAATAGAGGTTAACTATGCCGATGCTGATGATTTTTTGCCTCCGTATGCTACGCCCTATATAGATATGCGTGGCATTCCAGCTGCTCGCTATCAGGGGAAATCGGTTGCTATGTCTGAGCTTGAATTAATCTATCAATTTAATTTACGTTGGACTATGAATGTCTTTACTGGCATAGGTAAAGCCAGTAACCAGTTATCAGAACTTAATAGCTCAGCTAGTAGAATAAGCAAAGGTGTCGGTTTTCGTTATTTAATCGCTCGTCGCTATGGTTTTAATATGGGTATTGATATTGCAAAAGGTCCAGAAGATACCGTTTTTTACATACAAGCTGGTTCTGCTTGGTAACAAATATTTGAGAAAAAAAAGAGCTTTTGGTTAGCTCTTTTTTATTGTTTTTTTAATCATCAAAAGAAGTTGAATACTATTTCAAAAATCTATAGTTTCCTTTAATCGATGCTTTGTATTGCTCACAAAGCTCACCTAAAGGTGCATCAATTTTTAACATACCATATTCTTGATGAGCTTTACGTTTAACGCGATCCCAACTGATACCTTCAATTGTCATAAAACCTTCAGAAAATGCTTTAAGCTTGGCTAATTCTTTAAATTTTTCTACATCCATTGTTTTACCACAATCACGATCTAGATAAAGTAATTTACTTGCAGCTTCTGCGAGTAATGATTCAACCTCACTTTTTTCTGATTTAGTTAATGGTTCTGCAGCAAACGTTGCACAGCTTAATGCTAATAGAGGTAAAATTAAACGTTTCATTTAGGTTCTTCCTATTCAAGTATTATCTATCAAATTGTTTTATTTATCGTTATATACTAATGATTTTAACTAGTAATACAAGTATTAGCTATTCTTCATATGCTGCGTATATATAAGGTTATTGACTATATTTTTTCAGTCAATTTAAACCATAACAGCTTTATCTACAAATGTATTCGTACATTAGGTTATTCATATAAAACATTACAATTTACCACAAACAAAAACGCCCTGTTACTGTGAAGTAACAAGGCGTTTATAATTTAATTCACTAAACCTTAGCTTATACCTTAATTAAAAGGCATTTATTAGCTTCTCTTATTAGTCGCTTGAATAACACGTAATTGTGCTACTGCACGCGCTAATTCAGCAGCAACTGCGGCATAATCAACATCAGCGCCATGGGCGTTCATGTTTTCTTCAGCGCGTTGTTTAGCTGCTAGAGCGGCTTGCTCATCCAAATCACCGCCACGTGTAGCCACATCAGCTAACACGATGACATTGTTTGGTTGAACTTCTAACATACCACCTGAAAGATAAATAACTTCTTCGCTACCGTCTTCTTTAGTGATTAATGCCATACCAGGTTTTAGTGAGGTCAATAAAGGTGCATGACCAGGCATAATACCTAACTCACCTTCACTACCTGTGATCTGTAATGATTTAATGCTACCTGAAAATAAGCTTTCTTGTGCACTAACAACATTTAGATTTACAGTAAATAATGCCATTTGACTCGACCTCTAATAGCGTAAGTATCTAAACAAATGCTTAGATACTTACTAGATGATTACATCTTGTTAGCTTTCTCTACGGCTTCTTCAATAGAACCAACCATGTAGAACGCTTGCTCAGGCATATCATCATATTCACCAGCCAAAATTCCTTTGAATCCTGAGATGG
>Ga0209184_1001538_pt1 | contig 14568 bp, 13 predicted proteins | sample EN8Hudsemesocosm_2_FD_184627 | JGI IMG/M metagenome (GOLD analysis project Ga0209184, IMG submission 184627) | Methane-oxidizing microbial communities from mesocosms in the Hudson Canyon - EN8C Hudson Canyon (SPAdes) (version 2) | ecosystem: Environmental > Aquatic > Marine > Cold seeps | place... | reverse complement strand
AACCCCATGACTCGAATAACATGTTTTACGTCTTCGTTTGCTAAAAATGCTTCCATATCATCAACACGAAATGATGACGCTTGAAACAACTCAACCTTATTCTCTTTGTATTTCATTTTGTTCTCCTATAGCTGCAATACAAAGGTATTTATAACCACAAAAACCACGTTGTTTTACGGTGTAAAACGTAACTATAAATACCCGTATAAAACAGACGACAGGAAAATATAATGAATATTCATAATCAGACCATCATCATTGATGGCAAAGAATACGGTACAGACCAGTTAGTTGATTGCAAAGTTGTTGCTCGGCTAATTGGTCTTTCTCACCGTACGGTTGAAGATATGGCAACTCGTCGGGAGTTACCGATGTACAAAATTGGTAGAGCTAATCGTTACAAGGTGGGTGAAATTACTGAATGGCTAATCCTTCACAAAAACAGCAGGTAAACTCTTGATAACATGCTCACCATCTTTGCGTATTTTATAATTCAATCCGTGTTCAACAAAGACCCGCCTAACAGTTTTTGGGCTTATCTTGTACCCCAGCTTTGACAATTCTACAGAGAATTTATTTGCCGTCCAAAACTCATTTTCCTGCTTGAGACCCACAACTCGCTGCCTCATCTCATCGGAAGTTTTGTTTGGAGAATTTAACGGGCGCTTAGACTTGGGCTTTAACCCGTCATCACCGTTTCGCCCATACGCTTTAAGGAATAAAAAGGGACACCCCTAAATTAGATTCTATCATATCTATAAAATAAAAATAAAAATAAAAATAAAAGGGACACCCCCAAATTAGATTTATCTAAAAACGTCAACTAGGCTTAGCGTATTGTTTGATTTTTAGTCAATAGGTTAAGCCATGACCCGCGCCAGAAAAGAGCAAGTTTGTTTAGAAGCTACGCCTTACTATCACTGCATTTGTCGCTGTGTACGTAGGGCATTTTTATGTGGCGACGATAAGTTTACGGGGCAAAACTTTGACCATCGTAAACAATGGGTGGTTGATAAAATAACCACGCTTTCAACTATCTTTACTATCGATATTTGTGCATATGCCGTAATGAGTAACCATTACCACTTAGTATTGAAAGTTGATAAAGATAAAGCGGATAGCTTAAGTGATTATGATGTAGTTATGCGTTGGAAGCAGCTATTTAATGGTCATGTTATGGTTGACCGATGGCTAACCAGCAAAGCTACCACCCAAACAGAGAAAGATAAAGCACTTGAGCTTATTCAGGTATGGCGAGCACGCTTGTATGACTTAGGTTGGTACATGCGTTGTTTAAACGAAAAAATTGCCGTACAAGCAAATAAAGAAGATAACTGCAAAGGGCGCTTTTGGGAAGGTCGGTTTAAGTCTCAAGCATTACTTGATGAAACAGCACTATTGGCTTGCATGGTGTATGTTGATTTAAACCCGATACGCGCGGCTATTACAGAGACACCTGAAGGTTCTGATTTCACTTCCATTCAACAACGGCTAAAAACGGTTGCTAGAGCAGAAATAAAACAAGGTAAACAAGCACAGCCCGATAATATATTACCGTTTACTTATTATCAGCCACACAGTAAACAACAAATAGGTTTACCCTTTAAACTCATTGATTACTTTCAATTGGTGGAATGGACAGGGCGATGTATTCGAGAAGATAAACGTGGTGCAATCCCTGCGCATATAAAACCTATATTTGAACGATTTATGGTGAATGAGCAAGATTGGCTTGAAACAATAACAGCATTTAATCGGCATTTTATTCACGCAGCTGGTAGCCCAGTAAACATGGCGAAATGGGCGGTTTCTACCCAACGAAAATGGTGTGCCACTCATCGAACGTTAAAATTATATAAAAATGTAGCACATTAACATTAACGCTAAATATTTCAGTGACACTGAGTTAATCCATGTGCATATAATAAACGTGGAAAGCGAAGTGAGAAGTCCGTAATACGTAAGACAAATAAACTGAAATATTTATGGGGAGGGGGGCATGATAGAGATCCTGAGACACATTAAAGTTGCTTGTATTGGAATACTAGTATTCATCACTAGCCTTAGCGTGTGTGGAGTTGAAAAGTAAAGTGAATTACTTCTTACAGAAGATGATAAAGGAAAAATGCTGGAACAGCTGAAACTGGGGGAGCTATGGGAATTACAATTAATTGACGGGTTTTCTTTAAATAGACCAAAGGAGATAGAGAAGTCTATTTCTATAATTGAAGATAATGCTGGCAATAATTCTAAAATCGATGAGGAGCTAGCAAATGCGCTTCAGATATTGACGTTAAATTTTGGTGTGCATGTAACCTTTTGTTATGATGAAGAGAGTACTTGTCTAACTTGGGTGTTTATCAAGGATGAAGGCCAAAATTGGCGTATCGATAATATGTTTGAACGCTATTAACCAAAAATTAAATAAGGGTTAGCCCACGTTTTATGTCCCTTGAAATAAAAGAGTGAAATAAAAGGGGTCAGAGCCGTTTTAAATGAATTGTTTCTCTCCAAGATAAACTTCAATATTTGGTTAATTTAAATGCTTCAGCGATGAGGCATTTTTTATGGGTGTGTTTAAGTCGTTTTCTTTTTCTATTTGTCGAAGTAAGCCTCGACTTGCAAATCAAATCAAATCAAAGCAAAACAAATCAAAAAAAGGAATAATCATTTTAAATTACCTATACTGATACCGTATTATTTTTAAAACGGAATGAAATCAATGCCAAGGAAGCCAAGAGTGTCGGTTGCTGGAGTGGCGGAACACGTAATTCAGCGAGGAAATAATCGCCAAGCCATTTTTGCTAATCTTATAATTTTTCGTTAAAATCAATATTGTTTGGATAGGTTAAAAGCTAAAGTTGTTAGCATTTTTTTACTTATAACCTAATTAATATATTTCTTAAATGTTTACATTTGTACTATAACTTGATCTTCAACTACTTCAGGCAGTAACTTAAGATAATATTGTTCAATACTATCGCGTTTTAGTTTCAATGTAGGTGTTAATAGTTCATTTTCGCATGTCCATGATTCAGCACAAATAAAAATATAATCGAGTCTTTGATGACTCTCTAATTCTGTATTGACTTGTGTTAGAGTGACCAATATATTTTGTTGTATACTTTTATCAAATCTATCTTTTCCTTCGCCTAATACGACTAAAGCTATAGGTTGTTTCATACCTAAACCCATCACGCACACTTGCTCAATATCGCTATTACGACATAGCATTCGTTCAATTGGACCTGGCGAAACATACTTCCCTTTTGATGTTTTAAATTCTTCTTTAATTCGACCTATAATTTTATAAGCTCCATCAGAAGTTAATTCTCCTTTGTCGCCCGTATGGAACCAACCATCGGTAAAGGAAGCATCAGTTAAGTCACTATTTAAATAATACTCTTTGAATACAGCTTCACCGCGGATCATGACTTCTTGTCGATCTGATAATTTCATTTCAACACAAGGAATAGGGCGACCTATGGTTCCTAGGTGATCAGAATTGAAAGGGAAATTGCCGCACGATAAACCAGAGGTCTCACTCATGCCCCATCCTTCACCAATATTAATGCCTATTTTCTGAAACCATTGTAATAAAGCTAATGGAATGGGAGCCGATCCTGATGCAAAAATATTAGTATTACTAAAGCCAAGTTTAGTGCGTATTTTTTTTGCAACAATATTACCGATAAAAGGTAATTTTAATAATAAGTTTAATTTTTTTTCTGGCATTTGACTTAAAATTTGCGCCTGAAATTTTGCCCATAAACGCGGAACAGATACAAAAGAGGTTGGAGATGCATAGCGTAAGTCGTCAATAAAACTTGATAAGCTTTCAACAAAATAAATTTGGCACCCTGAAGAGAAGGCAACATTCTCAACTACACATCTTTCTGTGATATGAGCCAGTGGCAAATAAGACATAAACCTATCTTCACGAGTAGTTTTATTGATATTAGTAGTACAGTGACCTGCCGATACTAAGTTTAGGTGACTGATCACAACCCCTTTAGGATTTCCTGTTGTACCTGAGGTATAAACAATTGATATGCAATCTTCAAGTTTAGGCTGATGAACATTTGTTATCGGTTGATACTTAGCTAACCATGTTTGCCAAGTGAACTTACATTCAACTGTAGGGTATGGAAAAGAAATACTAAGAACAGAAGCTGGAATACTTTCCATTGCGGCGTCTAAGGAGTCTAATTTTCCAACGAAAATAGCCTTCATCTGGCTATGTTCAATAATATAACTGATCGTCTTTCCACCAGCGGTTGCGTAAATAGGAACACTTATCAATCCTGCCATCATTATTGCTAAATCAGCGATAAACCATTGTGCGCAATTTTTGGAAAATAGTCCTATTCGATCCCCTTGTTGATAACCTTGAGCAAGTAGGCCTGCAGCTATAGTTCGAGCTTGTTGCTCGACATCAGTAAAAGAGAACACATGCCATTGACCATCAATTGGTTGATGAAGAAAAGGCTGTTGTTGGTATTTAACACTATTATCGATAAAGTTTTGCAGGGTAGTTTGATGAGTCATATTATTATTTTTAATTATGATGAACAATTAATCCAGAATGGACGTAATTTTACTAATTAGCAAATATTGATCTTGATTTTAAGTGATGTAATTTTTCGTATTTTAGTGAACTATGTTTATGAAGCAAAACCATTAACTTTAATTTTACTTCGATGTTATAGCTGATATTAGCCAATGCCTGATTGATGAAGTGTTTAGGTAAAATATGGATATAAACAGGATATTTGTAAATACCATTTTTACCTTTATCTTAAATAAAAGTATTCATCAAACCCCTTAATTATTTTAAATATTAGAGTGCAGTGCTATTTGCGTATTTTTTTATAACAGGCAATTGCTTAATAATTGACTTGCTAACAATGGAAGGAAATAACTGGTTAATTCGAACAAATAGCTTTTCAGGCCAGCCGATGTAGCATTCCTCATTTGATTGTAATATTAAACTTAATAACGCTTTAGCTACGGTTTCAGGGGTATCAACAGAGCTATTTAGCGCTGAGTTTAATTTATCAACTTCACTACTATTCAAGTTAGTTTGAGTAGCTCTTGGCGAAAGGTATTTTACACGAATATTTGTATCTGCTAGCTCTCTCGATAATGTTTGACTAAAGCCTCTTAACGCAAATTTACTGGTACAATAAGCTGTATATCCAGGAAAACCAATGCTTCCGTAAGTTGACCCTATATTGATTATTTGTGCTTTATCACACTGTTTAAGTAGTGGTAATAATGCTTGTGTTAATTGCATAGGTGCAATGGTGTTGGTGGTAATAATATTGTTTATGTCGCTTTCACTAGATTGTTCGAATAACTTAAACTGGCTTACTCCTGCATTATTGATCAACAAATTAATTTCAAATGGCAATAATGCTAATTGTTCAATTAAATTGTCACGTTGTACTTGTTGCAAAATGTCCACAACGTATGTGATAACTGAGTTTTTAGCTTGTGGGTTTGATGTCAGTAATTTTTCTTTTAGTTTCGTTAATTTTTCATTATTTCTACCAACTAAAACTAAGTTAGCGCCAGAGTTAAATAACAAACGACTAAACGCTTGTCCAATACCACCTGTTGCCCCAGTCAGTAAAACATTACAATTTGTCATTTTATTCGTAATTTTGTCAGTCATTAGAAAGCCTCTTTATAAATTTTGCTAAATATATCGGGAGAATAAATTTTAAAAATTAAACGTTAATAGCCCATACCAATAAAAAGTTGTCTGTTTGTTAAGTCGCCAATAATAGCTCTACGACCATGTAATACGCGTTTATTATTTATGATGGCTATATCTCCATCTTGCCAATGTATTTCTTGTGTGTATTTCTCTGCAAGCTCAGCGGTTTCATTTATTAATTTCTCACTGACAGCTTGTCCATTTTGAAAGGTATAGTTGGGTTTTTCATAATTAAAAGAAGGGCCTAGAATAGCATTTGCAAATGAATATTGAGCCGTGGAATCTGTTTCATTAATGGGTAAGCAAGGTTGAATGTCTAATTCGTAATCTAAACTATCATCAGCGTTTATTGTTCCTCTTTGATGTTTATTAATAGCTATAAAGTCAGCTAAGTGCTTTTCGGTCACTTCTGTTACGCAGCTAACTTCTGGATGTTGATTAACCACATACTGACGCCAAAGTTGAGAAGGTAAACGTCGAGAAACTGTGACGGTTTGTTGCCAAGTTTGTTGCAATTGAGCAGACATGTTTTGGAAAAGCTCAAGGCCGTCACATAAGGTTGTTTGAGATCCTTTTTTAGCACTTTTTTCACTATAAAAAGCCACAAGGTTAGGTGGAAAAGGCGTATTTCCATTTTCTATATGTAAACCAACCGGTTCGTTACCTGCATTTACTTTTTGACTAGACTTGTCTGCAAATTCACGTGCAGGATCAAATGTGAGCTTGTTACAGAACTGTTTTAATAGTTCACTAAATTTGGGCAAGCTTGCATCAAAACCGCGTAATAATACCCAACCGCTGTCATTTAATTGATGTTTTATTTGATGAATAACGTCAATGTCATTAAGTGCCGAATTATTGGTAGAGGAAATAATGTTTTTCATAAAGGTGTCCTAAAAGTCATATTTGTCGAAATAGAAAACTGTTAAATATTGTTGGTTTATGTATAAAGTTCAGCAAGTTTGTCTTCATAGATAAGTTCAATATTCTTTCTTTTTAGTCGCCCATTGCTTGTGAGGGTATTACTCTGCGTATTGAACGGTGTATCGGCGATCAACCAATGATGAATTTGCGCATAATCAGGTAAATATTTATTACACTCTTGTATAGCGTTTTTAACCTCAAGGTTATTGTGATTGTTTGTCACAACTATGGCAGATAGTGCAGGGCGAGCTTCACCAAAAACGGCTACTTGAGAAATAACTGACGACGACACTAAGCTAGCTTCAACCCACTCAGGCGAAATATTACGTCCAAAACTACTCACAATCGTGTTCTTTTTTCTTCCTGAAACATAAATGAAACCATCTTCATCGATGTAGCCTAAATCACCGGTATGAATTTTTTCATTGGTTTGATCTAATCCGCCTAATTCATTTAAATAACCAAGCATTGCTTGACCGTTAATAATAATTTCACCATCTTCGGCAATACTTACTTGAGCATGAGGGAGCACTTTACCAACACTGCCAATTTTCTGTTCTTGGGGGAGATTTAGACTGACTACCGAGCAACATTCAGATAAACCATATCCTTCATAAACAGGTAATCCAGAATCTATAGCTTTCTGCAAAATGTCTTGTGATGATTTACCACCACCCAACGCAATAAAGACTAGGCTGGCGCATTTTTTTAAGACCGTTTCGTTTGATGCATGTACTAGGCATTTCAATATTTGCGGTAATAAAATAATGCTACCGACCTTGTGAAAGGCAATTTTATTCACTAGTTTGTCAATATCGAATTCAACATTAGAAACAAAACCTAACGTCGTTAATGGCGCTGTTATTACTGTTCCTCCTCGAAGTAAGCAAATATACACCCCTGCAATATTTTCTAACAATGTTGCTAATGGCATAACACATAAATGATCTGATATACCCATTTGAGTCATTGAATCTTCAATACCTTCACATACAGCTGCAATGTTGTCCTTCGATAAACAAACGCCTTTTGGTTCTCCTGTAGAGCCGGAGGTATAAGTGATTTTAGTGATGAAAGCCAAATCCTTGTTAATAGAATTACTTAAGCTATCAAGGTGACAATTTTTGAAAATAGGTAACATCACTGTTTCATTGAGAGGTAACTGCTTAGGTTCTGTATCACCTTTATCAATACCTTCTATTTTGTGATCAGAGACAAAATTTAAGTGCTTATTGGTAGTGAGTGCCATTATCAGGTTTTTCTTAGTAATAATGACATCGAGTTGCGCGCTCTTCGCTAAGTGTCCAATTTGTGTAGTAGTAAAAAAGAGTGGAATTGGCACTAAAGTAATACCCAACTTAGCAGCAGCCAAATCGCATATAATCCACTCCGAGCAGTTATCCATGTACAAACCAATGCACTTAGCATTTTGTTCTTTAAAACTCTTTTCTACTTTTGATATTTCTTGCAGTAATTGTTGATTAGAGAGAGTTGCTTGATTCTCTCCATTGTCTGTAATTAAAGCAGGTTGATGAGGAAATAAATCCGCGCGAAAGCGTAATGCTTGAAATAGCTTTTCCATAATACGTTCCTTTCAATGAATCTATTAGAGTTGATTGGAAATGAGTATCCATGACTAACCTTAACGAATTCTTAAGAGAGTAATTGATTGCCCATAATAAGTTGGAGAGGTTCTCTGAAATTGCATTTTTAGGATTTATTAAGCAAAATAACAGTGTGTTAACTGTTTATGAAGGGTTGTTTTTATTCTTAAACAATGTAAAACGATATAACACGATGCTTAATAGGTTAAGTTTCATTGAATGAAATGTAACTCCATTCCTTTCAAACTTATTTATGCTCGACTGATTAATATTCTTTGTAACATCGTCTAACGATTTAATAATTATCATTTTTTAAAATTTATGTATACTTCTTAAATAGTAGTAAAGTTATAAATTTTTTTGTCTGAATGAGGCTTGTCTTATTGAATAAAATTCTTAGTAAATTTAGCTTGATGTTAATCATCTCTTTTACAGGTAATTGTTTGGCTGGCGAAAAAATCAACCAGTCATTAGTTGTTGATGCTGACGGTAAGGTCTTTGTCGAAATACCGCGTGGCCTTGTTAATATACAAGGGTGGAATAAGCAAGAAATTATGGTTCAAGGAGAACTAGAAGATACGGCTAAAGCCCTAATTTTCAAAACTAAGAAAGATAAAACATTAATAAAAATTAATACAGAAAGACAACAACATTGGGGGGATGCTAGTGTGCTGAAAATATTTATACCACAGCAAACTTCATTGCACTTTAAAGGTATTGACACTTCTTTTGTCATTTCCAAGTTGAATAATCATATTGAAGGAAAGTCCATTAATGGAGACTTAAAGGTTCTCGAATCTCATGGGAAAATAAAACTTTCTGTGGTCAGTGGGAATATTAAAGTAGCCGAGTCTTCAGGCTTAATTAAAATAGAATCAGTTAGTGGTGATATTGATTTTTCAGGTAAATTTGAAGAAGCATACCTTAAAACTATGGCTGGAGATATTACCTCAGATATCAGTGGTTTAGATAAGTTAACCCTTAAGAATATATCAGGTGAAACTCAAATCCGTGGTCAAGTTAAAGAAGAAGCTGAATTGAAGTTGACGAGTGTAAGCGGTGAAATTGTTTATATGGCAAGCAGTGAGTTAAATGCAGAGTGTGAGATGGTAAGTCAGTTTGGTGGAGAAATTACTAACCACCTTACTGATGATTTGCCTATAGATGGCAATTTACACAAGAAGACATTGAACTTTATTTCTGGAGATGGTTCAGGAACGTTAATTATGAATTCGGTTACTGGCTCAGTTACTATACTTAAAGATGATGCAAATGATTAAATTATCCTTAAATCACGTCGCTAACTTGGAGATAAAAATTGGATAGTTTCTTAGCTCAATTAAAGCATCGACAAGTCTTTAAAGTTGCAACAATATATGCAGTATCAGCTTGGCCATTGATTCAAATAGCTGACTTAGCTGTACCAGCTTTAGGGTTGCCTGATTCTGTGATGACAGTGTTATTGCAAGTTTTCCTCGTTGGTTTCCCTGTCTCTTTGATCTTTGCTTGGTTATATAATTTTACCTCAAAGGGTATTGTAAGAGTTAACAACGAGGTACCAGAAGATATTACTCCACAAGCTAATATGAAAACGACACTATCTGTTGCTGGATCACTCGCATTGGTCGTTGTTATTACGTTAGTCTGTCAACTTTGGTTAGAAGGGCAAGTTCCACAAAAAACAAAATCTCTTGATGTTGGGCAGCAAGCCCTTGTTCAAAAACCTTTATCTAATGGTAAGAAAGAGTCTATCGCGATTTTACCTTTCGTTCCTTTTAGTAATGATGTTGAAGATGAATTTTTTGCCGATGGTATGGTTGAAGAACTATTAAATTTATTGGCTAAAATTCCCGATTTACAAGTTGCTGCTCGAACTTCTTCTTTTGCCTATAAAGGGGTTTCAAATAAAACTATTGTTGAAATAGGAAGAGAATTAGGGGTAGACACAATTCTTGAAGGTAGTATCAGAAAGAACGATACTACGAATAAGATTCGGGTCACAGCACAGTTAATTAAGGTGAGCACTGGAGAACATCTTTGGTCAGAAACTTATGATCGAGAGTACCGTGATATATTTCAAATTCAAGACGATATCGCTAGAGCAGTAGTCGACAAAATGAAAGTGACTTTGCTTGGAGATAATTCTTCATTCAAATTAATTGCAGAAACCAATAATGTTGATGCAATGGTGGCCTTTGGTAAAGGACAAAAAGAACTAGCTCATCGTACTGCATCATCAATTAATAGTGCGTTAGAACATTATAAAGAAGCAGCAAATTTTGATGACAAATATGCTCGAGCATTTGTTGGTATAGCCGATGCTAATATTCTACTTGCACTATACGGCGACTTACCCAAAAAAGAGTCGAATAAAGCAGCAAAAGAAGCCCTTGATATCGCTTTTAAATTGAGCCCGAATTTAGGTGCTGCACATGCAACACAAGGATTGTTATTATCTCAAAGTGATACTAAAAAAGCTGAGTCGTCATTTAACAAAGCGATAGAGATTAACCCTAATTATGCAATGACCTATATGTGGTACGGTACTTTATTGCAAAGTCGAGGTGACTTTAGTGGCGCCCATACATTATTTGAGAAAGCATATGTCTTAGATCCTAAATCTCCTGTGGCAGCATATAATGTCGCCTGGAGTCATTATCAATCAGGATCTGAAGTTAAAGCGATGGATATATTCTCTAAAATTATCAGTAATGATCCCTATTACCCTGGAGCTTATAATTTGGTAGGAGGGATTTTAGCGACACGCGGTAGACTTGATGAGTCGATTAATATGTACAAAAGAGCACTTGATGTAGACCCTATAAATAAAAGTGCAATTAAAGGTTTATTAATTTCCAATATGGATATGGGTGAGGTCGAGAAGACGCAACAATGGTTTGATTATGCAAACAAACAAGAATCTCAGTTCTTAGCCGAAGAGATGAGTTTTATGAAATCAAGGTTTCTTATCTCTCAAGGAAATCAAGATGAAGCACTTTTACATTTAAAAAATATTGAATTCACCTCTGACAACCCGGAAATGAAATATTATATAGATGGCGAGATTGCTTTTTACCAAGGTAAGTATGCACAGGCAATTAACGAATTTGAAAGACTTCGCAATAAAGAATCTCTCAACAATGACTATTTTTATTACTTATTTGAAGGACAACCTGCGGTTCATTTAGCTTATTCATATTTACAACTTGAAAAGCGATCACAGGCAAAAGAAATTATTGATGGCTATACTCTTTCTTTAGAAAATGGCAAAGCCAAAAAATCTAATGATCCTGCTTATTATTATAATATGGCTTTAATTAACGCCCTTCAAAACAAGAGTAGTGAAACATACCAGTATCTTCAGGCAGCGATAGATGTTGGTTGGATAAAAGCATGGCAAGCTGATATGGAGCCTATTCTAGGACAAATGAAACAGGATCAACAGTTTGGTCAAATGATGGGTGGAATAAGAGCCCGACTTGCTAACATGAGAGCACGTAATGACGATGACAATACATTTTTACTTGCTGAAAGTGACAGTTTTTAACAGGTAAAATACTGTTAGAAACAAATTACAGCTAAATTAGCTTTTATATTTAATTATTATGGAAAACTATGGAAGAACTCAATAAACAATTAGATTTCGTCATCGAATTAGATCGCCTTAAAGGAGTATATCGACAAGCACTTGTTAAATCAGATGATAATAGATTTGAGAATAGTGCAGAGCATAGTTGGCATATAACGTTAACAGCTCAGATATTTCATCAGTATGCAGTAGAAAATGTTGATATTACACGTGTTATGAGTATGTTGCTTATTCATGATATTGTTGAGATTGATGCTGGCGATATGTTCGCCTTTTCAGATCAGAAAGATCTTGCTGAACAAGAAGAAAAAGAAATAACAGCAGCAACCCGCATCTTTGGGTTGTTACCTGAAAAACAGTTCCAACATTATAAGCAAATATGGCTAGAGTTCGAAAATGCAGAAACTAATGACGCTAGGTTTGCAAAAGCTATGGATCGTATTTTACCTTTATTACAAAATATGAGGAATGAAGGTGGCAGTTGGGCTAGGCATAATGTTTCTAAATCACAGGTTATTAGCCGTAATAATTACCTCGAAGGTTTAGCGCCAAAATTGTGGTTATATGCTTGTGAACAAATAGATATAGCTGTGGATAAAGGTTGGTTGAGGAATGAATGATAGCTAAGTAAGAGCTTAGTAATTATAATAAAAGTGGAAGTTAACCCTTGGCTGTTTTCATGTTGAACAACAGTTTTGCCAATACTCCATTAACTCCTTAATAGGAGATTAGTTTTAAAATTTTTAACAACAAAAACAAAAACAAAAATAAAAACAAAAAGGAAAGTCCGAAATGGAATATTTTACAGGCGCGTTAAAAAAGTATGCTGATTTTACAGGTAGAGCAAGAAGAAAAGAATACTGGATGTTTGTGCTAATTTATACCGTTATTAATATTGTTCTAGCGGTACTTGGTTTAGATATAATATCATTAATATTTGGTCTAGCACTTTTGGTACCAAGTATTAGCATAGCGGTAAGAAGGCTTCACGATACTAGCCGTTCAGGTTGGTGGCTGTTAATCGGATTAATTCCTCTTATCGGTTTCATTGTCATAATCGTTTTCTTAGCACAAGATAGCCATGATGCAAATGATTACGGTGCTAATCCAAAAGATGGCTCATTAGCATAAAACCTAATAAACCTTTCAAATAAAAAGAATCAGTTGGTTATCGTTTAATTATGATAACCAGCTTCTAATATTCTTATTTTTTGTTAAATATTTATCAAAGTACGAGTTTTCAAATGAACTTGAGTGTACAACGAAAATTTGAAACATATCCTGCAAACATTTCTATATTACTTCATAACTTACGTGGCTTGATTCTTAACGTTGCTAAACAAGAGGGTATTTCTGATATAACAGAAACCTTGAAATGGGGTGAGCCAAGTTATATTTCAACAATAGGAAGTACGATTAGGTTTGATTGGAAAGCTAAATACCCTGATAGATACTATTTGTATTTCAATTGTAAAACATCGTTAATTGAAACATTTAGAGAAGTCTATGGAAATACATTTTCCTATGAAGGTAATCGCGCTATTGTCTTTAATACGAGTCAAATATTACCGTTAAAAGAATTATCCCATTGTATCTCTATGTCGTTACGCTACAAAAAAATTAAACATTTAGATTTACTTGGAGCATAAACGTACGCATAAATAACAATAATCCCCATTCTGATTGTATTTTCTCGAGATGCTAATCACTTTAGCGTATCCTATTCATTATTACGTTTATTAATATCTCTGTTTATGAATATTGAAGTCAAAAACATTCCTGTTTCCGAAGTTCTGTGCTCAAACTGTCAAGCATGTTGTTGCAGTTTAGAAGTTAGAATTATTTCAGATACCGGCGTGCCTCATCAGCATATATATATCGATCCTCTTGGACATGAGTCAATGTTACGTTTAGACGATGGGCTCTGTTCTGCTTTGAATCGAGATACATTGCTGTGTTCAATTTACGAAAATAGACCATGGGTTTGTCGTGAGTTTGAAATGGGCTCGTACGAATGTATAGATGAGAGAAAGGAGAAGTTGTAGCGTTTGATCTTTATTATCTTTAGTTAAGATAATAAAGATTAATGTTCACAAGAGTGATTTTCCAACAGCATAATAATTAAAATTATTGACGCTTGAATATTTGAGTTTGATAAAAAAGAGCAAAAAAAAACGTTTACTTGAAATCAAGTAAACGCAATATAAAAACATGAAACACTAAGGGAAGTAAGTACTTTCACATAATAAGAGTGCTCATATCTATTAAAGTTCAATCTTTTATCAATTTATTCAAACTATTTTACTTTTGTCTACGTTTCTGATTATTTATTAAGTTATTTACTCTCTACTTGAACTACGTAATCACCATAACCATTGGCTTCCATCTCATCCATAGGAATAAAGCGAAGTGATGCTGAATTGATGCAGTACCTTAACCCTCCTTCACTTGTTGGACCATCTTCAAATACATGTCCTAAATGACTGTCACCATAACCTGAGCGTACTTCAGTTCTAATCATGCCATGAGTATTGTCTTTAATTTCATTAACATTCGTCGGCTCTATCGGTTTGGTGAAGCTTGGCCAACCGCAACCAGAGTTATATTTATCTGACGAGGCAAATAAAGGTTCCCCTGAAACAATATCGACATAAATGCCCGGTAAAGTATTATTGAGGTGCTCGCCAGTGCCGGGATGCTCAGTTCCATTCTCTTGTGTTACACGATAT
>Ga0209184_1001537_pt1 | contig 14571 bp, 13 predicted proteins | sample EN8Hudsemesocosm_2_FD_184627 | JGI IMG/M metagenome (GOLD analysis project Ga0209184, IMG submission 184627) | Methane-oxidizing microbial communities from mesocosms in the Hudson Canyon - EN8C Hudson Canyon (SPAdes) (version 2) | ecosystem: Environmental > Aquatic > Marine > Cold seeps | place... | reverse complement strand
TTATTCAATAATCCATGATGCTCAGGAAGTTTCTAGAGGTTTTAAAATTAATAAATTTGTTTTATTACATATCAAAGGATTAATATATTACTTTATCAAGCATCGTTATTTCTTTAGTTTAACCAGTTTATATTCGAAGCTCCATAAAAATAAACACATGCAAAAAATTGACTAATAGAATAGGGTAATAAAGTGAATAATAAAAACTTGTTTATTTAATTTTTACTTCAATTTTGGACAGAATCGCTAATAATTGAGCGATATTTCTTTTCTTTTACATAAAATATTTTGAAAATAATGAAAATATATATTAAGCAGTTATCTTGTATTGTCTTTAGTCTAATTATGGCACCTTTTACTCTATTATATTTTTTTCTATCTGCAGTCGGCAACAAAGAAGTTACATTTTCTTCTTGTTCACAATTTTTAAGTCTATTTCCCGGAAAGATTGGTAGCTATCTTAGAGTGGGATTTTATCGATACACTGCAGTATATTGTCATCCTGTAAGTGTTATATCATTTGCAACAATATTCTCTCAACAAGATATCACTATCGAAAAAGGAGTGTATATTGGGCCACAATGTAATATTGGAAAATGCCATATTCAACAAGACTGTTTATTAGGGAGTGGTGTTCATATAATGAGCGGTAGCGGACAACATGATTTTTCAGATGTTAATACTCCTATTCAACAACAAGGTGGATATTATGAAAAAATAGTCATCGGGAAAGATACTTGGATTGGCAATGGCGCTCTTATTATGGCTAGTATAGGGAAACACAGTATTGTTGCTGCAGGCTCCGTAGTTGTTAAAGATGTTCCTGATTATGCCATTGTTGCGGGCAACCCAGCAAAAATAATTAAAATGAGAAAATAAATAATGTCTAACTCTTGCGTAGAGATCAAAAAATCGAAGAGTGATGCGATTGCTTATGTTAAAAAAGGCCTATTCATTGGCATAGGTTTTAGTTTTGGCATTATGCCTTTACTCATTATTGCTTTGTTTATTACCAAGTCAAAAAATATAACACCACAATTCATTCTCGATAAAGCTATCAGTTTGGTATACACACGCGACGAAAAATTACCTGATGAAATGGCAGGTAATTTTACCGAAATAAAGAACCCTTATCTTGAGTCGGAATATAAATTTCCAAGTGCAATTAAAGAAGTCACTATTAAATCTGTAAATGAGTTAGTTAAGGAAGTTTCAAAAGCAAACGTAACTAAAGGTAATATCATACTTAGTTTGGAAAGTGGAACTTATACATTAAAACGTACCATCGATATCAGAGCGGACCATATAATAATTACGTCAAAAACAGGAAATCCAGAAGATGTGATTATCCAAGGAACAGGAATGTCGAAAAATTCGAAAGTTAAAAATTTAATTCGTGTTTTAGGCAAGAACTTCGTGTTAAGTGGAATTACGTTACAAAAGTCTGGACATCATCTTATCCAAATTGCGGGTGAGCATGATGCAGATAGTCCTGTAATTAGAAACTGTATATTACTTGATGCTTATCAACAAATGATAAAAGTTAGCTATAACATTGCTGGTACCCCTGAGATATCTTCAGACTATGGTTTAATTGAGAATTGTACATTTCAATATACCGCAGGTATTGGCCCACATTACTATATTGGCGGAATCGATGCACATGGTGCAAATGGGTGGTTAGTTAGAGGAAATAAGTTTAAAGATATTGCTAGTCCCAGTGAACAGATAGCAGAACATGCGGTGCACTTTTGGAATAACACACATAATAACATTGTTGAGAATAACCTAATAGAAGACTCAGATAGGGGGATAGGTTTTGGTTTAGACTCTAAGCATGAAAACTTAGTATATTCAAATTTAGGGGGTGAAATTAAGAACAATACCATTATGCATTCAGATAACAACGACCCCTTCGCCGATACAGGAATAGTAATAGAACGTAGTCCTAATACTATCATAAGTAACAACAATATTTGGCTAGGCCATAGCTATAGCCGTGCAATTGAATATAGATTTCCTTTAACTAAAAATGTAATCATAAAAGGAAATGTTACGAACAAATCTATTTCAAGTCGTAATGGTGGTGATGCGATTTTAGAAAAAAATAAAACTGATGCAAATTATGAAGATATATTAGAAAATTATATTAATCTAAAATCAAGCAAACACTAAACTCTCTTAAATGAGCCATCATTTAAAGCTAAATGTATTAGGTTTATCTGGTTTATCAACTTTTAGGTATCAAACACTTCTCAGGTTAAAAGGTTTGACTGATGCATTTACTTTTGGTGTGACTATTTCTATTAATGTCATTATAAATCCTGATGATTATTTAAGTAGATTCATCGGTATTTATCGTTAAAAATGAAATTCGGACGTGTAGCTGTGCTAGTGACCAGTTTAACTATATTGTTAAGTTACTACAATGGTCATGTAACACCGAATACTTAATCCTATGCTCGATATATATGAAATTACAAAGTGAATCTATGAAACTTTTTGCTTATAATAACATTTAAAAAATAGGGATATAATAATTGAACTGGCTATCAAAACAGTTAGAGATTTCACATAGTAACCATTCACCTTTAAGACCAATGGAAGGTTTGAGGGGGATCGCAGTTTTTTTAGTTTTTTTAGTTCATTATTGTTCTCTAATTGAACCGTATGTAGTTGAAAAATCTATTGAAACAACTGTTTTGCATACGATACATAGACTAGGCAACGTCGGTGTGGATTTATTCTTTGTCTTGAGTGGTTTTTTAATATATGGAACGTTGATAAGAAAAAATAAAACCAAATTTTTTCAATATTTGATGCGCCGAATAGTTAGGATATACCCTACATTTTTAATTATATTTTTAATTTACTTATGTTTATCCTTCATATTCCCAAATGAAAATAAAATTCCTGACAGCCTTTTTTATGGTGGATTTTATATCATTCAAAACTTACTGTTATTGCCTGGATTGTTTGATATAACACCAATGATTACTGTAGCTTGGTCCTTAAGCTATGAGTTGTTTTATTATTTATTTATACCCTTAGTTATTGCCCTTTTAAATTTAAGAAATTGGACATTAAAACAGAGAATTATATTTTGGTGTTCTGTGTCGGTAATAGGTTTTATCTACTTTGAAATATATGGTGGACCCTACCGATTACTTATGTTTATTTCAGGAATACTTTTATATGAAGTATTTGAAAAAAAACTGATTAATCCACCTAAACATCTTGGTTCTTTGTCTTTAATAGTGGCTCTAGTTTCATATTCATTTGCTCCATACCTAGAACTAAGCGGTGTAATGCAAATGGGAGTTCTTTATGTTTTCTTTTTTATTGTCTGTTTAGAAGCTTTTTCAAAAAACAATGGTTCTGCAATTTGGTTAAATATATCTCCTTTAAGATGGTTAGGAAATATGAGTTATTCATATTATCTGATGCATGGATTAACATTAAAGGGTTGCTTCATGTTTATAGCTTTGGTTATAGAGCCTAAGAATCAATTCGACACCCTTTTTTGGTTTGCAATGCCCTTACTCTTCTTAGCGACTTTAATAGCTTCGTTTATTTTATTTATATTAATAGAAAAACCATTTTCTCTAAAAAATAAAAATTGAAATAAAATTTTAGAAATGAACAAAGATAAACATGTCAAAATAATTATTTAAAAACCTTAGTTTGCTGATTACGCTCTAGTAGCATTCCGCATGATCTTATTCATTAAATGGCTGTTTACCTAAAAATTTAATTTTTAGACCATCAATAACGTTCATTACAAACATATGCTTAAAGTAAGCTAATTGATGGTGTAGTTTGTATCCAAATACTTTAGTTGCTGACAATTGAGACACAGGGTACATCACTTCATAATCATGATAGAGCAAACTATTTTTTGCTGTTGCTTCAAAAGTTGAAATTTGCTGAGGCGTCATTTGTGTTTTCCACTTAGCGTGATTACCTGACATTGTTTTAGCAATTAACGCATCAACTATTTCTCGATGGTTCTCAATGTCATCACCTAAAAACTCATATATACGACAACACTCTTGTTCTGTTTTGTCTAACAATTCTTCATATTTAATATATAAGAGTTGTCCTTTATCTTTGAGAACGTTTAACAGTAATTGCTGCTCACTATTATTTGCAGCCGCCCATTGCTCTGCACACTTATAGATATTATTTGGTCCCCAAGGCTTTTTTAATAAAGACAATGCAACATCACGACCATCTCTCACAATATAAAGATATTTGGCATTAGGGTATAGATTAACAAGCTGATTAAGCTTTAATAAATAATGCGGCGTTTTATCACCCCATTTTGACTTTCCTTTCTTTTTCATTAATTGCGTACATATATAGTTTACAAATTCCGTATAACTGAATTCGTCGCCTAAAGCCTTTTTAACAACCTCAGGGTTAAATTTGACTCTCCATTGAGCAATTGCCCTTTCTTTACTAATATCGTTTATTAATCGGGTTAAACGGCTTAATTGTGTAATATCCCCATAACTATTCAGTTTGTCATGGTATTTCAAAATAAACTGAGTCTCAAACGGCGAACCGTACTCTGTTGGCCTTAATAAACCAGCTAAAAAAGTTGTTCCTGAACGTGGGCTACCTAAAATAAACAAATTTTGTTTCATGTTCTGCTCTTATAAAAAAAGTTAACTATCAGTAATTCTAATCAGTTAAAAACTCTAAAAATAACACCCTAGGATTTTCAATATGTTTTACTAATATATCTTGTAACCAGTCACAAATAAACGCTCTATTAGGGTTACTTCCCCAAGCTCCCAATCTAAATAACAAATGATATATAAAGAGTAAAGATAACAAAGGCTTTAGATTTTTATCTGTAGCTCTTAAACAGTAAGCCAAGTCTAATGCTAATAGATCCAAGGTTTGTATTTCACGTTGAATATAAAAAGAAAGCGCTAAAGAAAATATATCTTGTAATGGCATTAATGTATCGCCGAACTCTTCAAAATCTATCACATAGGTTTTGTCGTCGGCAAAAATCAAGTTATTAATGCAATAATCACCATGTTGCCAAGAACCTTTTACAACGTATTCTTGAGGAAGTGAGCCTACTAATTCTGAACATGCCGAAACGATTGAAGGCTTGAATTTTCGTATTGCGTGGCTCTGTTCAAATTGTTGATTAAATATTTCTACGGCATCAATTGATTTGGTCCAATGCTCAACTTTCTTAATTCTTTGCTCAAAGTCTTTTAATGTATTTAGCGAACGTACTTTAATCTCATTCATACTCAGTTTGTTATTTTTAAGCAACTGGAACCATGGCTTCCCAGGTAAGCCACTTTCAACAAAGTAACTTTGTTTTTCATGAATAGTTTGAGTTAAAGGTTTAGATATTATTGGTTCTAACACTCGATGAAGCTCTTGGCGTAATTCAAAATCTCCTAATTCGGCATGATGAACCACATAATCTGGAACAGCATTTGCTGAAAAAGACAAAAATACTGGATTACTCGTCGTTATACATAACAAATCTTGTTGAGCATGAAGTTTTGATTCATTCAAAATCGAATTTATTTTTTTAAATTTATCGGTATTACCCGTAAGTAAAATAAAGCTATTAACTGATGGGTGATTGCCTCCTAATAAACATAATATTCGCTTAATGATTCCTTTAAAAGACACATCCATTTTAGGTAATATATTATCTTTGCAATAATTCTCTGCCTGAGAGGATTGATTAAAGACAATGAGTGGATTATCTACGTCTGGGAATACAGATAATATTGAAGAAACACAAACCCCATACTCTTCTAACTCTTTGACTTTTTTCTTTACTGCCGACTTTCTAAATAACATAAAATCAAGACGCGACAATATACCTTTATAATCAGAGCCAGTTAAAACAATTCCATTATCAGTTGCAGATTGAGACTCCTCTTGAGATTTAATCGAATCAGACAAAGAAATTAATGGAATAGCTAGTTTTTTACTTAAAGTATTAAATAACATGTACAACTCACTTCTAACTATTTTTTAAAAGGTGATAGAAACAATTTTTTATGTTCTGGTTCAAAATGGACAAACAAGCTATAAACAAAAAATACAACTGTCACGGCAATACTGAAACCAGCTAATTCAGCATAATTGGTAATTTGAACATCTATGTATGAAAGTCCCATATAAAACAGCAACACACTCAAAACAGGATATAAACAAGAAGTAAGCATATACATCATATAGTTAGTATTGAGTTCTTTACATGTAAAATAAGGGACTGCAATTACATTAATAATAAGGAGAGGAATAGTCGTACCTAGTGCAACACCGACGATCCCCCAAATAGGGCCTAAATACAAGCTGAGTCCTAAATTAGCAACCGCTTCAATACTTAATAAAATAGCCAATATCTTATGTTTACTTAAGCCTTTTAAAATACCATGAGCAATTAACTGTGCTAAAAAGAAGAAGTAACCTATTAACAAAACTTGTAATACTTGCCCTGAAGGGCCTTTATATTCTTCCCCCATCCACAAACCAATAAAGTCACTTCCAGCGAAATACAATACTAAGAATACAGGTGTACAAAGTAGCATTGCGTACTTAGTACCAACCTTGTACATTTTAGAATTATTTTCGTTTTTACCTAACGCATCTTGAGCACTAATAATAGGTAACAAAACAGCGATAATCGCCCAAATAAAATGCTCTAAATACTGCATTAACATGGTGGGTATTGCATAAAAGGTAACTTGACTTACATCTAGGATCGCTCCGATAACTATTGAATCAGTGTAGAAAACTATTTTCATTGCTACTGAAATAATAAAGCCATACACACTATAATTATAAAGTTGCTTAAAGCTCTCTTTGTTTATATCTTCAATTGTAAACTGTAAAAATGAGGCGAATTTCTTTATTGTAAAATACTGTAAAGTAAATTTCGTCGAGTTAATAACTAGCTGTAATACTGCAATCGCCAGTAGTGAGTGGCCTTTCATTAATAAAATAACGATGATAATATTTTTAATTATATTCAATGAGATAGCAATCACGTTGACTTCTACAAATCGCCCTACCGCTTTTAATGACCCGAGGAAAACACTAAAAATCAAATTTAACGCTAAATCGACACCAACAATTAAAAACACAAAATATAAATAACGTTGGTCAAACTGAGTAATTTCAAATATATTTTTAAAATAAACTGCAAAAATGGCACAAAAAGTAACAACTACAACAGCTAGAATCGAGAAAAACGCAAATGAAGTACTAAATATTTTATTTGCACTTTTGTAGTCATTTAACGCTTTATACTTGGAAATAAATCGAACAATTGCACCATTTACTCCAAAGTCTAATATTGTAAAATAGCTTGTCAATGAAACAATTAATACCCATATACCATAGGTTTCGTTTCCTAATTGGTTGACCAATATTGGGCTGACAATAAAAGCAACCACCACACTAATGACTAAATTACTCCAATTGGAGAATATATTTTTTGCTATACTGTTAGTTTTCAAGCTCTAGACCTTTACTTCTGTTTTTTTTTCAACTTTCTAATATTGTTATTGATTCTTTTTCCCAATAAGCACCTTAAGATTTGAACATATGATTTAGTCTGCATTGGGTTAAACTTTATTGATTTTAAAAATAATCCTGTTGCTAATTTATAATCCCCTTTTGAAAAGCAACGCATGCCTTGTTTGAAGTTATAAATCGACATTACTTTCTTCCATAGAGGTAAATTTAACTGACCATTATCTCCTAAATGTGTATTTATCAATTTAATAATACAGTCATCCATTAAGTTTGATTCTAATGTAATATTTGAATCGTGCCTTCTATAGCGACATAAAGGTTTTGCTACATAATAAACAGGTCCCAGTAATGATAACTTTAACCTTAAGTCAACATTTTCAGAACCAGCTAAATCAATATTAAACCCTCCAGCTTCAATCATTTTGACCTTAGAAACCATCATAGTTCCCCCCCATATTTCAGAGGAAGCCAACCATAACTTATTGTATATATTCCCTGTCATTGATTCATTTGATTCAACATGTTTTGTGATTTCATTTCTATTATTCACAATATAATAATCACAATATATAAAGCTTGCATCAGGGTGTTTATGATACAGCGCTACTTGCTCTTGTATTTTAGTTTTCTCATAAAAGTCATCGCTATCAAGAAAAGCAACAAGGTCTCCTTTAGCATTGTCAATACCATTATTTCGTGCAGCTGAAGCACCTGCATTTTTTTGGCTTAACACTCTTACTTTATTAGGGTGCTTATTGGCATAATCATTTGCAATATCAAGGGATGCATCACTAGACCCATCATCAATGATAATTAGTTCAATATCATTATATGTTTGCTCCAAAACACTGTTTATGGCTTCTGCCAAGTATTTTTCCCTATTATATACAGGCATAATGATAGATACTTTCATTCTACTTCTCACTTGTTTTTTGGTATATCTTTGAATAGGACTTGCTCATCGCTTGATTAGTAAAAATATCTATAAAACGCTTATAACTATTTTCTCCGAACTTATTACGTAAACCTATATCCTTAGCCAGTTTTAACATGTTATCCGCGAATGGCTGTAATTCATTGTTCGGCGTAACAAAGCCATTGTGATTGTTTTTTATCACCTCTGGGTTTCCACCAGCATTAGTTACTACACACGTTTTTCCTAAAGACATAGCTTCAAGTAAAGTCATTGAAGTACCTTCGCTTAATGAGGGCAATAAAAAAACATCCATTAGATTCATAAAATTAACAGGTTGAGTGATATAACCAGTAAAAATAACTGAGTCAGTAATATTTAACTTTAATACTAGCTGTTCTAAGGTCTGACGTTCCTCTCCATCGCCCACAATAAATAACTTACAATTGGGTTCTTGAATAAGTACTTGATGAAAAGCATTAATCAATAATGTTTGGTTTTTAATTGGGTCTAAGCGTGCAACAGTACCAAAAACAACATTCGCTTTCGTAAGGCTGTATTGTTCTCTTAATGTAGAAACTAAAGCAGGTTGTGCTTGTTGGGGTGAGATACCATTATAAACAACCTCAATATTTTTTGAATTTAAATATTCATATTGAACTAACGCCTGCTTTGTTGCTTCAGATATAGACGTTATTTTTGCTGTAAAGAAAGACAATAAAGGATTTATCAATCTACGCTTCCAGCTTTCTGAGTCAGGATAAAAACGCCCATGTTCAGTAAATATAACTTTAACATTTAAAAAAACACTGGCAAAAGTGCCATATACCCATGGCGTGTATTGATGACAGTGTAATACATCAATTTTGTGCTGTTTAATATATCGGCGTATATCTTTAATTAAAGTTAGGTCAAATCCATTTTTCCGTTGAAAAGAGTCTATGTTAATTCCACTCTTTATGAGTAATTGACCAAATGGCCCTATTGGTTGTTCAATACATAATATGGAGGCATCGTATGTACTGGTATCAGTCGCTTCAACTAAATTTTTAATTACCTGTTCTGTGCCACCAATACGCATGTCAAAGGTCAAGTGCAATATTTTAATTTTACTGTTCACGAACTTCATCCTTCACTTTGTCAGAAACTTCCTTTTTCACTTCATTCAAATTTGTAACATTAATTAATAATAAAAAATACAGCATTTCAGTAATCATGAAGTTGAGAAAAATGGCACAGATAAAAAAACCAATAGTTGATACGAAGAGGCCATCACTAACACTAATGTTTAAGGCATTCTTACTTTTTTTTCGAATGTATTTATTGGTTTTATAAAAGTTAACAAAAAACCATAAATAGATCAGACCAGCTAAAACGCCAGACTGTGTGGTGAATTGAATTAATGTATTATGGGCAACCTGCACCCGACCTTCTATATATTTCAATCCTGCAGTTTGATAATGTTCAATTCCAACACCTAACATAGGGTAATCTTTTATCATCTCCCAACCTGCTAGCCAAGTTACTAACCTCGGATTCAATGGTTTCTCCCTCTCATCAATTTGAGCGACTTCAACAGTGTTAGTAGAACGCTCATAGATGGAGCCACCATAATTAACAATAGCGAATAATAATCCTGCCATCACTATATAACCAAATGTTTTTGAATGACTTTTAAAGGCTAATATTAAAGTTATTATTAAGAGGGATATTAATGCCCCCCTTGATCCAATTAAAAACAAAGCATGCCATGCTAATGGGATACATAATAATAAAGCATATCTTAATATCTTGTATTTTATTGCTGAGGCAATAAAATACATCAATGGAATTGAGGTTATAAACAATATGGAAAATACATTTTCATCTCTATATAGGCCCGGTCCTTTTAGTCTACCATTGTCTGTATGTAGCCACATTTCTCCAGTGAAATATACTTTGTTCGACCAAAGTGTATAGACAACACCAGTAAATATTAACATGCCAACAATATACATAAGCTTACGGTTATCGGTTATTAGTAAAGTTGAAATGCAATAGAATAAAATGGTTTTATTCAAAATGGTCAAAGCTTCGCCTGGTGGAATAGTTTGACCAACATAAACGCCATAAAACGGTGAGGCAAAGTGAGAAATATTTACTATCAAGCACAACAATAGTAGCATTTTTGTTTGTTTATTATTGAGTGATTTAAAATCTATTTTTTTTTGTATAATGGCAAATAAAAGACCAAAAATTGTAGATACTGCAACAAACATTGCAATACGGCTGTCTTGAAATATCCATGGCCAAAAACTCTTAGGTGAAAATATTCCTAATATATAAAAAGCAATTACACCTACCCAAGGCTTTATGATTGCTAAAATACAAGTAATTATAGTAATTAAAATTAATAGTAATTCCATCATAGATTACTACTTAACAAAGAGCTATATAGGTCATCAAGATTCTTTATTAAAATAGACATTTCAAAATGGTCTTTATCACAACCGTCAATGATATTTTTGATCACCATTTCAGTGCCGCCAATACGCATATCGTAAGTAATGTGCATGACTTTTGGTTTAGTTATCGAAGTTAGATCGTGTTCAAACATTGGCTACTACTTGTTGCGGGTCATCTTTGGTGGGTTTATTTCTTGATTTTGAAAAATCAAATTTAGAACGCATATCCATAATTGGTTGCTCAATTAAACGATATAAAAATTCAGCTGCGAAGCATGAAAGCAGGAAGGCAAATGAATAATAAAAAATAAAGAATTCATCTGATAATAATCTTTTAGTAACGGCCAATGCGTCGGGATGTGTTAAATAAATGGCATAAGAACGTGTAGATATGTAATAAATAAATTTATTTACTACACCGCCTAATGATAAATTTATTGCATTTGCCCACAGAATCCAACTACCAAAAATCATAGCTAAGAATAATTTACTGGGATCAGCTATAAATTCATTTGGAAACCAACGAAAATAATAAAAACTCAAATATATACATAGTGTAACAATAGCTAATTTAGGGCCTAATATCACGAGTCGTTGCCAAAACTTAGGGTAAGAAAAACAAACATTAGCTAAAAGAATACCCATAATACAACAATCCCAGCGCACATGAGTTTCTTGTAGATTTTGATATAACTCAAATTCTCTAAAAAGTGTTGGCAAAAGCATTAGTGTAATTAATAATACTGTTCTGTGATTCTTTTTCATTTTAGCAAGAAAAACAATAAGTGGAGCTATTACAAGATAAAATTGCTCTTCTACACATAATGACCAACTTACGGTAAATGTTGGCATAGTTTCAGCGTAATTTTGTAAAAAGAAAAAATAATTCCATGGAATAGAAAAATTATCTTTAGTTATTAGGTTTTGTACTATCGTAAACAATAACACTGCGTAGTAGGCAGGTAATGTTCTCATCCAACGTCTCACCCAAAAACGTTTTACATCAATATTTCCGTGTCGTTTTAATTCATTAAATAGTTGATATCCAATAAGCCAGCCAGATAGAACAAAAAACAAATCGACGCCTGTTCCGCCAAATTGCAAAGGGCTTAAAAAACTAGGAGCGCCATAACTTAATACAGTATGGCCAGTGAAAACCATTAATATGGCAATAGCTCTTAAAAAGTCTAATGATAGATTTCTTATGATCATTTTATTTCATTCTTCATATATATATCCCACCACATTTGAAACATTAACATGCTCCATAATGGTGAAGAGTGATCTACTGACTTGTCTTGGTGTTCGTCCCACATACTTTTAATGGCTTCTAGTTTCAAGTAATTAGTTAAACCTTCTGTGCGATTAAATAGTCGTTCTTCTGCGGTTTCTTTAAGCTCAGCTCGTAACCAATTAGCTAAAGGTACTGAGAAACCCATTTTCTTACGATATAGAATGTCGTCAGTCAAAAATGGTTTAAATATTTCTTTTAGAATGTACTTTTTTTCGGGTTTAGCTTGTTCAGTATTGAATTTATATTTAGATGGTATCTTAGCGGCAAATTCTACTATTTTATAATCTAGAATTGGTGCGCGTACTTCTAACGAGTTCGCCATGCTCATACGATCAACTTTTACTAATATGCCACCGGGTAAATAGGTCTTCATATCTGTATACAAAATTTTAGATAAGTGATCTGTACCATCAGCTTTGTTATAAGCGTCAGTGGTGATATTTGATGGATGGTAACCAGCTAATTTAGTTCTTGTGTCATCGTTAACTAGGTCGTTCCATACATCATCATTGATGAATGAGTTAGAAATATAAAATCCCATTGCTGGGTCTACACTTAGGCTGGTTAATAACGATTTAGCCCGTCTAAACGGGGTCGCTTTAAAGCAACCAGCTAGTTTAGCTAGCGAAGGGAATAGTGATTGGCGAATAAACGGTGGAAATTTATTTCTGAGTTGGTTTTCAGTATGGTCAACAGAGTATTTTTCATAGCCTGCAAATACTTCGTCTCCTCCGTCACCAGCTACAGCTACAGTTACTTGTTGTTTCGCCAATTCTGAAACAAAGTAGGTTGGTACTAACGAAGGATCAGCAAAAGGTTCATCAAAAAAACTGACTATCTTTTCTAAGTCATCTTTTACATTTTGATGAACGGTGAATTCATGATGGTCAGTTTTGTATTGCTCTGCAACGCTGCGAGCAAATTTAACTTCATTATACTTTTCATCATCAAACCCAATTGAACAGGTAGTAATAGGCTTACTGTTATTTTCTTCGGCAACTTCTGACATTAATGCTACAACACCGCTAGAGTCAACGCCACCACTTAAAAATGCACCAAGTGGAACATCACTAATCATGCGTTTTTTAGTACATGCTTTAGTAAGTGCTGTGAGATCATCTTTAATCTTTTCTTCAGAATCAGTATTCACTTGTGCGAACGAGATATCCCAATACTGTTCTTTAGTTAAACCTGAGTTGTCTAACGTTATAAAGTGCCCTGGTTCTAATTTGTAAACATTGCTGAATATCGTTTTTGGATCAGGTATATATTGATAAGCAAAGAAGTCATAAACGGCCTCGGTACAAACTTCTCTTGGTATTTGCGGTAATTTCAACAAAGACTTTAGTTCCGAGGCAAAAAATATATTCTTGCCATCAAAATGGTAATACAGTGGTTTTTTACCCATTCGATCACGGGCAATAAAAAGTGCTTTTTCTTGTTTGTCCCATAATGCAAAAGCAAACATACCATTTAGGTGAGATAAACAGTCAGTGCCATATTTCGCATATAGGGCGAGTATTACTTCGGTATCCGTGTGGGTATTAAATTTATACCCTTCTGAAATTAAACTTTCTCTCATTTCTAAAAAGTTATAAATTTCACCGTTAAAGGCAATAACATAGCGTTGGTCAAAGGAATGCATTGGTTGAATACCGGCATCAGACAAGTCGATAATAGCCAGCCTTCTATGACACAGCGCTATATCATCGTCTAGGTATTCGCCACCCGCATCAGGGCCACGATGAAAAATAGCATTACCCATTTCTATTAAGGTTTGTTGAGAAGTTATCTCTTGATCAAATTGGCTAAATCCTGCAATGCCACACATGTATTGAAAATATCCTTATTATTTTTGTTGTAAGTATTATATAGATTCCGGCTTAAAACACCACCGGAATGACGAAAGTACATTCAGTGGGAATGCTAAAACACTACCGGAATGACAATGTCAGTGTTGGTAATTATAAGCTAATATATCTTCGTATCTTAGGGCCTAAAAATTCGCTTAAACCGACAGGTAGTTTCTGCCAGCTTTGTTCAACCAACTTTCTTAACTTACTAACATCACCCGTACTTTCTGTTAGAAGTAAACCATTAGAATCTAATTTTTGCCAATTTAATAATTGTGGCTCTGCGCCCCATTGGCTTTTGAAACGGTAAGTGCCTTCGCCTAATGTAGAACGACCAAAATCAAACTCTTTACAGCCTCTGTCGTTGGCAAACTTTAATAGTGTCCAGTACAACAACATGTTGGGAGCTAACTTATTATAATCGGCGTTTGTTGACGCCCATGGAATGCATGCTTTATCACCAACAAATAATACAATGCCAGCACCAATTATTTTGTCTTCAAAATATATGTTAGCAATTATAATATCTTCACCGTA
>Ga0209184_1001533_pt1 | contig 14609 bp, 13 predicted proteins | sample EN8Hudsemesocosm_2_FD_184627 | JGI IMG/M metagenome (GOLD analysis project Ga0209184, IMG submission 184627) | Methane-oxidizing microbial communities from mesocosms in the Hudson Canyon - EN8C Hudson Canyon (SPAdes) (version 2) | ecosystem: Environmental > Aquatic > Marine > Cold seeps | place... | reverse complement strand
TGCAGCCAAAAATTGGTGGCAAACACAGAATTTTAGCCAACATTTTTGCGAACCCGGATTTGCCTGAAATCGATGACTACTACGAGCCATTTGATTTTGATTACCAACACCTGCACACCGCCGGTGAAAGTAAACACCAACCGGTGGCGCGTCCACGTTCTTTGATCTCTGGCAAACGCATGGAGAAAATTGAGTGGGGTCCAAACTGGGAAGAGATTCTAGGTACAGAGTTCAGCAAGCGTAAGAAGGATAAAAACTTCGACAATATGCAAACTGACATGCTGGGTAAGTTCGAAAATACCTTCATGATGTACTTGCCTCGTTTGTGTGAACATTGCCTGAACCCAGCTTGTGCAGCGTCTTGCCCAAGTGGCGCCATCTACAAGCGTGAAGAAGATGGCATCGTGCTAATTGACCAAGACAAGTGTCGCGGTTGGAGAATGTGTGTATCGGCTTGCCCATACAAAAAAATCTACTACAACTGGAAAACCGGTAAATCAGAGAAGTGTATTTTCTGCTACCCACGCATTGAAGCTGGTCAGCCTACCGTTTGTTCTGAAACCTGTGTAGGTCGTATTCGTTACTTAGGTGTATTGCTATATGACGCAGATAAAATTGCCGAAGTCGCCGCCACACCTAACGAAAAAGACTTATACCAAGCACAGTGTGACATGTTCCTTGACCCTAACGATCCTGCGGTAATTGCAGAAGCCCGTAAGGAAGGCATTCCACAAAACTGGTTGGATGCAGCTCAAGCCTCTCCGGTTTACAAGATGGCCATGGACTGGAAAGTGGCACTGCCACTTCACCCTGAATACCGTACTTTACCTATGGTTTGGTACATCCCACCTTTGAGCCCAATCCAAAATGCGGTTGAACAAGGCTCTGTTGGCATGAACGGTGAAATTCCAGACCTTAAGTCTTTGCGTATTCCGCTTAAGTACTTGGCTAACTTGTTAACCGCTGGTGACGAAGCTCCTGTGATTCGCGCCCTAGAACGTATGATCGCCATGCGTGCCTATAAACGCGCCGAGAATGTTGATCAGGTGGAAGACCTGGAAGTGCTTAAACAGGCTGGCATTACTCAAAAGCAAGTTGAGGAAATGTACCGCTATATGGCATTGGCCAACTACGAAGATCGGTTTGTGGTGCCTTCTAGTCATAAAGCTTACGCCGAGGAAACCTTTGGTGAAGCTCACGATGCTAAAAACGGCTGTGGTTTCTCCTTTGGTAACGGCTGCTCCACTGGCACGGATGATCTGAACTTATTTGGTGCTAAAAAACAAACCGTTAAAGTGGTGAAACCCGCTTCGTTTGACACCGACAAAAAACTTGAAACCGAGGTGGAGTAGATTATGCAAATATTTAAAGTGATCTCGGCGCTTATGGACTACCCCCAGGAGGGGGTGGCCAAGCATGAGGAAGAACTACACCAAATCATTCAATGCAACCCAACATTGAGCAGTGACAGCAAACAGGCCATGAGCCAGTTCCTGGCACAACAATGCGCCTTGGATTTACTGGATTGGCAGAGTGATTACGATGCTTTGTTTGAGCGCGGCCGTAACCTGTCTTTATTGTTGTTTGAACACGTTCATGGCGAAAGCCGTGACCGTGGCCAAGCTATGGTGGATTTAATTGCCCAATATAAAGAGGCCGATTTGTCTTTGGATAAAAACGAATTACCGGATTATATTCCGCTATTTTTAGAGTTTTTATCCACACAAGACTTAGCCGGAGCTAAAGCCTGGTTAATGGATGTGAGCCATATTTTGGCGGTGCTGGCCACACGTCTCGAAGAGCGCGACAGTGGTTATGCTTCTTTATTCAATGCTTTATTGGAAATCAGCCAGGCCGATGTGGACCGAGCTGAAATTCGTGAAGCGGTGGCCAAAGAAGAAGCCGACTACACCAATGAAGCCATTGATAAAGTGTGGGAAGACGAAGCCATTTCCTTTGGTGGCAACGCCACCGACGGCGGTTCGTGCCCCAGTAGCGCATCCGATGGCAAGCCCAGTGCTAAGCAAAGTCGGTCCGATGAAATGCAGGTGAACATTATGATGCCGCCTCAATCATCAGCCCCGCTAGCAACTAATAGTCAATCTTAAGAGCAGGAGAAAATGATGGAATACTTAAATAACTTACTGTTCGGGATTTACCCTTACATTGCACTGGCGGTATTTGTGGTGGGTAGCCTTACCCGTTACGACCGCGACCAATACAGTTGGAAAACCGGTTCAAGCCAAATGCTGGAAAGTAAAATGCTGCGTAAAGGCAGCATGCCATTCCACGTGGGCATTATCATGGTATTAGCAGGCCACTTTGTGGGCCTATTAACACCGCACCAGGTTTGGGATTTTTTACACATCACCGCCCCCATGAAGCAAATATTTGCCATGGCCATGGGTGGCATCTTTGGTTTGCTGTGTTTTTACGGCCTAACCATTTTGATTATTCGTCGTTTCACTAACGAGCGTGTAAAAGCCTCCAGTTCGACTATGGATAACCTGATTTTGGTTCTGATCTACATTCAGTTGATCCTAGGCTTAATCAGTATTTTTGTATCCTTTGGTCACCTGGACGGATCTGAAATGTTATTGCTAATGAGCTGGGCACAAAACGTAGTGACCTTCCAAGGCGCCGCTGCGGCACAAGCCATTAGTGGTGTGAACATCATCTTCAAACTGCATGTATTTTTAGGCATGAGTTTGTTCTTGTTGTTCCCATTCAGTCGCTTAGTTCACGTTTGGAGCGTACCGGTTAAGTACTTCCGTCGTAACTATCAGATTGTTAGAACTAAATCGGGTACTTAGCAGTTAGTTAAGAGTGCCGTACTTTCCGTCACTCTTAACGCTAATCAGATTGTAAGAGCCTAACCGTGCTCTTAAAACAAATTATTCCCCACAAGGGAGTAATAAATTGAGAGAGATTAAGTTTCTCTCTCAATGTTCGCAGAGGGTGGTGGACTTGAGGCCTCTTGTGCCACCACCCATTTATCCAGCTTAAAACCTGACTGTGAATCAACCAAACCCTGCGAAATTAATTAAGAGGAAATCCTCATGAGTGTTACCGAATTCGACCCAAAAACAACCACTTTAGAAGACGCCATTGCAATAACAACGATCAATACCGATAAAAATCCCGATATCTATATTAACGGGGTTAACATCAGTGAAGCGGATATACTGGCAGAGATGCAATACCATCCAGCACAAGACCAGCGCAGCGCCATGATCGTAGCCGCCGAGTCTTTAATCATTACCGAATTGTTTAAACAACGTTGCCAAACACTAGGCCTAATTGACAGCAACGCCAGCCTTGAAGATCAAAAGCTTACCGAAGACCAGCTAAGCGAATTACTGGTTGATAAAGAAGTGGATATTCCACGGGTAACCGATGACGAGTGTGAGCGCTACTACCAAGCCAACCCAGAAAGGTTTCACACCTCCCCTTTATTGGAGGTCGATCATATTCTGATTGCCGCCGACAAAGAAGATTTGGATCAACGCGCCGAAGCCAAAGAGCTCGCCCAAGGGTTACTGGATCAAATAAAGCAAAAGCCCCATACCTTTGCCGAGCAAGCCAAAAAACACTCAATGTGTCCATCAAAGGAACATGGCGGCTCTTTAGGTCAAATTACGAAAGGTCAAACCGTACAGGAATTTGAACGGGTTTTATTTTTATCCCCAGAAGGGTTAGTCCCTAGCCTTATTGAAAGCCGTTACGGCTATCACATTGCCAACATTCACCGCAAGGTGGAGGGCAACCTGATTCCTTTTGAAACCCTTGAAAATAAAATTAAGATTTACCTGGATGAAAAAGTACGCCGTAGAGCGGTCTCGCAATACATTCAGCTATTGATTAGCGATGCGGACATTCGTGGATTTGAATTTGAGGTAAGCGATTCGCCTTTGGTGCAGTAGTTATTAGTGGCCTAGTACGAGGCTGCTGGCAGGCGACAAGCGTTTGGAAAATAAAATGTGTCAAATGATCACCTGCCAGCAGCCTCCTACAGAAATTTAGTCGCAAGCACCCATCCCCTATTAATTATAAAGGAGTCCTCTGTCATGAGCATACAGGACTTAATGCAGCGCAATATGGCCTGGGCAGACGCCCAAAAAGAAATAGATCCTGAGTTTTTTCATCGCCTAAGCCTACAACAAAACCCCGAATACTTATGGATTGGCTGCTCTGATTCTCGAGTACCTGCCAATCAAGTGGTGGGCCTTGACCCAGGAGAACTATTTGTTCACCGCAACATTGCCAACGTGGTATTGCACACGGACTTCAACTGCCTGTCAGTGGTGCAATTTGCGGTAGACGTGTTAAAAGTACGTCACATTATCGTGTGTGGCCATTATGGTTGCGGCGGCATTAAAGCGGCGTTAGATGATCAAGAATTTGGTTTAGTGGATAACTGGCTGCGCCACATTAAGGATGTATATGTGCAGCACAAACAGGAAATTGACCACCTTAGATATGAGCAGCAGCGGGTAAATCGCATGTGTGAACTCAATGTCATTGAACAGGTAAACAATCTTACCAAAACCAAAATTGTACAAAACGCCTGGAAGCGAGGCCAAGAATTAAGCATTCATGGTGTGATATACTCCATCGCTGACGGCTTACTAAAAGAACTTAAGTTGAATACCCAGGACACACAAGCCATTGATAGTGTCTTTAAAATGAAAAGTAAACCCTGATATAAAAAGCCGCTCACAAACGAACAGGCCCGTTAAAGGTACCCCATGACACAAAACACCTCCTCCCCATCCACTAGCGTGTTTTTGTCGGTGGGTTTTCGCCCCCTGTTCGCCCTGGGTGTTTTATTTGCTGCCTTAGCCATGGGGTTATGGGCGGCATACTGGTCCGGCATTGTTGATGTATCTCAAATCACACCCATTGGTGGCTTTTTGTTCTGGCATGGGCATGAATTCATAATGGGTTTTGCACTGGCCATTGTGTTTGGCTTTCTGTTAACCGCGGTACAGAACTGGACAGGCCTTAAAACCACCACACCCATTACCCTATTATTGGTGGCACTGGCTTGGCTATATGCCCGCATGGTCATGTTATTTGGTAGCCACCTGCCCCCTACCATTATTTTAACCGCCTGCGTATTGCCCAGTTTGATGGTGGTCTTCATGATTGCCAAACCCATTATCAAAAAGCGCCTGTGGCGTAACCTGTTTGCCCCCGTGGCACTACTTATGATGGCCATAATAGACGGCAAGCTCATGTTATCTGCGTTAAACCATGAGCCTTTACCCAGTGGGCTTTTTTTAGTGGCCACCCTGTTTATTAGCCTGCTGATCACTATGATAGGCGGGCGGGTAATCCCTATGTTTACCGCCAACAACCTGGGCATTAAAAAAGCCATAGAGCCCAAATGGGGGTTTGCATTATCGGTCATCCCTTTGCCACTATTGATGCTAAGCCAGCTTTTTTCAGTTGGCGAAAATCAAGGTATGGTGACCAGCTTATTGTGTGTGTTATTGGTAATTGGGCACACTAACCGACTGAAATTATGGTTTCATAAAGAGTTATTTCAGCGCCCCATGTTATGGTCGTTATGGATATTTTATGCATGTTTGCCGGTGGGTTGGTTTATTTTAGCTATTAAACCCTGGATGCCCCTGTCCATTATTAATGCCAGCAGTATTGGTTTGCACGTTATTACTATTGGTGCCATAGCCGGACTTATCAGCGCCATGGTGAGCCGAGTGTCGCTGGGTCACACTGGCAGAGTCATTCACCATGACAAATGGATCGTGGCAGCATTTATAGCATTGTTGACAAGTTTATTGATACGCACATTAGGCGTGGCGCTCTTGGGGTTTTCACCCACACTTATCAGCATAAGTGCCCTGCTATTTAGTATCAGTTTTATTATATTATTTTTTCGTTTTGTGAAGATATGGGTGAGCCCCAGGGCGAAGTAATTAGGCCTCTTTAATTAAAGGCCTAAATAACCAATAAAAGCAGGATTATTTAAAATCTCGGCTAATGGCCACCGCCATTAACTCCTGAGTGTCTTTGTCCAGTATTTCTTCCATGGCCAGATATACCTGCTTTTCTTCTCTGGTATTGTGTTCATCTAGATAATTGGCCAAAGCAATTATCTTTGCCAAATCAATCTTGTTGTCCAAGGTGTCTTCAATATTGCTTAATGCCAGGTTTATCTCTGCGTGTTCGTATTTTAATGATTGGATGGGACAATCCTGTAACTTCATCTCTTGCTCAAACATAGGAAACAACACCGTATCCTCCCAGTGTAAATGCCGCAGCAAACCACTTTTAAACAAATAGAATAAGGATTGTTGTAACTCAAAGGATTTTTCTTCCCGTACCGCCTCAACCAATGAATTCAATATTAAATCCAAACGATTGTGATCAGAGTTATGGTAAACACTCACAAACCCTTCGTTATGCATGACTGTCTCTCCAGTTATTATCCAACAATTGTTTTGACCAAGCGTCCAAAATTTTTCTAAAAGGTTTATCCAATAAGTCCAGATCAAATCGATCTAACAAGTTTTTAATCTCCAGCCCCAGTTCGGTATCACCTGAAATACTCAAATCACGATTAAAAAATAAGGTATCCGGGTCCACCTGTTGAGAGGCCATGAGTACCATGGCATTTACGGTGGCACTAAAGGTTACATCAACAGCATCTGGCCGACTGTCAAGCATCACAATGCGCGAGCTCGCCTTAGTGAAATACCAATGGGCCGACAAATCGGTTAGCTGTACCAATGCCACCCTGCCCTCCAGAAAATCCAGTTCACCATCGGCTAAGAAGTCCTTGGCCAAGCGATTGAGCTGATGCAACACAAACAGGTTTTGAAGCTTTTCCGGCATCACCTTCTTGGCCACCCGCAACAGCTTACTGCTGTTTTGTACCAACTTTGAGGTAAGCAAATGGGGTAATAACATTTTGTTGTCCTTTTGCAGAAACTAGCACTTGTTAATTTCCATGCTAATGCATTGAAAAATTCAAATATTAATCAAGATCAAGGAAATCTCATGCTGTCTTTAAACCGCGCCATTAAAGTGATAACCCCATGGATCTATTAAGCCCGGCCGGCAGCCTGCCTGCGCTTAAGGCTGCGGTAGATGAAGGGGCCGACGCGGTCTACCTGGGGTTTAAGGATGATACCAATGCCCGTCATTTTGCTGGCCTTAATTTCACCGAAAAAACCCTCAGGCAGGGCATTGATTATGCCCATGATCATGGCCGCAAGGTGCACGTTGCCGTTAACACCTTTTCACACCCTAATCGTACTCAGGCCTGGTTTGACTCGGTTAAAAGGGCCCATGACATGGGCAGCGATGTGCTAATTGCCGCTAACATTGCGGTATTAGAGTACGCCGCCAGCCACTACCCAGATTTGGAATTACATTTATCGGTACAGGCTGCGGCCACCAATGTAGCAGCCATTAATTTTTTTAAGCAATTTGGTATAAGCCGCGCGGTTTTACCCCGAGTTCTCTCTTTTCAACAGGTGGCCAATTTAGCCAAAGATACCGACGTAGAGCTGGAAGTTTTTGCTTTTGGCAGCCTATGTATCATGGCCGAAGGCCGTTGTTATCTTTCCTCATACATGACGGGAGAGTCCCCCAATACCGCAGGGGCGTGTTCACCGGCTAAGTATGTTCGCTGGGTTGATACTCAGCATGGCCTGGAGAGCCGATTAAATAATGTATTGATTGATCGCTTTAAGGAAAATGAAAAAGCGGGTTATCCCACCCTATGCAAGGGCCGTTTTGAAGTGGATGGCAGAATCACCCACGCCCTGGAAGCGCCCACTAGTTTGAATACTTTGGATTTATTACCCCAGCTAAAAAATATAAATATTAGCGCCTTAAAAATTGAAGGCCGCCAACGCAGTCCTACCTATACACGCCAGGTTACTCGCGTGTGGCGCCAAGCCATAGACATGGTTAAAACTCACCCCAATGACTTCGCCGTAAAAGACGAATGGAATAAATGCTTAAGTGAATTATCTGAGGGTTCACAAACGACACTGGGCGCCTATAAACGGGCCTGGCAATAATGATTATTGTCAAATCAATTAATACCAAACACATTAAGGTGCGTGAATCATGCAATTTTCCATAGGCAATATCTTATTCTACTGGCCAAAGGATCAGGTAACGACATTTTATGAACAAGCCAAAACTTCAACGGCCGAACATGTATATCTGGGAGAGTCTGTGTGTTCCAAGCGCCGCGAGCTCACTTTAAAAGATTACCTACCGATCGGGCAGTCATTACAACAATCGGGAAAGAAAGTGGTATTAACCAGCTTGGCCTTGCTGGAAGCCAAAAGTGAACTGGCCAGTCTTAAGAAGGTTTGTGACAACGGCCATTTTTTAGTAGAGGCCAATGACTTTGGTGCGGTTGAATTGTTAAGTCAGGCAGGCATTCCCTTTGTGGCAGGTGCCGCTTTAAATATTTACAACCAATATGATCTACAAGTAATGGTTAACAAGGGCATGAAGCGCTGGGTGATGCCGGTGGAGCTCTCTAAAGACTGGTTAATACAGATACTTTTGGGTTGTGAGGCGTTGGGCATACGAGACAAGTTTGAGGTGGAACTCTATGGCTATGGTTTTTTACCCTTAGCGTATTCTGCACGCTGTTTCACTGCCAGAAGCGAAGATAAACCCAAGGATCAGTGCCAGTTATGCTGCATTAAATATCCACAGGGCCGTGAGATTAATAGCCAGGAAGATAGCCGATTATTTCGTATGAACGGCATTCAAACTTTGTCAGGAAAAATTCAAAATTTGATCAACGACTTACCCAGCATGCACGATTTAGTAGATGTTGTGCGCATTAGTCCCAACAGCCCAGATTCACTTGCATGGGTAACTATGTTCCAACAAAACCTGGATGGCAGCTCACCTATTGCGTTAAAGGATTTTTGCAATGGCTATTGGCATAAAATTGAGGGGATGGCCACGTACTAGGGGACTAGCAATTAATAGGCAGCATGCATTGATGAGATATTAGGCCACGCTTTCATACTGACTTAATAGTGCCTAAGTAGTCGCTACTGCTTAGGCATAAACTTCACGTCTTTTGGCCAAGGCTTTTGCCCACAGTCACCACACACCACCTCTACAACTAACGCTTGCCCACAATTTTTGTGAAGTAATTGCTCGTTGGGGTCCATGGTCGGTAACCAGTCAATTACCCATTGACGCATAACCATCACCAGCGGATACAGGGACTTACCCTTAGTGGTTAAATTATACTCACTGCGCGGCGGGTTTTCTTGATAAGTAACTCGTTCAAACACCTGCACATCCACCAGTAAATTTAGACGGTCTGTTAATATGTTGGAGGCAATGCCAAGCTGCTTTAAAAACATGTCGTAGCGATTTACCCCAAAAAATGCAGCTATTAATAGCAATAAGGTCCAACGATCGCCGATTAAATCACTCACATAAGCCAGGGATAAATCTTGTTGGTTTTTAATGGCGCCCGATCGTACAGGGATAAATCTTGTTGGTTTTTAATGGCGCCCGATCGTACACGGCGCTTATTAAAAGATTGAATTTCATCCAACTGGTTATCCAAGGCCTGGTTAAGTTCGGGCCATTGAACGGCGCTTATTTCCAATGCATCGTTGCAGTGGCGGCACACAGCCTGGGGGTTTAACGGTTTTCCACAGGTAGAATGAAACAGTTCAGGGGGTAACACCTCAGGGCTCACATCGGTCCACTCAATCTCCCACTGCCAACACAAAAGCGAGGTGGCAAACAAGCCCATGCCCTTTTGGGTAAGCTTGTATTCGAAGCGAGTGCCGCTGGTGGAATAGCTGCGTTTATACAATACGTCCGCCGCCAACAAAGACTCCAAGCGGCGCGTTAAGGTAGTACGGCTGGCGCCGGTATGCTTGCGAAACTCTTCGAAGCGACTACGCCCCAAAAACGCATCGCGCAATATCAACAGCGCCCAGCGGTCACCAATTACGTCCAGGCCCTGGGCCATGGCGTTATTAATGATAAATTGATTATTTTTCATGGGCGTATAATAACGAATGTTGTTGATATTTTATATGCACATTCATAACTAATTAGCGGTGCAATATCAGATTATTTTTTGGCAAAAAAAGGCCGAGTCATCACTGACCCGGCAATAGGCATCAAATTTAAGCCAATGGCTTAACGTTTGCCCGAACGACGCAGGGCGGCTGCGGTGAAGCTTTTACGTTTAACTTGCTTGCCAAATTTAAAGGGCTCGTTTTCTTCGTTGTTTAGCTCAACCAAGTAGCGGCCCGATAACAAGTCATAGTTAGTGGTCGACACATACCAGGGGGCGTTAGCATTCACAAACTGCAAGGCATGGCCTTCCGATACACGCCACAGTACATCACGGTTATCATAATGATCAGCGATGGCAATCTGGTAGCTGTCTTCATCTACGTAGAAGGTACGCTTGCCGTATACGTGGCGTTCACCTGCCTTCAAAGTGGCTTCTACCTTCCACACACGGTGCAACTCATAACGCGTTAAGTTCTGGTCGATATGACCGGCTTGCACTATGTCACTGTATTTAACATTGGGATTGGCCAACTTGTAAGAGTTGTAAGGAATGTAGATTTCGGTTTTACCCAAAAGCTTCCAGTTGTATTTTTTAGGGGCGCCGTTATACATGTCTACTTGGTCAGAAGTGGCTAAGCCTTCGGCGGCTTGTCTAGGTGCATCAAACGCAATTTGTGGCGCACGACGTACCCGGCGTTGCCCTGCGTTATATACCCAAGCCATGCGTGGCTGATTTACCTGATCGATGGTTTCGTGTACCAGCAAAACATTACCGGTTAAACGGGCCGGTGATTTAACCGAGGAGGTGTAATAAAACAGGATGTTGTCATCGCGGCCTTGATCAAATCCACCCTTAAGGTATTGCGGCGCCGTAAGTTGGGCACGCTGCTTAACCGCCGTGAAACTGCCGTTTAGTTGCACAGGTATGGTGGCCAGATTACGTTCGATTGAACCACCACGATAACGGCTCACGTGATTCCAAATCACTTCCAAGCCATTTTGTGGAATGGCAAAGGGAATGGTTTCGTCAAAATTTACCATACCATTACCGCCACTTACTAACTCGGCGGTGGTGGCATTTTTCTTGGCCTTGTCATAAATACTTTTTGGAAAGGCGGCGGTACGGTGAGTTTTATAAACCGGCATTTTGTAAGTGTCGGGATACTTGGCAAACAAAGCAATCTGACCGTCGGTGAGTTGCGCTTTGTATTGCTCGATATTTTTTGCGGTAATTGTAAATAATGGCTTTTCGGTGGCAAAAATATCCACCAACGGGTCGGCATTCACATCCTGCTTTAAACCACCTGTATAACCTGGAATAGAGCCGCTTTCATTGGCAGCGGCTTGCGCCCCCATTAGAGTGAGTTCACCACCCAGCTTTGCAGCTTGTGTGGGCGCAACCTTGGCCCAGGCACCTGAGCTTGCCATGGCCAGCATGAGTGCCGATGTGGATAGGGTTTGTAATTTCATATTTTTTAACCTTGTTATGGCGCCAGAACCTGGCGCCTTAAATTATTTTTGTTTAAAGGTTTAAGATTTAAAACTGCACAGCCATGCTAATGGAGGCAAAATCGTGATCACTGATAACGCTGTAATCACCGCCCGAATAGCGAGTATATGAAAGGTTGGCGCTGTAGGTTTCAAGATAGGTTGCCAATACACTTAGGCCCAAAGTCTTCTGGCCTTCACCAAAGTTACCACCCGGTTGAGGGGCGTAACCTTTTACATCATGGCTCCAGGCAATGGTGGGCTTAAGGTTAATACCCATAAACACATCAGAATAATCAGCCACTAAACGACCGCGGTAACCCCAAGATCCTTCCGTGACAAAACCGTCGTTACCATTTGGGTCGGTGGGATCAAAAGATCCAAAGATGTCAGAGCGACCATATTTAATGGCGGTAGGTGAATCATTGAAATCATGAATATAAGTGTAACCCGCTTCACCAATTAAGGTCATGCGCGAGGCACCGGCTACTTGATCGAAGAACTTAATAGCGGTCACTTGCAGCTGAGAGATATCGAATAAACGGAAACCATCAGAGACAGCCCCATCTGCGGTGTTCAGATAATCTGCATTTAATTCGGTAGAAGTGGAAGAACCGGTTACCAGAGTACCTATCACCATGGGACCATTAATTTGAATGGGCGCATCAATCTTGTGACTGATTTCACCAGACAAAGCCATAGACCCTATATTAGTAGCAAAGCTTAAGCCCGTGACAATGATGTCTTCAGGGTAGGTTAAAAAGTAATTTGAACTAGCAACAATTTGCGCAAGCGCCGCACCTTGAGCAGTGGGCATAGCCGCCGCTGATGCCGCATCCATAGTAGCCTGTAATGCAGCTCCGGCATCCTGATGCGCTTGACTACCAGCTAAATAATCCCCATCTGCTATGGCGGTTGCTATATCCGTTTGGCCTTGCACCGCAATGGGCGTCACCACACTGGTAATTATGTCTGTTACTATTTGCACTTCATCCACAGTATTCTTGGTACCACTGGCAAGAGGTGCACGACTGTGAATATTCATGGCGTATATACCAAATTCGGTATCACCTAACTCTTCCGATAAATAGCGGAACGCCAAACCAAATTGACCGTCGTCACTGGCTTTACGATTACCATCGGCGCTACGACCCACACTAAATTGTCCACCCAGGGCGCTCACCGCGGTACAACCCTCCGGGGCATAATCGTTGGTGGCAAAATAAGTACCGCACCCAGGTATCACAGTTTCCTGAAATCCCAATTGATAAAAGGCTTCGGCGCTTAAATTTTCGGTTAAACCAATGTTGGTATACGCCATGTTAACCGGTAATAAACCTTCTTTAATTTCGGCACCCGGACGCACAAACGCATTCACATCAATGGGGTTAATGGCATTAACGCCACCACGGATAAATGTACCCTCTCCCCAGCTCACCACTTGTTTACCCAGGCGAACATCCACCGGCATGTCCAGCACTTCAAATTCGCCATACACAAAGGCATCCAACAAAGTGGCACCCGAAGCTTTTGATAAATCGTTAAAATTGGAGTCGTCTAATGTACCGCCGGCATTTGCATAATCTAAATCTGTGCCAGTGGGACCCGCACCACGATTGGCAGTAGGCGTGTGCCCATAGTTTACCTTATTATTGGCCAGAGCCGAGTCATACCAGTATTTACCACGCACAAAACCACCAAAATTTTGATAGCTGAACTGCAAGTCGTGGCTGCCTTTAAAAATTTCAGAGAATGCATCTCCTGACTTGTAGTTACGGTTGCCGTCGTCGCTGTTGCTGATGTTATCTGAACCATCCGCATTTTTTAATAACGCATCACTTTGCGACTCTACGCGCCAGCTGGAACCGATTGAAATCTGGCTGTCAAAGCTGCCTTCAATCTGCCCTAGGTTAAATTCAACACCCTGTGCCTGAGCCGCCATAAGAAGGGGAATGGCCATGGCCAGGTATTTTTTACGCCCAAATATTTTGCGCATTTTGGTGGTTAACATGTTGCCGCCTCTGGATTATTTATTATTTTTATCAGATCAATTTGAGTGTTGAAATCCCATCAAAACCCCACTGACCCGATTCGTCCTAAATAGTCATATCACGACTTTTGGCAATCTTCATTGGACAAAATGTTACGAATATAAGCCAAAATGCGCCAAATAAATTATTTTGGCGCGGCGTGTGTTGAACACCTGCCCCTAAGCCCCCGCCATTACAGGCTTGTGGGATTTTTCTAATAACACTTACTCTTTTTATATCTTTTAGTTTTTTCTTTCTTTCCCAAATATTTAATAAAGGTTTCGTATAGCAAGTTACATTTTCGTGAATTTTACGTCTATTTCACGGTTTTTATAAAAAACCTCTTTATTTAGTCTTGTAATGCAAGTTAGTATATTTGCAGCAACCAAGTGATGTATTTTGATAGATAAACAAGCTTAGAGAGAGTGAACACATGGCCACCACCCTGGAAAAGAAGGTTAAGACCAGTTTAAAACCCAGCATGCACCCCTATTTGAACGGTGCCTGGACTCCCAACCACGACGAATACACCGCCACCGACATGGAAGTGATTGGCGAGATCCCTAAGGACATCGACGGGGTTTATATCCGCAATACCGAAAACCCGGTTCATGAAGCACTGGGCAATTACCACCCATTTGATGGCGACGGCATGATTCACACTATGTCCATTCGTGAGGGTAAGGCTGAATACCGCAACCGCTTTGTGCGCACTAAGGGCTTTGAAGCCGAGCAACTGGCCGGTGAATCCATCTGGGCCGGCATCGCCAATGGCGTGAATAAATCTAAACGTCCAGGCTGGGGTGCCCAGGGTTATGTGAAAGATTCCTCCAGTACCGATGTGGTGGTACACGCGGGTAAAATTCTTTCCACTTTTTGGCAGTGTGGTGACGGCTACCGCTTAGACCCTTACACACTGGAGCAACACGGCGCCGAAAGCTGGACCCCGGTAGACGGTATCTCGGCCCACCCTAAGGTAGATGAAAACACCGGCGAGATGTTGTTCTTCAACTATTCAAAGTACCCCCCTTACCA
>Ga0209184_1001532_pt1 | contig 14614 bp, 7 predicted proteins | sample EN8Hudsemesocosm_2_FD_184627 | JGI IMG/M metagenome (GOLD analysis project Ga0209184, IMG submission 184627) | Methane-oxidizing microbial communities from mesocosms in the Hudson Canyon - EN8C Hudson Canyon (SPAdes) (version 2) | ecosystem: Environmental > Aquatic > Marine > Cold seeps | place... | reverse complement strand
GCCACCTAACTCTGAAAAGGTTGAATTCATGGCGAGTTGACCATTGTTGATTAATGAACCGGCTGAGAACTGCCCTCCATCAACCAATAATAAACCATTGCTATCAACCAACGTATCCAGAGTAACGTTGAAAGACTGATTAAGCCCAAGCAGAACAGAGCGTCCAAATAAGCCACTGTCGCCAACCACAAATTGATCATTGGTTAAATTAAAAATACCGCTGTTAAAGCTAAAACCGCCGTTATCCAGCAATGATCCAGTGGAAAACTGCCCTCCATTCAAGGCCAGGCTTGAGGCAGCATCAAGCATCGTGCTGCCATCAACAATCAGCTTATGCGCGCCATTCAGAATCAGGTTACTGTTTAATCCTGCATCCAGCGCCAGATCACCGGTGACATGTAGGGTGCCAGCATTAAAGTTGAGGCTACCCAGATTATTCACACTACCCGCCATGACCGAACCACCATTGATATTGACCGTGCCGGTATTCCAGATTTTCAGCTCACTGCCAACAGTTAATGTACCATTATTAGTAACATTGATTTCGCCTGTTCCGCCCTGTGCGGTGGAAGAGCCACCCACAAAAAGATCCGCAGTATTGTTCCACTGCGATCCTATACCACTGACCGTAGCCGTACCTGAACCGACCCCATTGAATCCTAAATAACCCAAGGTATTACTGACGACACCGCCATTATCGACTGTCAGATTACCTGTGCCAAACCTACCCACGCTGAGATTACCCGAATTATTCCATTGCGAGCCTGCTCCACTGATCGTGGCCGTGCTTGAATTGTCCGCAGTGTCCCCCAGAAAACCATCGGTATCACTGACGATACCACCGTTGTCGACTGTCAGAGTACCGGTGCCATTTGCGCCCACTACGAAATCAGACGAATTATTCCACTGCGAGCCAGCTCCACTGACCGTGGCCGACCCTGAACCGCTCGTACTCAACCCCAGAAAACCATTAGTATCACTGACAACACCACCGCTGTCGACTGTCAGAGTACCTGTGCCAGACGCGCCCACCACAAGCGCATTCAAATTATTCCATTGCGAGCCCGCCCCGCTGATCGTGGCTATACCTGAACTGCCTCCGTTGTCTCCCAAATAACCCGCGGTATTACTGACAACACCACCGCTGTCGACTGTCAAGGTACCTGTACCACTTTTGCCCACGTAGAGATAACTCGAATTATTCCACTGCGAGCCCGCCCCGCTGATCGTGACCGTACCTGAACCGCTCGCATTGACCCCCAGATAACCAAAACTATCACTGACAACACCACCGCTGTCGACTGTCAGACTACCAGTACCACCATCACCCACTGTAAGCGAACTCGAATTATTCCACTGCGAACCCGCTCCACTGACCGTGGCCGTGCCTGAACTACTCACACTGTTCCCCAGAAAACCATTGGTATCACTGACGACACCACCGCTGTCGACTGTCAGAATACCTGTACCGATATCACCCACGTAGAGCGAATTCGAAATATTCCATTGCGAGCCCGCCCCGCTGATAGCGGCCGTACCTGAACCGCTTAACCCGATTCCCAGACCAGCATTATGGCTAGTACTAACAACGCCACCGCTATTGACTGTCAGAGTACCTGTACCCTGATTGCCCACGAAGAGTGTAGACAAACTATTCCACTGCGAGCCTGCACCGCTGACCGTGACAATACCTGAACTGCCTACATTATCTCCCAAATAACCCGTGGTATTACTGACAACACCACCGCTGTCGACTGTCAGAGTACCTGTACCGAATTCGCCCACGAAGAGCGAATTCGAAATATTCCACTGCGAGCCTGCACCGCTGACCGTGGCGGTACCTGAACTGCCTCCATTGTATCCCAAATAACCCCAGGTATTACTGATGACACCATTACTGCTAACATTCAATGTGCCGTTAGAATTTAGTCCAACGAACAAGTTGGACGCGTTTAGAGTGCTCGACCCGGTTTTGCTCAGAGTGGAATTATTATCGAGTGTGATATTATTGGCATATGCAGTGCCTGTAATACTATCAATAGTGGCCTCATAGCCGTTACTGATAAACACATTATCCGCTGATGTAGGTTCAGTCCCTGTATCCCAACAACTGCTGGTATCCCAAAATGGTAGACCAGCAGTAGTACAGTTCCAGTTATGATCCACTGCCTGAACCGTAGGTGAGAGGGTAAAAAGTATGGGCAGTAGCGCCCATACACCAGAGTGGCTAACTTGTTGACTGCCCTTATTGTAAGGTTTGATTTTCATGGCTGCTCCTGTTGTTATTATATAAGCCAAATTGAAAGTGTGCGTTGTGGTTAACAACTGCGCAGGACTATTAACTATTAGTTAGAAATATTGCTGCCAACTCAGTCAATAATCAGTGTAAAACGCTCAAGCTAATTCACCAGTAGTTGTTCTAAGTCAGCCCCTTAACTGATACAAATACATTCATTAAATATGCATTAATTAAATATATAGGGTTTAAAGCAAAACATTGTAAGTAAACTGGTTTTATCTCTGCTATTTTTTTACTGGTAGAGTGACTAAGCCATCTTCGTAAATTGAACTCCACCAAGTCATTACACTCATGTTTTCAGTGGTTTATCAGGTAAAATCATTTAAAAAAAAGACTTTATCACTAAAAACAAATTATTATTTCTTGATTTAGCAACGACAATTAGATAGTACAAAAAACATCATCTAGTTTCAACCCTCTATCGACCCCCCCTCAAACAGGGGGTATAGGGTTGGTAAGCAGACCATGAATACAGCGCAGAAAACCTTTACGATTACCCGTAATTATGGACGAGCCCGACTTGCCAGAGAGGCTTGTCAACGATTTAACTGCTAGCACCCATTCGTAAAAAACAAACTGTTTTTGGTAGATTTAAAATAGGCTGTATTTAGGTAAAGTTCTACGCAATTCACGAATAAGAATACCTGCAATGATTCGAAGCACTCTTAAGTGCTTTTTTAGCTTTTGATCGATACTTTACATGCCGAAAGTGGCCAATGGCTTAGCGAAGGGAGGAATAATAGACGCAAGTTGAAGTAATGGGCCCAGTAAATCTAATTGTTGCAGCAAGTCTTCACCAAATAAATTGGTTTGGTGTGCAGTATTTATAGGGGAGGAAATTTTCAGATTTTCGAGCAAAAAACAAAAGGCTATTTTAACATTTTTGGTCGTTTTATTTAGGCTAGAATTAAATCATTTCCTTTCATATCAATTAATTACATTGTTTTTCAGGATTAACTAATTAAAGACTTGACTGAAACAGTCCTGTCACATAAAACCATGTTTGCTGTTGAATCACTGGCTAGCAAAAGACAACGTATATTGTTTTTAAAAGCTCAAGGATATTCTGGTTTCGAATGATAAAGCGCCCCCTGTTTAGTTAAATATTGAACAATATCATATGCTTTAGGTAAAAAACTTAATTTTGCATCATCTTTTTTTATCTAGCAAATTAACCTGCCGTTGCAATATTTTTAATTCATCTAACACTTTGATTTTTAGCAGTAGAAATTCTTCGGACATCTCTATCGCATCAGCTTTTTTACCTTCCGAATACAACTGAATAATTTGGCTACCTAGTTGATGAATTTGTATATGATTTTGTTCCAAATTACAAAAATCAGGCAGATGTCCATAACGTTCCTTACCCTGCTGGTATAACCATTTTCCAAACTGGCAGTCAAAATGATCTATTAATTCAACAGCCTTTAGAGCCTGCTCCTTCCCTTGCAAAACATTAAGTATGTCATCAACCCATTTTATATGATCACTTTGTGCTAGCATCAAAGGTAAATTACTTAATTCCCATTCAAAACCTGACCAAATAGACCAGGATTCATCTGCCACATACTCTTTCATCCAGTCAATTACTCTATCTGCCGGCATTGGTTTAGCAATTCCATAACCTTGTGCCTGATCACAGCCTATTCTCATCAGTAAAACCCCATGCTCGACTGTTTCAACACCTTCAGCGATGACTTGCCTATCAAAGGTCTTGGCCATAGAAATAATACCCTCAATCATTGCCAAGTCATTCTTATCACTTAACATGTCTCGCACAAAAGATTGATCAATCTTAATAGTATCAACATTCAAGTTTCTCATATGGGTTAATGAGGAATAACCTGTACCGAAATCGTCAAGCGCAACCTTAACCCCTAACACCTTTTGGCAGCTTTTTATCTTACTGCTGATAATTTCAAGATCACCCAATGCACTACTTTCTAGTATTTCCAACTGTAATTTTTGAGAATTTACCCTAGGGTGTTTATCAAGTGCCTCATGGAGCTGATCTAAGAAACGGGATGATTGCAAATGATAAGAAGAAATATTGATACTGACTTCAAGATCGATACCCTGCTGATTCCAGTAATCCAGTTGGGTAAGTGCTTCATTCATTACCCAGCTACCAATTTGAATTTCCAGTTCGGTTCCATCAATTATGGGTAAAAAGTCTAAAGGAGGAATTAAGCCTTTTTCAGGGTGTATCCAACGAATCAAAGCTTCGGCACCAAAGACCTTCCCTGTGTTCATATTTACTTTGGGCTGATAATATAATTGAAACTCTTTGTTATCTAACGCCTGCTTAATTTCATCCAGATGATGATGTTTCAGGGTATCTTCTTGCTCTTGTTCCGAATTAAAAAAGCTAAAACGATTTCGTCCAGCTTGTTTAGATTTATACATGGACTGATCAGCATGACGTAGCAGCGTATCTATATCACCCTGGTCTGCGGGATAAAGTGTTACCCCCGTGGAGGCAGTAATTTTATGAGTATAACCATCAATTATATAGGGTTGTTCTAGTGAGTGATGTATTCGTTCCAGGGATTTTTCACATTGAGAAATAGAATCAATATCACTCAATAATAAAGCAAACTCGTCACCTCCTTGACGGGAGACGGTATCTTCAGTTCGAATACAGGATAAAATACGCTGAGCAACTTCAATCAATAATTTATCACCAGCCTCATGGCCAAAAAGATCATTCACTGGCTTAAAATCATCCAAATCAAGAAAGCAGATAGCGAGTTGCAAGTTTGTACGTTGACTGTGTGCAATAGCCTGATTAAATCGATCCACTAATAAGGCACGATTGGGTAAGCCTGTTAGCACATCATAATGAGCCATTTGCTGTAGCTGTTCTTGTTGTTGTTTACTATGCGTAATATCAGCAAACACCCCGACATAGTTAGTTACTTTATTATTTTCATCTAATAATGATGAAATAGTAAGCAACTCAATAAAGAATGACCCGTCTTTCTTACAATTCCATATTTCTCCCTGCCAATAGCCGTGGTCATCAATGTCTTGCCACAATTTGCTATAAAAATGAGGGGACTGTTTTTGTGATTTGAGTATATTAGGGCTTTGACCAATAACATCTTCTCGACTGAAACCAGAAATTTTACAAAAAGCAGGGTTAACATCAATAATTATTTTATTATTATCGGTAATAAGAATACCTTCATGGGTATCAGAAAACACCCGCGCAGAAAGTTTAAGTTTTTCTTCTGCTTGTCTTTGTTCAGTTACATCAGAAAATAATGCAACATATTGTTTTACCGAATTTGTATCATCTGTAATTTGCTTAATACTCAGGTTTTCAAGGTAAATTTCACCCGTTTTCCGTTCATTCCAAATTTCCCCATTCCAATACCCTTTTGTATTGACAGCATTCCACAACTGCTTATAAAAACCTTTATTATGTTTTCCCGATGAAAGAAACTTAGGGTTATTGCCGACCACCTCGTCTTTTGTATAGCCTGTGATAGCAGTAAAGGCAGGATTAATACTTATTATTCTATAGTTTGAATCAGTGACAAATATCGCTTGTTCACTGTGCTTGTATATTAACGCAGCCAGTTCATGCTCAGTAATATCAGAATGAGTTCCTACCATACGTAAAGCTTTGCCATCTATGGTCCGACTGACCACTTTTCCTCGACTCAACATCCATGAGCAACTACCATCCTTGCGTAATATTCGATATTTATGACTATAGAATTCTGTTTTACCCTCAAGATGAGCATTTAATACAGATTTTAAAGATCCAATGTCTTCAGTATGAATAGTCGTCCCTTGCTCTTGCCTTTTCTGTTTGTCACTAGCAATATCAAAAAGAGAGGCATAATTATCAGAATAAATCGTTTTATTTTGTTCAATATCCCAATCCCATACACTCTCAGATCCGCCCTCCAAGATAAACTTCCAGCGTTCATTACTAATGGCTAGTTCTTTCTCTGCTTGTTCGCGAAGTACTTTTTCTCTCAATAAATCTAAAGTACTTAATGAAAGCCGGTCATACATGGTGAGTACGGTATTGATGAAGACTTTCATTGAGCCACTCATCATCTTTTCCGCAGAAATTTTGGCTTGCTCTATAGATTCGCCAGCATCAATAGCTTTTACAGCAATAGACATGCGCATATCACTATCCAAAATATGATAAGCAAGCCATTTAGATAAAAAAGACACAATATTCTGTATTACATCATCAAGTGGTTTGTCTTCTTCTTTTAAGGCAATAACTTCAGAAATGAAAGACTGATGAGTCTGCTCATGTTGTGCTAACCACTCATCACCTTTTAAACTAGCTTTCCAAATTTGTTCTTCTGTCTTGAAGTGATAATCAGCATAATCTGCTAATTCATTGAAAATATTATTTAATATAACTTCATTAGAACGATAGGCAAGGTGCTCTGCTAATTTATTTAATATATTGATGAGTTGCTTGTGCTGTTCGTCAATTAAATCAATGCCTGTTTCAAAGTTATCATTCCAGGGGAAGATTTCAAATAAATTATCAGCGACTAAAGGCATCATTTTGATTCATAGAGAGTCATAATTAAACATAATACTAGCATAGCGAAGTGACAATTTATTTATTTTAAAAAAATAAGCTGAGACAAGGTAAGCAACTGATTTTGCATGCTAACCCACAAAGTTAAACCCTATAGAAAATAGTCTTTTAACTTTAAAAAATATCTGATTACAGTTTATTGATATAACTTAATAGATTATCAATCTTTAAGATTGATAATCTTGTTAATTCACACAACTAAACAGCTTCAATCATATTTTAAATATTTAAAGCGTGGGTCATCAGGTGTTCCCTCAAGAGAGCCTTGCTCTAATCCTGGTTGCCACATAATGACTTGTTCAATTTTATCCGCCAGTTCAAAGTCTTTATTCGTTATCCCCTTAGCCGCATGATTCATTAATTTAACAATAACAAAGGCATAAGATACTGTCAGGTCTGGATGGTGAAAAGCCACCTCTGCCAGATGCCCGACTGTATTAACCACCATTAGCGTGCTCTTCCAGCCGCTGGTCTTGTATTTACGTCGAATCCAGCCTTTTTCCAGATACCAATGTGGTAATTCATCTTTTAAGCGTTGCTCAACCTCAGTATCACTATAGGTTTCTTCATGTCCACGTTCTCTCCAGCTCATTTTTCTACCCCCTGTTTTTTGTTAAAAAAGTTCCCGGCTTAGTAAATTATCCCCTACAAATGTTAATCCACATTAATCAACCTATAATATAGGGAATCATAGGCTGGGTTAGCCTATCAAGCAAAGCGCGATAACGTAACCCAGCATTTTAACTGGAATGTTGGGTTACGTTTTTTGCTGCGCTAAAAAATCTAACCGAACCTACTCATCAATGCAAAATTCAAACATTAGCAGCCAACTGTTGTTGAGAAAAGTCATCTACCTTGATAGCATTGAGCCTCATTGTTTCAGCATGCTCAATTAATTGATTTTATTATTGATGGCCGTAAGGGGTTAATTCACTGCTCAGCGTGTATTTTTCTGTGACTATAGAATGTGGAATTTATCAGGCTTCTGGAACAGAACATTGTTGCAGGCCTGGATATTGCTTTACAGATATTCCAGGAACTGTTGCTTGAAATGTGTTGTGGTAAATAATAATGCTTAAGTCAACCACATTGAGGCATAGAGACTGCTAACCCTGCCTAAACTGAGTCATACTTTATACAGAAGCCTATGGCTATTTAGATATCTTTTAAATTGATTTTAAACGTGCTCTATAAATGCTTCTGTAATTAAGTTAAAATATCCTGTTTTTTATCAGACTATTGGCCTTATGTTTAAGAAAATAGCTATTGCTTTAAGTTGTTGTTTTTTGACTGCCTGTGCAACAAGCCCTACAGGTCGGTCTCAATTTATTTATATGCCTGACTCGCAAGTAAACCAAATGGGGCTACAAGCATTTGATAATTTAAAAACTGAAAAGCCACAAAGCAAGAGCGCTCAATACACGCAGTTTGTTAGCTGTATTTCCGAAGCTATCACTTATGAAACTGGCGGTGACTGGGAAGTAGTGGTTTTTGAAGATGATTCACTCAATGCTTTCGCCTTACCTGGCAACAAAATTGGTGTGCATACTGGACTAATTAAATTAGTTGATAATCAACACCAGCTGGCTGCTGTGATTGGTCATGAAGTTGGGCATGTACTTGCTCGCCATAGTAATGAGCGTCTTTCTCAAAAAACAGCCGTTAGTTCGGGTGTTGCCATCATTTCAGCCGTCAGTGCGCCAACTTCAGCCCTGGGACAGCTTGCTGTTAGCTCATTAGGCATAGGTGCTCAATATGGGATCATATTACCTTTCAGCAGAACTCATGAAAGTGAAGCCGATATTATTGGGCTGGATTTAATGGCTAAAGCCGGATTTGACCCCCGACAAAGTATCAACTTATGGCAAAAAATGGATCAAGCTAGCCAAGGACAACAAGCTTCCGAGTTTATGTCCACCCATCCATCACATGATACGCGCATAAAAGAACTTTCCGATCATATGCCTCAAGCCATGGAGTTTTATCAGCAAACACAAGCGATAGGTAAAACACCTCGCTGTGCTAAATAATTGTTGCCAATACAAACGAATACATGAATCCAAATTTAGATCAATTACATCCCTACCCTTTTGAAAAACTAACTCAACTGAAACACGGGATCACACCAGCGCAAGATAAAACACATATTGCCTTATCGATAGGTGAACCTAAACATGAAACCCCTGAGCTAATCCATCAGGCATTAAATGATCATGCTGACGGTATTGCTAAATATCCTTCCACAAAAGGTATTCCTGCGCTCAGACAGGCTATTGCTGACTGGATTAGTCAGCGTTTTAATATAGCGGCTTCAGATATTTCAGCGGAAAACCAGGTTTTACCCGTGAGTGGTACACGTGAGGCCCTATTTTCCTTTGCTCAAGCAGTGATAGATTCATCAAAGCCTGATGCACTGGTTATTATGCCTAATCCTTTTTATCAAATATACGAAGGAGCAGCCATTCTGGCTGGTGCAGAACCTTACTTCCTCAACACCACTGAAGAATATAATTATTTACCTGACTTTGATTCAGTCCCTGATGAGATTTGGCAACGTTGCCAACTCATATTTATTTGCTCACCCGGGAACCCAACGGGCGCTGTTATCTCTGAGCAAGCCCATAAAAAACTTATTTTATTAGCTGAAAAATTCGATTTCGTCATTGCCTCTGATGAGTGCTATACAGAAATATATGATGATGAGAATAATCCACCACAGGGCTTATTAGAAAGCGCTTATCATATGGGTAACACGGTATTTAATCACTGCGTTATGTTTCAAAGCCTGTCTAAACGCTCCAATGCACCGGGTCTCAGATCAGGGTTTGTTGCTGGTGACGCTAAAATATTAAATAAATATTTTAAATATAGAACTTATCATGGCTGTGCTCAACCCTTTCCTACCCAGCATGCAAGTCTTGCTGCCTGGAATGATGAAACACATGTTATTGAAAATCGAGTTTTATATAGAGAAAAATTTTCTGCCTTTATAGATATTCTGGGTGATGTTTGCAGCATCAACAAACCACCTGCAAGCTTCTATATCTGGTTAAAAACATCAATAGACGATACTGTCTTTGCTCAACAATTATTTGCCCAACAAAACGTTACTGTTTTGCCTGGCAGTTATTTATCCCGTGAAGCACACGGAATCAATCCGGGAAAAAACCATGTCAGAATTGCCTTGGTTGCACCTGTAGAAGAGTGCATTGAAGCGGCAAACCGAATTAAACATTTTATCAACACATTAGACTAAAAACTTATGTCAAACTTAGAAAACATCATTAACGACGCTTTTGAAAACCGCGCCGACATCTCTCCTGCAAATGTTTCTTCTGAAATCCGTTCTGCGGTTGAAGAAGCCATTAACATGCTAGATGCAGGTACTGCACGTGTCGCTGAAAAAACATCTGGCGAATGGGTGGTTAACCAATGGTTAAAAAAAGCTGTTTTACTTTCTTTCCGCATCAATGAAAACCGCGTAATCGAAGGTGGTAACACACGTTATTACGATAAAGTTGAAGCTAAATTCTCAACGCATTCACCTGAAGATTTTGCTAAAGGTGGTGTTCGCGTAGTTCCCAACGCTGTTGCCCGCCACGGTTCTTACATTGCACCTGGCGCTGTATTAATGCCTTCTTTTGTTAACATCGGCGGCTATGTAGACAGCGGCACTATGGTTGATACCTGGGCTTCTGTTGGTTCATGCGCACAAATTGGTAAAAACGTTCATTTATCTGGTGGTGTAGGCATTGGTGGTGTTTTAGAGCCATTACAAGCTGGCCCAACTATTATTGAAGACGACTGTTTTATCGGCGCACGTTCTGAGATTGTTGAAGGCGTAATTGTAGAAAAAGGCGCAGTTATCTCAATGGGTGTATATATTGGTCAAAGTACCAAGATATTCAACCGTATGACGGGTGAAATTACATTCGGCCGTGTACCTGCAGGTTCTGTTGTTGTTCCAGGTAACTTACCCTCAAAATGTGGTACTTACAGCTTGTATTGTGCGGTAATCATCAAACAGGTTGATGAAAGAACGCGTAGTAAAACAGGTCTTAATGAATTATTGCGTGATTAATTAATATCAAAAACATTGGTTGGGGCGCAGTCCTTTAGGCTGCTTTTAAAATGCAGGCTAAAGACCTGCACTCCAATTAACGTTTTGCATAGCACCATCATAAACGTAGAGACGTTGCATGCAACGTCTCTACAGACATTATCTACTCGACACAGATAACTTACCTGGTTTTTACTACATACCGGAGTAAAAACTCTGTTACTGAAATAAACACTCTGCTGTACAGCTTATGGCTCCCAACACCTCAGTGAGAACTAGTATTAATAGTTGACTGTACTAAAATTCGGCATATGCGCAATTGAGAAAAGATTATATTAACTTGCAATCATAAAGCTTGAATTTGTTATCATAACTAATGATGTTAAATTGATTAGATAAGGCTTGAGAGATAATCATTCTATCAAACGGATCCTTATGATGAAGCGGTAGCGTTCCTAGCTTTATCGCATCAAAACCATTAAAACCCAACACCTCTGCCCCCATTTCTTCTGTCATTGTCAAAATATCAAATTCAAAACCAGCTTTCCTATCGATCTTTTAATCATCAATTCAGCAATACTCATAGAACTTAAGAAAATATTATTATCCATATTTTCTATATAAGCCATATGCCCTGACTTTAAACGCGAAGGCTCATTGAGTAACCATAAAAAACATGAGTATCGATAATAATATTCATATTTTTTCCTGATTACCCACAAGCTTCAGCCTTTTTATACAACCCTTCAATGTCTGGATCAAGACATTCTTTACCGAGATGGAGTGTGAAGCTTGCATTACTGGTGCTCTAAAATATCTGAGACTCGTACCTAACCCTACATCTTTTTGTTTAAAATGTAGAGTCAGACATTTTGTAGAGACGTAGCATGCTACGTCTCTACGTATCTGGAAAACCTCAGTTGAATAATCAATTCTAGCTTATTAGTGACATATCAACCACGAAGTACACGGAGAAGCTATTTATGTCTTACTGTTGTTTTAAAATGGCTGAGACTCATACGTAACCAGGTCTTTTTTAGCTTCCGTAAAACATCTCATTGATCTCCTCAGACTCTTCATTAAAATCATCAGCTATCTTTAACTGACCTTTTAATTGCCCAAAAACCCTTTTTTTAGGCTGTTCTTGATAAGGAACAATCATGGCCACTTTTTTATGATTTTTTCCAAATTCGATCACAAAGCTTTCCCCTTCTTTTTGAACCCTTTCCAATACGGAAGAAAACTGAGCTTTTAATTGGCCTACTTGAATAGTTTCCATATTTCTTCTCATCACTTTAGTAAAAAGCACCATATTGCAGTTGTAGTCAAGTTGTCACCTTAAAGTGACTTTCACTCGATTTTAGCCACTAACAAACACTAACAAAAAACACTATTCTTTTCCTTGCGCATCAAATAAGAGTTTAGGATAAAAAACACCCTAGGAGCTTGTCCGAGAATAGAAATCCTCGCGAGGGAAAGCCCTTTTGAAGAAGAAAACTCCTTAGTTGCATCATCCGATAACAATAATACCCCTCTCACTTTTTGGGGAAACACCTATAAAATAGCCTTAATAATTGGAACTGAGGCCGCGCCTTGTATCATGCGGGACTAAAGTCCCACTTCCAGAATGAGCAGTCTACTTTTTCTGCATTATCCTTGGTTTAGACCCCCTCCACCTACCAGTAGCAACAATTAATTTTCCTGAGATGCTGACTGGCTAAAGCCTGCGCCCCATAGCATAAAGACATAGCCTATCAAGCATTGCACTGCAATTGAACAAGCGCCTGCTGATCTCTTTGTGATTGCACAACCCTACGCTGATAGCTCGCCTGGTTTTTACTACAAATCAGACTATAGGGGCGATTACTTTTCTCAGTAACACACTCCACATCACTCTTGTCCATATTAATCATATGCTGCACATGGCTCCGACGTGCTTCTGCAGCCTTAAACCGCCATTTAGCTAGATCAGAACTCATCAGGAACTTATTTAATTCTGCACAATCTTTACAAGAACATTGAGTAGTTTTATCTCGACTCCAATTCGCTGGCGGTTCTAATGGTTCGGCTAATCGAGTTTGCAGATGACCAATAACATATTGACATAAGCGTTCCACCGCAGACAATTGATCACTTCGTGTTGATGCAACAAGTTGCAATGCAGCAGGTAATAACACCTCATCCCGATCGTACAAAGTGGACCAGGCAAGCATATAGTCCAGTGTTTTTTCCGCTAAATGGGTATCAATCAGGCTAAAACAACCAAGTAAATCTGCAATATCACTGGCAGAAAGAGCCATCCTTTGTTGTTGCCAGGGTAGAAGATCAGGAAATCGCTTGCTATCCCCTGGTAAGACTTCAAACAAAGCCTGTGCAGCGGGCTTAAGCTGTAATCGTTCATCTGCTTTGCGCTTGCTACAAAGACCTGCCAATAAAGCAATACAAGCCTCTTTGGCTTTGATTGCACTAAGCATGACAGCCTCAGTTGTATAAGCAACAACATCATTCCACGGTAAATACGCCAATGTTTTAACTAAAGCTAGACTGTGCTCTTTGTTATAAATCCCTTTTTCGGCAATAATCAACCAGAATTGCTTAATTAAAGTGTCATCAGCCAAACGCCTCAAACAGTTTAGAAAATTAGTAACATACTGTCCTCTGTCATATCGACTGGATTCGCCACAATGCTGAGGCAGCCAATCTCTTAATAAATAAGCCGCTAAAATTTGAGCATCCCGTTTGCTTTCATCTTTTTTATGACTTTTCCATTGCTTACATAAGTCTTCTAATACAGGAAGCGCTGCCGACAACCCAGCCTGATTAATGATGGATAAATAATGTGTTCTTGGCCACAGTACCAACGCTGCACAATGATACATACGTTCGAAAGAAGCCCCTGCATTACCCGTTGCCTCCAGAAACTCAATATCATCAGGCTCCATTTTATTGTAGGCCGCGGGTGGACAAAATTCTTCAGCATTAAATGGCAACATAGGCAAGTCAGGCTGACTTCCATCAGGACTACGCCATTGTGAGATTGTTTCCAAATGATCAAACACCTCGCCTATTTCATAATCATCATCTTCGTCATTATTCCAGTCGTTATAATATCCACCACCGCCTATATGTTCAGCGCTACCGCTTTCTTCAACAGATACTAGAGCCAGATACAGATTACATCCGGCTTGATCTGCTGCTGTTGTAAGCACTTCAGCACTGGCAGCATCCATATTTTTTAAGGCATCAAATTTCAATTCGGCAATGGAATACTCATGTTCTAATAAATAGATTAGTTTTTCTGGGGCAGCCTGTTTTTTATTTTTTTCACCCAGAGCTTGCACCCAGTTCATCAACAAAGTAACCATCTTTTTCTGGTCCTGATGATAATCGGGTGGCGTAGGTAGAGGTATTTTTTTATTGCTGCGGAGCAAGTTATACACCAAAGTTAATCGACAGCCATCGTTTATGGGTAATACTTCATGCACACAATCAGCATAAAAAGCAGCAAAAGCAAGCTCTTCGGGCTCGTCTCTGCGAAGGTCAAGTTTCACCTCTTCCTGCTGGTGCCGTACAATCAACTCACCGCCACTGTAGACCGACGGCAGGACAATAATCAAAGTTGCAAACATTCCATCTGCTTTTTCAGTATCGCGATGAGGTACAAAAAAAACTG
>Ga0209184_1001531_pt1 | contig 14619 bp, 18 predicted proteins | sample EN8Hudsemesocosm_2_FD_184627 | JGI IMG/M metagenome (GOLD analysis project Ga0209184, IMG submission 184627) | Methane-oxidizing microbial communities from mesocosms in the Hudson Canyon - EN8C Hudson Canyon (SPAdes) (version 2) | ecosystem: Environmental > Aquatic > Marine > Cold seeps | place... | reverse complement strand
CTCTGATTGAGGTTATCGTTGAGGAAGTTAGACATGAAATAAGCTACTAAGCGGTAAAACAGTATTTTATCTTATTCGACGCCTATTTTATTGGGTATTTTCTATTTTCCTACAGCCTGAACGCCTGGCTCAACGCGTTTGTTACACTGGCAAGATTTTGTGCTAAAGTGGCTTACCACGCGCAAAAGGTGGACAGTGTACAAAATCCGTTGCAGCCACTTGTTAGCACTGACGTTTCCGATTTTGCTCATTTAAATCTTTTATACCCGGCGCATTGGCCAATAAGTTTTTACTGAGTTTATCAGATAAACCAATATATAGCGTAGCACTGCTATCCCAGCAGACTATTTCAAACAGAGATTCTTCAATTTGTTTTTCTGGATTACCTACCCAGAAAGAAGAATTACCGTCAGCATAAGGTTTTTCAGTTTTAAAAGGTTTCGTTCCTTTTGGGAAAGCTGAAATAACTGACCAAATAAATTGATGATCATATTTGCGTATTTCACTCGCGAATGACTCACCACTGACCCAATCAGGATCATTTAAACTATTCCATCCGCCTTCAACATCTGAAAAGTGCCAGTCGTAGTCTTCTAAGTTAATTTCTAGCCAGTGAGCTACATCAGCCATACTGGTATAAAAATCAATTTTCGAAGTTTTTTCTTGTATGAAGTTCATAATTTTTCTGTGCTAACGCCGCGAACTACAGAACCCATTGCTTTGCCTGGTTAGCACATTTAGTGCATAAGTAGTGTAATGAAAACAACGTCTTCTTGCCTTAGATTATTTGGGTATAATAATTTAATAACCTTAAATTGACCAACTGATTTACCGCCAACCGTGACAGGGAAGGCCAAGCTTTTATCCTGAGGAAAAATTCCAATCCGATACATTTCAAGAGCTAACTTTGTCGGTATGGTGAGTTCGAGCATATTATCATATGACTCAAACTCAATGCGTTGCTTCGGGTAACAAAGTGAAGAAACCGATTTACAACCTTCATGTGGTACCAAGGGCATCAAAATCTTGTGCAAATCAATACCATTTATGGATATACCTTTCATCTAATTCTCAATGTACAACTTGTTAGCAACCGACGGCAACGTATAATTGTACATTAATGCTTCGGTCCGTCAGGCGTGATATTGACGAGATTTCTCTCGTCCATTTTGACTATACCTGCCCTTATTTTATTCCTTGCGTTTTCTTCTCCGTACTTCATTTTCATTTCATCCCACTCGTGATCATCTAGACCTATAATGAAACCTTCGACGAAAATCTCAATTTCCTCGTCTGTGTAGGGTGTTTTCCTGACATTCGCGGGATTCATAAAATCGGGGTCTCCCTCCGACCACTTGTATTCTTCAGTCATAGCTATTTCTCATGCTTGATAATTGCTTACCCTGGTTAGCCGATTTGCTGCAATGAATATGGAGGTACAATATGATGGATATTTAGCATAATATTCTCATATTCACTTGGTTTAAGCTCATCAAATCCTTCTTTCTTCATGAGCATGTTAAAGGCCAACAAAACTGTACAGATGCATTGTTTTTGGATACAAGCACCGACGAAAGAAAGAGGAAATATTATCATCTCTTGTTGAGGGCTCACAATGGCTATCTCTTTAACGTCATTATCGATAACAACGTCCGCCCAGTACCAATTAAACTCGCGTTGCATCTGAGCGCCCCATAAACAACCAAGTAATAAATCAGGCTCCTCCCCTTCGGGGACTTCTATTGGTTGATCGTGAACCAAGTTGGTAATTGTTGCATTAAGCTTTTCCATTATTTCGAGAGACGTATTCACCTCTAGATTCAGCCCAAGGTATTGAGCTGCATCTCTTGCGACCGCATCGATAAGCCCCATTCGCTCACTGTCGGGTATTGTCTCAATTATGTTCAATGTAATTCCTTTATTCGGCTAACGCCAACCACAACTGCGTAGCATGCTTGGCGCTTTTTGTGCGTCTTTATGCACAAAAGGTGACACGCTTGCGGAGTCTGATTGCTGGTTTTTGTTATGTTCAAACCTTAACGACATGTATATCCCTTCCAGCATCCTTGGCTTCAATAAATATAGCGAGAACCTTTGCCTGGAACGCCTTTAGCGATTCGCTAATACTACCCTCATTAGTGCTTAGGATGGTATAAGGTGGCTCGATTCCATTTACATCGCCAGTTACTATGCTATCTCCAAGTGCATCCAAGTTCTGCCCATGCCATTCAGGAGCAGATACCTGAGGCAAAAAATTATCGTAGAACTCTTGCTCTGACTCAAAAATATCCCAGTCGATGACTATTTCCATACGAGACTCAAAAAACATAACGCCGCCATAAAGGGCGAGCGGAGCGAGTCCAACCCACGGCCCTTTGTGGGTGTTCTTTGATGGCCTTGTTAGAGCTTTTTTCAGAGTTCAATTTCATTTGAAAGCCACTTTTTTAGAAGATCAGATATAGTATCTGAGACTTTTACAAATTCATCATCTATTGGATAGTAAGCAAAAACATCTATTGATTTCGACTTAAGGACAAACTTAATACCATCTGTTCCTGGCCAGCCAATAACTAAACATTTGTTGTCAAATATTTCTTTAGAATAATCAATAGCATCATCTGCATTGCAGATAATTGTGTTGTGTACAAATCGTTCGCTTCCATCGGCATAGACTTCGCCGATACCGTTTGATTTTCGAATTATTTCAATATACTCATTGATACCAATATTTGGAAAGGAATCTTCAAGCAATTGGACTTGACCGGCAGATGCCGGAGCAAAAAATGCCAAATGCTCTCGTTCCAAGTCTGTAGGATGATCAATATTCATAATAGCTCTAACGCCGCTAACAGTGGCGGAGCAACTTGGCGGGCTTTTTGGTACAAAAAGCGTGACAGGTTGCGGAGTCCATTGCTTAGCCTGGTTAGGCGCTGACATCAGATTTAACCTTTTCAACGAGCAAATCTAATGCAGCTTGATGCCACTCAGATATACACGTACCTCTACTTTCCACTTCCTCTGTAGCTGATTTACCAAGAAACATTACCAGACTTGATGCATCTGAAATTTTAATTTCAGGATCTGTTTTATGGGCAATTCTATTTCTAATATCTTTAAATTTAAGTAGACATTCATAAGTTTTTTGCTCAATTGTGCCTAAAGCAAACGCCAAACAAATTGTCCTGCCAAAGCTATCCCCAATTATTTTATGGAGCTTTACATTGTTTTTCAGCTGCTCTTCTATTGATTTATGAAGCATAAATTCAATATCAGCAGCTGCGCGCAAATGAGCTAATGCATATTTATCCATAGCTTCACGATGAAACCTGATGACTTCTTCAAAGTCCAATTTTAGAGCCTTTTTTCGGATATTTTCCATTAGTATTGTCGCCTAACGCCTGCAGCATGGGCGAGGAGCGTAGCGACGAGTCCAACCCACGTTTCTTTGTGGGTGATCATGGCTGCACTGGTTAGGCCCTTTGAAAGTACTCAATTATTTATACCTTTAATTTTTTTAGTTAACTTTACGAGCAATATACTAGAGAAAAATAGTAGCCACCAAATACAAAAAGATAATAACAGCCAATAAAATACTGCCCCCTCTTCTCGAAGGTATGTACTTCCTCTAAAGTTGATTTCACCAGTTCTAGTCGAATGAATTACAGCAAATAAAAAAATAGTAGTACAAAATATACTTACCCATAAATAAGACCCTTTAGCATAATAACTAATTTTTTTAGTAAAGGAAGTAAGTAAGCTATCGCCGTATTCACTTTGACCTAAACGCTCTGCTTCGAGTTTTAATACTTGTACTTTTTCAGGATCGTTAAGAATTTCTTCAATTTGCTTAACTCTATCCGGCCAACTTTCACGATTAACAGAATTATAGGCTTCGTATAACTCTTCTAAGCTATAACTTTCATAATCTGGTGAGCTCACCTTTTCCTCCCTGAGGCCTAACGCCGCTAACAATGGCGGAGCAACTTGGCGGAGCAACTTGGCGGGTTTTTTGGCACAAAAAACGTGACAGGTTGCGGAGTCCATTGCTTGGCCTGGTTAAGGCTAGCAGTGTGGGTGACTGAACTAATATGGGTCACTTTGCCGTTGCCCTTAATTTTAAATTCGTAAGTCTTTAAAAAGCTTTGAACGGACTTACTTTGTTAATTTATATTCTGCCTAACTTCAAGAAAGCTTACTAAACCTGAAACACAAACTGAATAGAATAATGTTAGTTTTAGGACTGAAAACCGAACCAAAATACTTTGGCCCAACCGTTAAAGAACGGAATAATTATTGAACCCACTACACTCAGTTTAACTACCTATCCAACTTGCTAAAACGTGCGATAAAAGCTGAACCATTTAATTGGGTTTAGAAGCTTTAACAGCGTATTCTAATGATTCAATCATAGTATCACTTTTGAATCTTTCACTTACACTGCTTAATTAATTTTAATAAAAACATGGTTTATTCAATAACTTACGTCAACACCAACATATTATTCTAAAAATACCCTATTTTCAGAAGAGATATTTCTAGTTGCAAAAAACTAGAATATTAAAATACACACTTTAACTTAAGTTATTAATAAATAACAGTTTTAAGATAGGAAATATCATGATTGAGTCCTATGAATTCTGGCTATTAACACCGAGGCGTTTTGTTTAATGGACGATTTCAGTTCATATAAACGGCTTAAATTGAGTGTTCTTACTTTAAAACCAGTTAAATATTTAAATTATTTGACCTTAACCATCAGAAGCAAGAAAGCTATTCAAGACAGATTTATAATATATTTTTAAATCTCTGAGTAGACATAGTATTTTATGTTTTATATAGTAGCTGTGTATTCATACAGTCAAAGGATTGATTTTTTTATGAAAGATATTCCCATTCCAGTTTCAATGGAGTCTACCAAGCTTATTCCTCGGTATCGCTTATTTATTCGGGCACAAAATAAAGCCTATCAAACAGAGAAAACCTATGTTTTTTGGGTGAAACGCTTTATTTGTTTTTATAATAAAACACATCCTGACAACTTAAACGCAGAACAAATAAGCTATTTTTTAACCTCTTTAGTTCTTGAGGGTAATGTTTCTAAAAATACTCAAAGAACTGCTTTAAACGCTTTGGTTCATTTTTTTGAAAAATTCTTAAATCGTCCTCTTAAAGACTTAACCTTCGAAAGTGCTAAAAAGCAAAGAAGGATACCTGAAGTTTTTACGCATCAAGAGGCTAAGAGCGTTATATCAAGAGTACAGGAGCCTTACCGCTTAATGACTGACCTGATGTATGGTTCTGGCCTTAGAATTTCTGAATGTGGGCGTTTAAGGGTTAAAGATATTGATTTTGGCTTTAAGTCTATTATTGTTAGAAATGGTAAAGGTGATAAGGATAGAGCTACATTACTTCCTAATAGTGCGGTTGAGCGTTTAAAGCGACAAATTGAAAAGGTTCAACTTCTACATGATCAAGACCTCGCTAATAATTGTGGTGAAGTTTATTTGCCTAATGCACTTGAGCGTAAATACAAACGAGCTAATAAGCAGTTAGCTTGGCAATACCTTTTTCCTGCTTCAAGATGCTCAACTGATCCGCGTTCTAACAAATTAAGACGGCACCATGTAATGGATAATACGGTTCAAAAAAAGGTAGCCATTGCAATTCAAGCGTCAGGTATTCTTAAACTATCTGGTTGTCATACTTTTAGGCATAGCTTTGCTACTAGATTGCTTCAGAAAGGCTACGATATTCGCACCATTCAAACATTATTGGGGCATGCCGATGTTAAAACAACTGAAATTTATACGCATATTGTTGGTCGTGGTGGCTCTGGTGTTATTAGCCCGACTGATGATGATTAATACTTTAAACATGAAGGAGTAGTTGAGTGAATACTAATTTGTATTGGGTTGATTCTTTCGATCATGGGGAAGATTGGTTTGTGATAGCGGTAAATGCTTATGAGGCACGAAATTTTTTTGCGCTTGAAATGGGTTATGATGTTAATGAAGATGAAGTTACATCATTATCGGTCGGCTCTATCCCCCAAAATTTAGAATATATTACTCCCCAGTTTGCAGATGAAGGTATTATCAAGCTTTGTGGTGGCGATATGATCTTATATGAAGATGCAGACTTACTAGAGCTTTTCGACCAAGGCGCTTTAGATTTACTTGGTGCAGAAACAAGGATTGTGAAAATCGAGCACCAAATTTTTATTGAAGGCAATGTCGCTAGGGCTGCTCTTCAGTCTTTTAAATAATATGGCGTGTTATGGCGCCCTCAAGTCACTCGCCATTGCATCCACAATTGCGGCCACGTTTCTAACGTTACAACAATGTATAACGTTGTGAGATTTCCTCATAATTAGCGACGACTTTACTGACATAACGACTCGTTTCTTCATAAGAAGGAATGAATCCATAGCGTTTATAGATCGGTTGATTGGTCCAGGTTTTTGATAAACCTGCATTATAGGCGGCAGAGGCTGCAAGTATATTACCATTACGAACCCGCAAGGCATTTGCAAGCATTTTCACCATGGCAAATATCGGCTTTTGATAGGTAAAACGTTGATCAAAATGATCAAAAAACTCAGATTCACCAAATAAATCACGCTTACCTAGTTCCGTAATGTTGGTCTGTATATACTCATGGTAGTTACTTTTTGCCTGCCGTATATCGTCATTGATAGAGCTAAGTTCAGTTAAGTAGTCAACTTGCTTTTGAGCTTCTTTCGATGCTGACTTATCTTGCCTTAAAAATTCTAAAGCTCTATCTAAATTAAAGAATTTGGCGCTTTTATTATTTTTTTTGTACGTACTTCTATATTTAATGAGCTCGTTATATTTAGTGAGTGAGTTTGCCAGCTCCGGTTTTTTGTAGGGCGCTAAATGGTGCTCGGGAAGATCCCCTGCAACAATCATTTGGTGCCCCTTTCGAGCAGTGTAAGGCATAAATTGGCAGATACCTGCTGCCATGGCTGGGGATAGTGCGAATTCACAAAAGAGTGATTCTGCTTTAATTTGCGACAATACCCAAATAGGGTCTACTGGATAAAGTGCCTCGTGATGTTTAACTGCTTTATTGACCCAGTAAATAATATTCGTTAGGCGGTTTTTAAAGTCGATTTGTTCAAAAGGTTGTTCCCAAAATTGCAAAGACATACCTGCATAGTTGTCTTTAAGGAAGCTAAAAACGGCACGCTCTAACTTTACTCTGTCATTATCTGTCAAATAGAAGGGAGTGCCCCGTTTAATGAGAAACCGTAATGACTTATCTTGATCAAAATCACTTGATATATCAGTACTCAACGCAGAAAAACTAAGTGCTGATAGCATCGCCCCAGAACCAGCGTATAAAAATTTACGTCTGGAGAGGTTTGGTCTATTTTCCATGAAAATGTCCGTCAGGTTAAAGAGAGTGACGATGGTTCGTTACTCTACATAAAAAACATTAAGGTTAAGCGTTCGCGTTAGAATGAAAGACGAACGGTGGTTCCATTAAATTAATGATCAATATCTTTAAGGCTTTCAATATACTGTTTACGCCAGGCGATTGGTGTTGCACCGTTTTTTTCCTTAAACACCTTAGTGAAGGCCATGTCAGATACATAACCTACTTCCTCTGCAATGTCAGCGACTGACTTTTGAGAGTTTCGTAAAAGGTCGGATGCTATGCGCATCCTTACCAAGGTTAAATACTGAAACATGGGTTGCCCCACCATATCTTTGAATCGACGAGCGAAAGTTGCTCTAGACATTGCCACTTCAGCGGCTAATAAGTCTAAGGTCCAATATTTTTCGGGTTGTTGATGTATTAACTTAAGCGCCTTGCCTATTTGTTTATCAAATAGCGCTGCAATAAAATTATGTGAATCAAGTTTATTGATATGAAAACGTATCAATTCAACCAATACCACTTCCGTTAGCTTATTTACCACCACCATCGCGCCAGGCGTTTGAGAATCATATTCGGAGCTTAAGTGCTCCAAGGTGGTTTTTAACCAAGAAAGCTCAGCAATTTCATCCGAACTCAATACGAGTATCGGAGGCATTGCCTCATCTAGTGGCGAAGGGATGGGATCACGAAAACTAAAATAACCACAAAGCAGGTGTGTAGGCCCGTCAAAAGTCTCCGTTGTTTCGCCCTGCTTTGAACTAGATAGAACATGTTCATCCCCCCTACCTATAAATACAAGATCACCTGGCCCTAATAAATAGTCTTCGCCTGAAAAAGAAACCCAACACTGACCTCTACGAACATAATGAAAAGCAGATGAATACTCTACCTTTTCCTGCATTTCCCAGGGAGGGTCAAGCTTGTCACAAAAGTAAACACTACCGTGAGTTTTGATGCTTGAAAGTATTTCAGATAATACAGGCATGAGACGATCTCGCTATTTATAGAGACTATTGGGTATAGAACGTATCTACTAACTTACATAAGATACATCCATCGAATAACGAAATCAAAACTTAAGTAAGGAGTAGCAATGCAAGTTGATGTGTATACCACCAAGACATGTCCTTATTGTTTTGCAGCAAAAGGCCTTCTAACAGAAAGAGGAATTAGATTTAATGAGCACGATGTCAGTTTTGACCACTCTATGAGAATAAAGTTGATGGATAAAACAGGTCGCCGAACGGTGCCACAGATTTTTTTTAACGATCAACATATCGGCGGGTTCACCGATTTAGAACAGTATTTTGAAAACCAATCGTAATTATCTAAACTAAGCAAAAGTAACCTTAAAGGAAATAGCACTATGAAAATCAAACAGTTATTCACTAGCATTATTACAGCCTTCGCATTATTTGTAGGTACAGCGACAGCCGCTGACCACTCCACAATATCGTTGGCTATAGGAGGCTATGATTTAGTTTCTTATCATCAGAGCAACGGTCCTAAAGTAGGAAACGGCCATCAGTTGGCAAATTACGAAGGTAATACTTATGCTTTTGTAAATGCTGAAAACAAAGCTAAATTTGAAGCAAACCCTGCGAAGTATGTGCCTGAATTTGGTGGCTACTGTGCATATGGTGCATCATTAGGTAAAAAGTTTTATGGTGATCCGCTAGCGTCGACTATTGTAGACGGAAAGCTTTACCTTAACCTAGATAACAAGGTAAAAAGTATTTGGGTTAAAGACCGTACAGCTAACATTGTTGCAGCTAACAAACAGTGGCCTTCAATTAAATATGTACCCGCTGCTGAGCTTTAATTTTTAAACATATAAAGCATTAGGTATAAACACTAATCCCGATTTATTTCGGGATTTTTTTCGTCAACGTACCCTGGCATATATCGTTAGAGCGCTTTACTTACTTATAAAAGCATCAGGAGAAAACATCACGATTCACTACAACAAGCTAAACCCTGAAGAGAAATATGTTCTGATAAAAAAAGGTACTGAATGCCCTTTCACAGGTAAATGACTAGATAGAATATGTTCATCTCCCCTACCTATAAATACAAGATCACCTGGCCCTAATAAATAGTCTTCGCCTAAAAAAGAAACCCAACACTGACCTATACAAACCTAATGAAAAGCAGATAAATACTCTACCTTTTCCTGCATTTCCCGGGCAGGGTCAAGCTTGTCACAAAGTAAGCACTGTCGTGAGTTTTGATGCTTTAGAGTTTTTAAAACAACACAGAGATGAGACGATCTCGCTATTTATAGAGACTATTAGGTATAGAACGTATCTACCAACTTACTTAAGATACATCCATCGAATAACGAAATCAAAACTTAAGTAAGGAGTAGCAATGCAAGTTGATGTGTATACCACCAAGACATGCCCTTATTGCTTTGCAGCAAAAGGTCTTCTAACAGAAAGAGGCATTAGCTTTAATGAACACGATGTCAGTTTTGACCCCTCTATGAGAATAAAGTTAATGGATAAAACAGGTCGCCGAACGGTGCCACAGATTTTTTTTAACGATCAACATATTGGCGGATTCACCGATTTAGAACAGTATTTTGAAAACCAGTCGTAATTAACTAAACCAAGCAACAGTAACCTTAAAGGAAATAGCACTATGAAAATTAAACAGTTATTCACTAGCATCATTGCAGCCTTCGCATTATTTGTTGGAACAGCTACAGCCGCTGATCATTCCACAATATCGTTGGCAATAGGAGGTTATGATTTAGTTTCTTATCATCAGAGCAACGGTCCTAAAGTAGGAAACGGCCATCAGTTGGCAAATTACGAAGGTAATACTTATGCTTTTGTAAATGCTGAAAACAAAGCTAAATTTGAAGCAAACCCTACGAAGTATGTGCCTGAATTTGGTGGCTACTGTGCATATGGTGCATCATTGGGTAAAAAGTTTTATGGTGATCCGCTAGCGTCGACGATTGTAGACGGAAAGCTTTACCTTAACCTAGATAACAAGGTAAAAAGTATTTGGGTTAAAGACCGTACAGCTAACATTGTTGCAGCTAACAAACTTTGGCCTTCAATTAAATATGTACCTGCTGCTGAGCTTTAATTTTTAAGCATGCAAAGCATTAAGATATAAACAGTAATCCCGATTTAATTCGGGATTTTTACGTCAACGTACCCTAGCATATATAATTAGAGCACTTAACTTACTTATAAAAGCATCAGGAGAAAACATCATGATTCACTACAACAAGCTAAACCCTGAAGAAAAATATGTTCTGATTGAAAAAGGTACTGAGCGCCCTTTCACAGGTAAATATGATGATTTTTTTGAAGGGGGCTTTTACACCTGCAAGCAATGTAATGAACCATTATATCGATCTGAAGATAAGTTCCCTTCTCACTGTGGTTGGCCAAGTTTTGATGATGAAATTTCTGGCGCAATCAAACACAAGGTTGACGCTGACGGCAGACGTACAGAAATACTCTGTGCAATATGTGACGGCCATCTAGGTCATGTTTTTAACGGCGAGCGGTTAACTGATAAAAATACCAGACATTGTGTAAATTCCATTTCTATGAACTTCGTTAGTAACGAAGATAAAAGCAAAGAAGGGTAAGTCCTTATTTAACTTTCTAAGCGTCTTAGCTTAATCGAAGGAAATAAACATGAACTCAGTAGGCCGTCTGTTAAGTCGTCACCTTCAGGATCTAACGCCAGGCAAATTAACATGGATAGGCCTACGTCCAGAGCGTAAAGCCTCCATGATGATGGTTGAAGAGGTTCAGGCAATCAAAGATTTAGGCTTGCAGGGAGATCGTCGATGTATTGGCACGCCCGGATCAGCTCGGCAAGTCACCTTAATTAACCAGGAGCACCTTGAAGTAATCGCAAGTTTATTGGGTATTAAGTCAATCAACCCTAATTTATTACGCCGAAATTTAGTTGTAACGGGTATTAACCTGATTGCGCTTCGGCACCAGCGCTTTCGAATAGGTGAGGTTGAATTTGAAGCAACAGCGCACTGCCACCCCTGTTTACGAATGGAAAAAGCATTAGGTAAAGGAGCTGTCGGCGCTATGTTAGGGCATGGTGGGGTCTGCGCTAAAATCATTACCAGTGGCACAATTTTTATTGGTGATTCGGTGACAAAACTTTAAACATAAAACTGATATATTTAAGCGTGTTGTTTAAATTTTATTGAATGGGGATGCTGCAATTATCATTACATCCGACCAGTAAGCTTATTTTAGGCTTTATAATATTTAGACGACCTCACTTCAAGCTCAAACTCGTGCTATGCTGAATAGACGCTATTTGATTGAATATATTATGATTTCAGCACATCGAGATATAATTTCCTGCCAAGATTGTGGACATTTATATGACCTGCCCCATGTCGGCAATAATCAGCAGTTAGAATGCAAGTTCTGCAACCACGTCATGCTTACGCATCGACCTGATTGGGAGCATAAAGTGACCGCTTTCACCATTGCGGGTATCATTCTATTTATCCTTGCTAATGTATTTCCCTTTATTGGTATTGAAACTGCTGGCCAGGTTCATAATAGTAATTTAATCGGGGGCGTACAGGCCTTAATTCAACGCAAAGAATTTTTGTTGGCATCAATCGTTTTTATCACCATTTTTCTGTTTCCACTCTTAGAATTATTAGGTGTTCTCTACATTTTACTTTATCGATTTATGAATATGCGTGCGCCATTTATTGGCATGATTGTTCATATATTACATATTTCCAAGCCGTGGGGTATGCTTGAAATATTTTTGGTTGGCGTCGCTGTGGCTAGTTTGAAGCTGGGAAACTTTGCCGATATTATTCTTGGCCCCGGAATTTATGCCTTTATCGGTTTAGTATTGACTCTAATTGCCAACAACCTTTACCTGAGCCGTGAAGACATTTGGGACTGGCTAGAACACGAAAACTTTTACTCTGAAGAAGAGGATGAAGCCCTTATATCGTGTCATTGTTGTGAAGCTCATATTGGCATTTCTCTGCTTCAAGACAATAACGAATGCCCGCGCTGTGGAACACACATACACTTATATCAACCACATAGCATTCAAAAAACAACGGCCCTTTTAATTGCGGCATTGCTGTTATATATTCCGTCCAATTTATTACCGATCATGACGACCACACATCTTGGACAAGAAAACACGGACACTCTAATCTCGGGAGTATTACACCTCATTCAGTCTGGAGACATCCCGATTGCAATGGTGGTATTTATTGCCAGTATTGTTGTGCCTATCGCTAAATTAGTTGTGATGGCGTATTTACTTTGGAATGTATCGATCAATTTCACTGGTGACCCCAAACAAATGTCTCGTTTATATCGATTAACTGAATTTGTGGGCCGATGGTCTATGATTGATGTATTCGTCGTTACAACATTGGTTGCTCTGGTGCAGTTTGGGCTATTGGCTAATATAGAACCAGGCGGCGCATTATTATGCTTTGCCGGAGTCGTAGTACTTACTATGCTGGCAGCAGAAACCTTTGACCCTAAGCTGATTTGGAAAGCATATGAAAATAAAAAACCAAGTAGGGACCAACAGGAATGAGTGAAAACATCCCAAATATTAGCCGCACTAACAAAGTGTCTCCAATTTGGATCGTACCTTTACTCGCATTGTTAATTGCCGGTTGGTTAGCGCTCAAGGCATGGCAAAATAAAGGTCCAGAAGTTCAAATAATATTTGATGATGCCGCAGGTATTGTAGTAGGTAAAACACACGTCAAATTTAGAGATGTAGTCGTCGGTAAAGTCACAAATATCAAACTTACAAATGACTTTCAAAAAGTCACGACTCTAATCGAACTTGACCCACAGGTTAAATCATTAGTGTCTGAGTTTACTCGTTTTTGGGTGGTTTCCCCCCGAATTTCATTAAGTGGCGTTAGTGGTCTTGATACATTATTGTCAGGTGTTTACATTGAAATGGACCCTGGTGAACGAGGTGAATATCGCTCTCGTTTTGAAGGGCTTACTGAACCACCATCTGTTAGATCTTACCAACAAGGCACTCAATATATTTTATTAGCTGAGGAGCTCGGTTCTTTAGATATAGGCTCTCCTGTTTACCATCGGCAAATTCCTGTTGGTGAAGTCACACGCTACCGTTTATTGCCCGAGAAAGGAAAGGTAGAAATTCGTATTTTTATTAATGCGCCACACGATGAATTAATAAGAACAAATACTAAATTTTGGAATGTCAGTGGTATCGGTTTTGAAATTGGGGCCAATGGTATCGTTGCAAAAATGGAAACTCTATCTTCATTAGTCTCTGGCGGCCTTGCGTTTAATACTCCGTCATTTATGACAAGCAAAACAGGTGTCGCAAACTCAGGCAGTCAGTTTTATTTATTCAATGACCAAAAAGCGGTTGCAGAAGGAGCTCTTACGATTTCCTTCCCTTACATATTAAGGCTTGATAGTTCGGTAAGAGGTTTGGTAAAAGACGCTCCGGTTGAGTTTAGAGGTATACAAGTTGGTAAAGTTGAACACGTTGGACTTAATTATGGTATTGGTGCTGACAAACTTGTGAATGTAGTCATTTCTATCCAGCCTGAACGCGTGAACCCTAACAATACTCCAACCTTAAATGAGCTCAATAAACTGATGGAAAATTTGGTCTCTGCAGGCATGCGCGCACAGTTAAAACCCCGAAACATTATAACAGGGTCACTTTATATAGATTTGATACCAAATTATACCGAGCCGACAAAAGGTACGCTTGGCGCGTTAAAACGTTTCAATAATTATTGGGTATTGCCCTCTTCTAAAAATCAGCAATTGCAAATATTTAAACGCGTATCTGATATTGCTCAACGCATTGAACAGCTCCCCTTTGAAGCCATTGCTAATAATCTTAATAACAGCCTTAACAGTACTGCCCAAATCGTAGAAGATATTAATAAGAAGAAAATAGTCAATGATATTAATAGCTTGCTAGCTAATCTTAATGGTTCAAGCGATTCACTCGCAAATACAATTACAACGATGCAAAGCACCCTTAAAACAATTGATCAAGCCATTGCTCCTGACTCAGCAGTACATTACCAACTACTAGAAATGCTGAAAGACGTTAGTGCTGCCTCAATATCTATGAAAGCTTTCAGCGATGAATTGTCGCGGAATCCTAGTACGTTAATTCTAGGTCGAGACGAGGAAAAATAGACATGATGAAACTACTCAC
>Ga0209184_1001527_pt1 | contig 14652 bp, 11 predicted proteins | sample EN8Hudsemesocosm_2_FD_184627 | JGI IMG/M metagenome (GOLD analysis project Ga0209184, IMG submission 184627) | Methane-oxidizing microbial communities from mesocosms in the Hudson Canyon - EN8C Hudson Canyon (SPAdes) (version 2) | ecosystem: Environmental > Aquatic > Marine > Cold seeps | place... | reverse complement strand
TACTCTACTTGTATCAGTCTTAAACTATGAGCAATCAGCAATATACAATTGAAGACTTGTACTCCTTAGAATTAAAAGTTTGGTGGGCGTATTTTAAAAGTGAAAGTCTCGCATTTAAAATGATCTGCTTTTATTTGTTTGTTGAGTATGTTCGACCTCAATCAATTATTACTTGGCTTGACTTTCTACCGTGGGCAAAACTATTTTTGTTGGGCTCATTAATAGGTGTTTTTATGGAGAAAGATAGGAAGTGGGTATCTTCTCCTATCAATAAATGGATGATACTCTTCTTTTTGTCTGTTTTGTGGTCAACGCTGAATGCGCACTATCCCGAATTTTCGTATAAAAATCTCGCTAATTTCTATACATGGCTCGTTATTTATTTCTTAATTATCAATATTGTTACCACGCCACAGCGTCTTCTTTTCTTCTTGGCTATCTTTTGTATTGCTAGTTTTAAACTTTCATTTTCACTAGCGATAACCTGGGCAAAAAGAGGGTTTTCGTTTGCGTCATGGGGTTTGTCGGGGCCGCCGGGTTTTTTTCAGAACTCTGGCGAGCTGGCGATACAAATGGTGGTATTTTGGCCTATAGGCTTAGCGATCGCGTTGTCGTTAAAACCCTACGTACCTGTGTGGAAGTATCGAGTTTTGATGTTGATGCCTATTACTGCTTCTATGGTAATTTTAGGGGCTAGTTCAAGGGGGGCTCAGTTGGCCATGGTAGTGCAATTTTTTCTGCGTTTCTTTAAACAAATATTCAAAGTAAAAGTCTTAGTTGGGATTATTGTTGTGGTTGTTGCCGGCTGGCATTTTTTGCCTGAAGAGCAGAAAATGCGCTTTGCGGAATCGGGTAGTGATAAAACGTCCCAACAACGCCTCCTTTATTGGGAAAACGGCTATCAAATGATGAATGACTTCCCTTTGACCGGTGTTGGCTATTTTAATTTTAGACACTACTATGAAGATTATTATTCTGAGGATATGTTGTACTCAAGCGCTCAACTACCACATAACATTTTTGTGCAGGTCGGCGCAGACCTAGGTTATATTGGTTTGTTTATTTATCTGATGCTAATATTCAGTGCTTTTTCTGCATTGTCTAAAATAGGCAAAGATACAGTGCCGAGTATATTCGGTGAACTGTCTATAGCATTCAAAATATCTTTGATTGGTTTTGTTGTCGCGGGTCAGTTTGTGTCTGTCGTTTATTATCCTTTCATGTGGGTTCAATTAGCATTTATTTCCTGTTATTTTAATATCACTGAAGGTGTTTCCAAATAAATTTTGCCTTCATGATTGTGCTTAATGTGGAAATATATTTTTTCTAGATTATCTCTTATGAAAAAGCTAAATTTCGCTTGTTGGCCTGACATTGATGGCCTTCGTGCTATAGCTATGTTTTGTTGCGGATTGATTAATCGTTGGTTTTGTTGGAGGGGAGTGCTTTCAGGCTATTTAATTATCCCTCATTTAAATCTGTTTTTTTATAGCTATGAGGAAGAAATTTTCTTTAGGCGGTGTGTTAGTGAGGTAATGGCTGACAAAGATCGGCCTATAAAGTACAAATAGTAAATTAATGTGCCAGTTAGAATATACTTTCTACTATTACTGAGTCTAAAGCTTGCAGCTGATGATATTAGGCAAATTACAAGTATAGATAAAAGCATAACGAAAAAGACGTTTAGAAAAATTGGGGAGATCAATGAGTGAGTAGAAATTATTAGAAATGATGCAAAATGTAGAAATATAAATATGCAGGTAATGATTGCCACTTTGGAATTAAATATTTTGTTTAGAGTTAAGAAATCGTCTGTGCCATGCCACTTCTCTCTTTTTATGAATTGAAATATCGTTTGAGGGAAGCCTTCGTGGTGGACTTTTAGAGCTGAATTAAATATTAGTTCTCCACCGGCTTGTGTTGCGCGTAAACAAAAATCTACATCTTCTCCAGTCTCTCTACTTTCATCAAAGCCGTTTAGTGTTTCGAAGAAACGTTTTGTTATAATTATATTGCCTCCATTAATGTATGTTTTTTCTTTTTTTCTAAGAGGATCAAACCAGTATAATTCTATAAAAGAGGGCTCTTTAGATATAATGTATGACTCTCCTGTTAATATATAGGCTTCAGGATCGGTTGTGGATATTACCTTTTTAACTTCAAGGCCCCACTCCTCAGTTATTTCAACGTCAGCGTCTAGAAATACAAAAAAATTACCTTTTGCTGACTTTGTTCCAATATTTCGTGCTTTGCTTGGTGATACTTTGTCAGAAATGTTGATGATCTTACAGTTATAAATAGCTGCAACTTTTTCAGTATTATCACTTGATCCATTATTTACAACAATTATCTCATGATCAATTTGTAAATGAGCCTCAATGGATCTTAGTAAACCTGTAATGAAAACTTCTTCATTATGTGCTGGGATGATGATAGATAATTTTATCATATTCTGGTGATGTAGGACCGAGGTTGTGGAGAATGAATTATGTTTTCAGCTATAATAATTAATATTACAGTATAGTGGGGCAAGGCAAAAGCTTTTTAGGTGAACTCGGCTAATAACTGAATTGTATTAAATAATATGTCATTACTATAAGAAAAAAGTAGCGTCCTGTGTGATTCTGATAAATACATATTAAGGTTGTTAAGGGGGGGGGAGAGCTGGGCAATTTTTGAGAAAAGTATTACAGCCTTTAAATTCTATTTGAAGAGTTTGAAGGCTATAATTTTCTTAGGTAAATACTATTATTGAGTGATGCTTAATCTCACTGAACTTGGTTGCCGCTAAAATTACTTGGTGGGAGTGCATCGGCGGGTGAACTCTCGTCATTAAGTAAGCTGCTTGATGCAAAAGTTGGTTGGTCTATTAGCCATTCGGTAGTTGAGTCGTATGCGTCATTGGCCCAGCCAAAGAAATACCCTCTTCTGTAGCCTAGAGCATCTGACTCCCATTGATTCGACCCATCTTGGATGTCGTGTATAAGTGTGTATGCGCTCTCATTTTCCCAGCGTCTCCATAATTGAATTATGGCATCGTTGGAAGAGGAAGATGTTGCATATTTAATATGCATTACGACTCTCATCCATCTGCCTAAGTCAGTTGCTCTATCAATAAATGGAGTTGGGTTGCTTTCTCCGCTTAGAACCCCTCCATCTTGAACGGCAATCACTGCGTTGCCTGATCCAGATGGTCTAGTTTGCCATGTTACAGTTCCTAGTGAGTCGTATGTACTTCCCCAAATAGAAAAAAACTTATTATTGAGGGACCCATGGTAAAAGTTAGTAGGGACTCTCACCCAGTAACCTATCCATATTTCAGTCTTTGGGTCGAAGTTGAAACGCTGTTCGGTCATATTTGCATTTGCTCCATAGCGAAACCTAAAAGAGCTATTCCCTTCTTTTGCTGCCCAATCACGACTATCATTGACAACTATAAGGCTGGGGTAAGTTTGAATGTTTTCTCCAGCTCCTCCTGAAACGATTGAGGTTTTATTTGTGCCTTCCCAGTTGAAGTCAATACTGTTTATGTTGTCTCCGCTAGCTGAAGCGCTTAGGTCGTTTGATTCAAATGTTTCGGTAAAAAGAACTTCTGCGAGAGAGCTGGAGGTTGCGAATGTTAGAGAGAGTATTGCAGCGGAAATTAAGGTTCGAAAGTGATCCATAGCCGACTCCTAGATGCTTGATGGTAAATTGTATGTGTATATATCTATTATATATAGTCTACTCTAGGTGCTATGTTGGTCAAGTTAATTTGGTAAGGAATTGTTTCTAGGTAGCGCCGGTGAACATTGTTTACGAAAGTTTATTTTTTGATTTGCATGTTGTGAAATACTCATGTTTTTTGGAGGCAAAGTAATGCGATAGAGATTTTTTTAAATTTTTATCTTTTTAGCGAGAAAAAGTCTGTGTTTTCTTATAAAATCGCGACTGAGTTTAAATGACTCTGACTAATATATTATCGTGCTGATAATAATTTAAAGTTTTTGAATTTTGTTGTCCCAATAAAGGAATGTTTGTGAGAATAGCCTATTTATATGACTTAAAGGTATTTCCCCCCAAAGGAGGGAATCATGTCCATGCTTTACAGCTTGTAAAAGGGTTTGTTGCTGCGGGTCATGAGGTTGCGGTGGTGGAGGATGAAACAGTGCCTGAGGTGACTAACTATCAAGATACATTGGAATCCTTGCAGAAGTTAATGAAGTGGTGTGATGTGTTGTATGTTCGTGTCGATGCGCGTTCATTGCGAGAGTGGGAGGCACTGAATATTTGTCGTAAATATAAAGGCTCGGTTGCCATTGTTTGGGAGGTGAATTCTCCGGCCAGTGAGACCTTGGCATATTCCTATTATGGCGGCATGGAGCATTGGGACCGCCGTCAAGAATCATTGGCAAGAAAAGTTAAGCGTTTACTTCATGCAGGCAAAAAAATACCTTCTATTTGGCGAGAGGAACGTTACCGTAAAAGCATAGCAAAAGATGTTTCGGCGGCAGTATGTGTGTCTTCTAGTATGCGGGACTACGCTCGAGATTATTTAAATATTGGTAATAGTCTTGTTGTGCCCAATGGGGCAAGCCCTTTAACTCGAGATGAAATTGATACTCGAAAGTTGGTGCAAACCGATCGACCCTTTACCGTATTATACAGTGGTAGTGCCATTTACCCTTGGCAAGGGCTGAATTTTTTGTCAGAAGTCGTGGCGATTGCACAGCAGAAAACACCAGATGTTAAATTTCTGATTGCTGTAAACCAGCTTACCGAAGCCGTGCCACAAGGTGATAATGTTGAGGTAAGGGTTGGGATGGGTCGTGATGAGTTAATGGCTGAGATCTGCAGGGCAGATGTCTGCTTGTCTATTCAGCCTGAGTTTTTCTGGTCAAGGTGGAAGTTTCATGGCTCGCCCATGAAATTATTTGAATACATGGCTTGTGGAACGCTCGTGCTGGCTTCTGATGTCGGTCAAATGAGTGAATTAATAGTGGATGGTGAAAATGGCTTATTATGTGAAAGTAAGCCTGAAAGTATTTTTAATAAAATATTGTTTGCTCGAGATAATGAATTGCAAAAGGAAAAAATGGCTTATGCCGGCTGGAAGTTGGTAAACGAGGAGTTGAATTGGGTTCAAAATGTCGAGCAGACCATTGCGTTATTTAACGCTGTGCCTGGTCAAAATTCTGAATCTAAGGAAATGAGTGCTTTATGAAAACTGATGGCAACCTATTGTTAGTTTCAAATTATCCTTCTGATACAGCCTACGCTTGGTGGTTGATGGAGCATTTTTGGTGTTTACTAGCAGATGCATACAAAGATCGCGGTTATAATGTGTATTTGGCTTATCCAAAATTAACCGGAGATATCAAGAGTGAGCTAACGAGTCGTATGGACGTTGTTGAGTTAGACCTATTTGGTTCTGATTCGCAAAAGTCGAGAGATTTTATTCGAGAACACGCCATTAAAGCGGTTTACCTCACAGACAGACCCTTCTTCAGTATTACCTACTTTTTGTGGCGATTGTTGGGCGTCAAAAAGATTATTGTGCACGACCATACGCCTGGAGATCGTCCGGCGGTCGGCGGCATAAAGGGGGAGGTCAAGGTATTTAGAAATAAGTTGTCCCTGTTTACTGCGGATGCGCAGTTATCCGTTTCGCCTTTGATGAAAGTTAGGAGTATTGAAAACGGCAGAGTACCTGCTTCTAAAGTGTTTGTCGTACAGAACGGAATTCCAACGGAAGTTGCTGAAGACGACCGGGAAGCGAGCAGAGAAGAAATTAGGCGAGAATTAAATATTCCAAGCGATGCTGTGGTCGTCATCACAACAGGGCGAGCACACCCGTACAAAAGGCCTGACTTTGTTATGGAGGCCGCTGCTCATTATATTAAAATTTCGAGTAGTCGCGTTGTTTTTCTTTTAGTAGGTGATGGGCCGGAACTCGCTGAGCTAGAGCGATTGCATGAGAGGCTTGGGTTAGCTGACAATTTTCGTTTACTTGGCTACCGAAATGATGTTCCCAAATTACTTGCCGCTTCCGATATTGCTGTCCATGCAGCTTTAGGGGAGGGGTTTTCTTTGTCTATTTTAGAATATATGAGAGCAGGGTTGTCAGTATTGGTTCCCGATATACCTTCTGTGAAGCAGGCTGTAGAGCACGATGTTAACGGCTTTGTCTATGACTGGGATGATATAGAAAGCTTAAGTGGCTTGATTGCAGAATTAGCATCAGACCCTAAGCTTAGGCAGCGATTGGGTGATCAAGGGAGAAATAGTGTTGTCACTAGCTTTAGTTTGGAGAATTGTTCAGAAGAATTTATTTCTGCTCTAGATAGTATTTAGTCCAATTGTCACCATTTATTCAGCTTGTTTTTAATGTTGGTCTTCAAAAACGCTGTTATATTGAACATCATTTGAAAGCATGGGTTTGACCATATTTTTTTAGTGATTGTTTATAGGTTTGATACAAGCGTAGTGTGCATTGAGAGCGGCACTGGCGTGATGCTTGTATCTTGGTCTATATGAGAATTTTCGTTGGTGTCTTTTTTTAGGTCGATTAGAGGTTTCTCGCAGTATCTATAAAATAATGCTCAGCTATTGGGGTACTTATTCAAAGTGTTGTTTCTGGTGCTTGATAGGGTTCGGTAGAAATGAAGAGGCCTTGGTGCATGTAGTTATCATAAAATATTTTATAAGACTGGTAATATACATTTACGAGTAAATGAGCGATCAAAACATTGAAAGAAAAAATGGTCGTACGCGTGCCCACCATTTATATTGTTAATTACCGCATCTGAAGGGATACCTTTATAAACCCAAAATTTGGGTATGCCTAAATGTGTTAATACAACTGATATTGCAACGAGAGCTCTTATTAGATCTTACTTTTCTTTGGTTACTCTCATATATCTATGCTTGTCCATATAATAAGGGCTAGAGGCGCGTTGGTTATAAAGAAAAGATTATAGTAAGTAGACTAACGTGTTGAGAGCTGTTTCTTCAATACATTCATTACATCCTGATAAGCCCTGACTTTCATTATAGCGATAATAGCCCAATAGAATAGGGCGCCACTTATCATTTGCACTATCATTAAGAGTACCCCTGTTTCTAGTGACGTAAGCGGTGAAATTAAAGTAACGAAAAGCCCCATCGATATTGCTGCTAACAGTGTAGGGTTAAGGGTCTTAAGTAATGTTGTGAGCTTTAAGTCGATAGTACTTCCTGCTGCGATTAGAGTTATTATGCTATTGATAAAGTTTGCTACTGAGCTGCCAATGGCTATACCAATAACGCCCCAAGGAACTCCCGCAAGAACGCCTGCAATTGTGATAGGTTTGGTGAGTATGGTGACTTTGAGTTGAAGGCTAGTTGCCCCTTGAGATAAATATATCGCACCTGTTACGGTTACAATTGATCGAACGATTCCAGAGATGCAAAAAATCTGCATGACAGGAATTAACTCGGCCCATTGTTCGCCCAGTACGCCCATTACAAAGGACTCTGATATCACGAACATTCCAACCATCATGGGAAATGTTAATAAGGATATTGCTCTAGTGCATCGAAGGTAAACGTCTTTTACTCTCTCTTTATCCGACTGGATCATGCTTAAAGATGGGAACATAACGTTCGCAATGACATGAGAAACGTTTTGGAGAGGGAATAGCATCAGTGACAATGCTTTGTCATAAATGCCAAGCGAGTTTCCGCCCATGACACGGCCAATGATTATGATGTCTAACTTTTGGGCCAAATATTGAACGGCTTGTGAAAGAAAAACGTTGAAGCTGAACCCGAAAAGCTCTTTGATTGAATCCAGATCAAATTTTAAGTGTGGTATCCATCGGCCATATATCCATACCAAGCATGCAGATACGATATCTCTAATTAAAACATGGAATACCAGGCTCCAGTATCCATAACCGTTAATAGCTAGTGTGATGCCTGTTAAACCTGAGATGACCATTGCAGAAAAGTCTGCAAGAGTGAGGGTTTTAAAATTTAGAGCCTTTGTTAGTTTTATACGCGGTACTAATGCTAGGGCGTTGATTATGAAGCTTAAGCCTAGAAGCTGGACTATTTCTTTAAGTTCTGGGCGTGAATAAAAGTTACTAATCCAGTTTGATGATGCAAAAAAGCAAAAGGCTAGGGCGCTACCAAGAGTTATATTCAGCCAAAACACTGAGCTGTAATGAAGTTGGTTGGCATCTTGTTTATGAATTAGAGCAGAGCCAAAGCCGACATTAGACAGCAAGCTTGCAAAGCCGGAAAATACCATGACCATCGCGATGAGTCCAAAATCATCGGGTGCCAGAAGTCGTGCTAAGATGATGCCGAAGCAAAATGAAATGGCTTGGGATGATAATTGCGAACCAAAAACCCATCCAAGTGCTTGAACGGTTCGCTCCCGATAATTTTCCATGCTGTAGTTTCCAGGTAAATTCTTAAATTGGTTGTAGTTTTCGCGATGAGTAAGTTGTTTTGTTAATCAAATTAAATGACGAAGAGGTTCTTGTACGTTCTCTGCGCTGGTTTTCATTTTTGGTATTACTGTCCGAACGCGGGAGGCGTTGTGTTGCAAATTTTCAAGTAGAAGGCTTACTCCTGACGTCATACTTTTCTCAGAAAGTGTTTCTATATCTATTACTAGGTCGTCCATGTGACTGTTCTTAAATAACTCTAGCATCTTAAACTCATACGCGATGCCAAGTGTTGGCGTACCAGCACATAACGATAGAATTGCTGCATGCATTCTTGTTGCGATAACGGCGTCGAACGAGCCATAAGTGTTGACTAATTCAACCGGTTGTCTAAATTGATTATCGATAGTTACTTTACTTCGAGTGTTTTCAGTTAAAAGTTTACATATTTCAGTCGCAACTTTCGAGTCATCTACCCAGTATTCATTAATACCTTGGCACGTTGATAAGAATGTGACCTCGGCATCATATTTTTCTATTGCCCAGGTTACGGCAGATGCGATCGCTTTGTAGTAAAGCGTTTCTTTTTCTGAACTGAAGAATTTAAGGCTCCTAACGGATACCGCAAGGCGAGGTTTACCTTGGCATGTTTGTGCTAAAGTATCAGGAGAACTTAATGATGCAAGCGAAAATGCAGCGTCAGCGCCAAGAAAAATATGTTCGTTTTTAACGCCTAGTTCTTCGACATGTTTTTTCGAACGTTCATCTCTGAGTAGTATAATCGCAGCGTTATCGAAAATGTCCTTAAAGGGTTTTTTGTTTTTCTCTGTAGTAAAAGGTCCCAAAGTTTGAGTGAAAAATCCATACGGCTTACCCGTTTTGTTACATAAACGAAACTCGTAGATTGAAGAGCTTAAATCGTAGTTTTCAATCAAATAGGTGCCACCAGTACTGAGTATTAAATCCGCCATCATGTACTCTTTTAAATCTCGCAGCTCATTTGATGTTATAAATAGTCTACTTAGGATCGACAATAATGATTGGTGTAGGTTTATTGCGAGTGAGTAGCGGGCATACCTTATTCGGTCACTCCAGTGCCCGTAACCCAGTTTTTGTAATATTCGGTCTAGCTGATTAGACCTGCCACTGCCGAAAAATGATTGTCTAAAATTTGCCCAAGGGTAGTATGACCTAGCGGTATCTGAAAATTTATCGAACACTGTTATTTCGACATTATTGCCATAAGCCTTTTTTAATATATCGATTGTCCCCCATAGAATCGCTGCATCACCAGGGTTTAGGGTCACGATATTAGTTATAATTATTTTTCGAGGTGTATTTTCTTTTTGCATGTCAAGGTCTCAACTGAAAGTTAGTTTGTTAATGACTTTTCAGTTTTTTATATTCTATTATTTGATGAAACTATTAGTTGTTTAAAATATATGAGTTAATGGATTGCAGATTCTATAACTTGCCACAGTCGATCTATACTATGCTGGTTGGTCCACTTTTCACCAATCCGCTTTTGTGCCGCCATACCAATTTCTTGTACTAATGAATCATTGTTGGCTAGCTTTATAAGTTCATCTGCCATTTTTTCATGATCGTACTCGTCTACAAGGATGCCAATATCTTTTGAGTCAATTACATCCATAATCCCCCCGTGCTTGGTTGAAATAACAGGTAAGCCCATCGCCATAGCTTCTAACACGCCCACCGGAGTGCCTTCCATATCACCATTTGGTGCGCAAACAGAATGTTGTATAAAAGCTCGAGATTGTTTGAGTAATTTAACCACCTCTGAATGCGGTTGGGCGCCATGGAAGGTAATGTTGTCTTGCAGTCTTAACGCTCGTGACAATTGCACGCAGCCGTCCATTAGAGGGCCATCTCCTATAATGTCTAGTTGTGCTTTCGGGTAGTGGGCTGTTAGTTGCTTAAAGGCCAGCATTGAAAGCATTGGCGCTTTTTTCTCAGTCAGGCGGCCGACCATCGCATATTTTTGACTGTGCTTGGCTTGCTCACTTCGTTTTGTGGGTGGGGTGTCTGCACCACAAGCGCTGTAGTGAAGCTTGTTTTCAGGCGCGCCTAGCTTTTTTAATTGTTCTTTCATATGGGTAGAAACGACAATTATTGAGGTGGCGGATTCGAAAAGTTGTGTATATTCCTGTTGGTGTTTATCTAAATAATACTGTACATACGCGTCAAAGCCATGAAAGTGAGCAATTAGTGGTACGTTTGCATTTTTGCATGCGTCCATAATTGAAACGGCTGTAGGGCCATACTGTGCCAGCACGGCATCATATTTTTTCTGTTTTAGATGCACCTCAACAGACTTGTTATCTTGTGTCTGTAAGGTAACCAGGTTTAGCGTGCGAAGTAGCCATCGTAGGCTTCTGGCGAAAATATTGTGGCTGAGCAAATAATTGTTGCTGCCATTACCAATACGGCGCTCTCCCGGGTTGCCTATTAATAGATCTACATTACAGGGTAAGCCGTCGATTTGAGACTGAAGAAAGGTTTCAGAAGGGGCAAGGTATCCTTGGTCCTTATTAACTACCATTAAAATATTACGATTCACAAACAAACTCCTTAAAAATATATTCAGTTTGAATTGGATATTCTGTATTTAGAAATACCCTAACTCTTCTAATTCTCTGCCCGATCATCATGTATTATATGAACAATTTTAGTATCAGGGGTACGCGGTATTTTATTGTTATGGTCGGTTGTTTGAATATTATTTTTAATGGCTTCAATAATTCTACCTGACGCAGCGCCATCACCATAAGGGTTATGTGTTTCAGACATCTGTTTGTATAATGTTTCATCTGAAAGGATGCGAGTTGTTTGTTCAATAATGCTTGCTTTAGAGGTGCCCACTAGTTTGACGGTGCCCGCTTCTACGGCTTCGGGGCGCTCTGTTACATCTCGTGTAACTAAAACGGGTTTTCCTAAAGAGGGTGCTTCTTCTTGTATACCTCCCGAATCGGTTATGACTAAATCACATTGGTCAAGCAGCCAAACAAATGGTAGGTAATCCTGAGGAGGGGTGAGCATAATGTTTTTTATGTCCCTAAGAAGGTCATTCACAGGTTTCTGAACATTTGGGTTTAAGTGAACAGGGTAAACCAGTAGCCATGTAGGGTTCTCTTTGGCAATGCAGGCTAAGGCCTCGCATAAGGAGATGAACCCTTGACCAAAATTTTCTCTACGGTGGCCTGTGATGAGTATTAACTTTGAGGGTCTTTCGATTATTCTATCTATTACATTGCTTGGTAGTTGAGGTGCTAAGCTATAGGCATCAAAGTTTGATATTTTTTCTCTGACCGAGAGTAGTGCGTCAATGACGGTGTTGCCAGTAACATAAATTTTCTCAGGGGAAATACCTTCGGCGAGCAAGTTAGTTTTTGCTGTTTCAGTCGGGGCAAAGTGTGTCGTGGCAATGCGGCCGACTAGGCTTCTGTTAGCTTCTTCTGGGAAAGGGGCAGAAAGATCGCCGGTTCTCAATCCTGCTTCTACATGGCCGACTTTTATTTGTTGATAAAATGCAGCAAGTGACGCTGCAAAACACGTTGTTGTATCGCCATGGACTAAAACAATATCGGGTTGACAGCTTTTTAGTACGTCACGTAAGCCTAATAGCACTTTAGTGGTGACGTCATATAAGTCTTGGTTCTCCTTCATAATATCGAGATCGAAGTCTGGTGTAATATCGAACAAAGATAAAACTTGGTCAAGCATTTCTCTATGTTGCGCGGTGACGGCAACCATGCTTTCAGTATTTTTATCATTTTCAAGCGCTTTTACCACCGGGGCCATTTTAATTGCTTCAGGGCGCGTACCAAAAATACTTAAAACTTTAATCATTTAACGATACCGCGCGTGTCGATGACTATTTTTTCGCTCAGTTTTGCCGCTGAAAGTACTTTGAAAGGGCTGTGGTCGACTAAAACTAAAATAATATCGGCTTCTTCAATAGCGGCTTCAAAATCGCGCAATTCAAATGTCGGGTGTGTTTTTATATTTGGCTCGCAAACAATAATGTTGGCGATATTTAGAGCGCTTAACTTATTAACTATTTCAGCGGATGGCGATTCACGTAAATCATCTATATCGGCCTTAAAGGCTAAGCCCAAGCAGGCGATGGTTGGCTTTTTAAATCGCTCTGCTTTTTCCTTAACCTTGCTGATTACCCAGTCTGGCTTGCTATCATTCACTTCTCGGGCGGCACGAATCAAGCGAGCTTGTTCTGGGTTTCTATCAACAATAAACCAAGGGTCAACTGCGATACAGTGACCGCCCACGCCAGGGCCTGGTTGAAGGATGTTTACGCGAGGGTGATGGTTTGCTAGTGCAATTAACTCCCATACATCGATATTTTCTTTATCGCAGATTAACGATAGTTCGTTAGCGAACGCAATATTGACGTCTCGAAATGAATTCTCTGTGAGTTTTGAAAGTTCGGCCGTTTTTGCATTTGTTTCCAATACATTACCACTCACAAACTCTTTATAAAACTCAGTCGCTTTTTTGGTTGAGGCGTCATTTATTCCACCTATTATGCGATCGTTTTGCACTAATTCGATCAGTATTCTTCCAGGAAGCACGCGCTCTGGACAGTGCGCCACAAAAATATCTTTATCTACATTATGGCCCGCCTCTTCAAGAATCTTTGCAACATGCTCTTCTGTTGTGCCCACAGGGCTGGTTGATTCTAGAATGACAAGGTTGCCGGGTTCAATAAATGGTGCGATCGCTTTAGCTGCTTGTTCTACGTAGCTTAAGTCGGGCACGTGATTAGCTTTAAAAGGGGTGGGTACCGCGATAATAAAAATATCCGCATTCACTGGGGTTAAACTTGCTTTTAAGTTACCGGAATTTACGGCAGATTTAACCAAGATATCGAGGTCGGGCTCAACAATATGAATGTTCCCTTGGTTGATCGTATTGACAACGTCTTCAGAGACATCTACACCAGTAACTTTGTAGCCCTTGGTGCCTAAAAGGGATGCTGTGGGGAGTCCTATGTAACCTAATCCAATTACACATATTGATTTGACTTTGTTGCTCATGCGAGTCTCACTGAGTTGCAGTAAATTTTCGAGTGCTAGCTTATTATAAATAGGGTTGATTTGTATAGGTAGCTAGTCACTTTAACGGGGTTGAATGGTTATAAAGTTGAATGTAATTTTCTACAGCACATTCTAACGAAAAATTGTTGTGTTGAGCTTGTACGAGTTTGCTTGGGTCAGTAATGAGTGTGGCGGCAATTTTGCTGGGATTATCACACTCAACGAGGCTGCCGCTGGCTTTATTGGTGATGATCTCTTCTGGACCTCCGCACTTAGTTGCGATGATGGGCAGTCCGCTAGCGATCGCTTCAATGGTAGCGATAGAGAAACCCTCGCTTGATGAGGTTAGTAAGAACTTATCCATTTGACCTAAAAAGTCAGCACTGTTATTTTGAAAACCGATAAAGTGCACGTTATTTACTACATTCTCTTTTTCTATGAGATTTTTAAGTTCGCTCATGAGTGGTTCTTTCTTTGTGTCGCCTGCAATAATGAAGTGGAGCTCTGGTTTTTCTTTAACGGCGATTGCGGCAGCCTTTATCAATACATCATATGCTTTTGCTGGGCGGACATTTCCTAAGCTACCAACAAGAATGTTTTTACTGTTTAGTCCTAAAGTGTTCCTGATGGGTGAACTATCTCGTTTATAGTAAAGAGCGGTGTCAATTCCGTTGTATATGACGGTTGTTTTTCTTTCGCTCAGAAGACCGGATGCTTTAATTTCGTCTTTAAGTGTTTTGCTGACCGCAATAAAGCTTGTGACGCCTAAATTAAGAATTAAGCACTTAAGTTTGAGAAAGCGTTCTTGTTTGGCGACGTCTACTGCACCATGAAACGTGGCAAAAACGGGCTTTCGGCTAAGAACGCCAGCCATAGCACAATAGATATTTGAGCCTAGCAAATGAGACTGGATTATATCGATTCTTTCTGCCTTAATCAACGATACAAGTTTACGTAAAAACCCAACATTAAAACTGCCTTTGCATTCGATAATATGCGTATCAATGTTGCGGCGTTTAAGCTCTTCGTATACCCATCCTTTTCCGCGAATAAGGGCGATAGAGCGGTAGCCTTTACCTCGTAGTTTATCGGCGAGATCAATAAATACTGTTTCTGCGCCGCCAGGGCCTGTGGTGTCTATAACGTGTAAAATTGTTGTCTGG
>Ga0209184_1001525_pt1 | contig 14665 bp, 15 predicted proteins | sample EN8Hudsemesocosm_2_FD_184627 | JGI IMG/M metagenome (GOLD analysis project Ga0209184, IMG submission 184627) | Methane-oxidizing microbial communities from mesocosms in the Hudson Canyon - EN8C Hudson Canyon (SPAdes) (version 2) | ecosystem: Environmental > Aquatic > Marine > Cold seeps | place... | reverse complement strand
CAGTGCCCGGAGTGTTTCAACATCCAGATCATTGGTTGGTTCATCCAAAAGCAGTACATTGGCGCCCTGTTTAAGAAGTTTGGCTAAATGTAGTCGGTTTCTTTCTCCGCCTGAAAGTTCGTTTACTTTCTTTTGTTGGTCATTGCCTCGAAAGTTAAAGCGGCTAGCATAGGCGCGTGAAGGCGTTTGATAGTTGCCGATTTGGATCATGTCATTGCCTTCACCAATTTCTTCCCACACGGTATTGCTATTGTCCAAATCCCTGCTTTGCTCAACATAGGCCAGTTTGACTGTCTTACCTAATTTGATTTCCCCATTATCAGGAGATTCCTCTCCAGATATGAGTTTGAATAATGTAGATTTACCTGCGCCATTACCTCCTATAACTCCAACGATGCAGCCAGGAGGGACTGTGAAACTTAGGTTTTCAAAAAGTAACTTGTCTTGGAATTTTTTGCTTACATGGTCAAGTTCAATGACAGAATCACCCAAACGAGGCCCTGGTGGAATATAAATTTCCATCGTCTCATTACGTTTTTGGGTTTCTTGAGAGCTTAATTCTGCAAAGCGTTGTAAGCGGGCTTTGCTTTTCGCATGACGTCCTTTCTGATTACTTTTGACCCACTCGAGTTCAGACTTAATGCTTCGGTTTCGTGCGTCGTCTTGTTTCTTTTCGTGTTCTAAACGTTGTCCTTTGGCTTCAAGCCATTGAGAGTAGTTACCCTCAAACGGGATGCCGTGACCTCGGTCAAGCTCAAGAATCCAGCTAGCAACATTATCTAGGAAGTATCTATCATGGGTAATGGCAACGACTGTTCCCGGGTAGTCATGTAAGAAACGTTCAAGCCAGGCAACACTTTCAGCATCAAGGTGGTTCGTTGGTTCATCTAGCAACAGCATGTCAGGTTTTGATAATAATAAGCGGCATAATGCGACGCGACGCTTTTCACCACCCGAAAGATTTTTAACATCAGCATCCCAAGGTGGAAGCCTTAATGCGTCGGCAGCAACTTCAAATGTGCGTTCAATATTGTGGCCGTCAGAGGTTTCAATAATGGCTTCCAGCTTTGCTTGTTCTGCTGCGAGGGCATCAAAATCTGCCTCAGGTTCTGCGTATTCAGCATAAACCTGGTCTAACCGTGTCAGTGCATCTTTAAGGGTTTTAAGGCCTTCTTCAACATTGCCGCGTACATCCTTGCTTTCATCTAGTTCAGGTTCTTGAGAAAGGTAGCCGACATTAATGCCTGGTTGCGGTCTCGCTTCGCCCGTATAATCTTTGTCAATGCCTGCCATAATGCGTAAGAGGGTCGATTTACCCGCTCCGTTCAAGCCTAGAACGCCAATTTTTGCACCAGGAAAGAAGGAAAGAGAAATGTCTTTTAGTATTTCTTTTTTAGGTGGTACAACTTTACCAACCCTATTCATTGTAAATACGTATTGCGCCATATGGATTACCTTGGACGAGTAAGAGGTTTAGTAGGCAAAACTTATCTAATATTACATTGGATGGCAATTGTTTAACGAAGGAAAATGAAATTTAGCTTTATTTTATGGGTGCTTATTTTGTGTTGCGGATTTGTTTAAACTTGATTAAATTTTAGTGACGTAAAAATATGCAGCCAATCTCTTCATTATTTATCTTATTTACCCTTTATTTTTCTCAGGGGCTTCCGTCAGGTTTTTTGGCGCATGCTCTACCAGCCTTAATGCGCGATCAGGGTGTATCTTTGCAATATATAGGTCTTTTAAAGCTTCTGGCTTTACCTTGGGCGCTGAAATTTTTGTGGGCGCCGTATGTTGATCAGCTTGGTAGCCACCGGTTGTGGATTGTAGTAATGCAGCTGTTTCTGGCTGCCATTATTTTTTTCGTATCTTTTGGGACTCAGGATGCATTGTTTGGTTCTTATATACTGATTTTCTTATTTGGCGTTGTATTAGTGAACTCTTTTGCTGCGACGCAAGATATTGCGACAGATGGCTTGGCGGTTAAGTTGCTGCCTGATCGTTGGCGTGGTTTAGGGAACAGTGTTCAGGTTGCGGGTTTTAAAATCGGTATGATCCTAAGCGGAAGCTTATTGTTAGTGAGTATTGATCAGTTAGGGTGGTCAATGAGCTTTAATTTTCTGTCGGCATTCATTGTGTTGCTGCTGATACCTGTTTTCTTTTTGAAGAAAGGGCAGCGGCATGTTGGAGAGAAAACTGAAAACTCAGGGTTGAGAACATACAGGGTATTTTTTAAGCAAACCAATATTCGAGTGTGGTTGCTGGTATTAGTGACTTACAAACTTTCAGATTCTTTAGGTTCTGCAATGATTAAGCCGATGCTGATTGATCAGGGTTATAGCTTGACGAACATTGCAGAGCTAACATTCTGGTCTTCAATATGCGGTTTGTTGGGCGCCATGCTTGCCGGGATTTTATATTACCGTCTAGGGCAAAAAAAATTACTTATCAGTGCTTGTCTCTTTCAGGCTTTGGGAATTGCTGCGTATTTTTTTGTGACGAATGGCATAAGTGGCTCCATATGGGTGTACGGTATTTCTCTATTCGAACAAGCTGCTGACGGTATGTCGACAGTGGTGTTATTTTCATTAATGATGGCACAGTGTCGAGAGGGGCATGAAGGTGCCGATTTTACAGTACAGGCCAGTATTCAAGTGTTAGTGTCAGGTATTGTTGGTGCATTAAGTGGTGTGCTTGCCAGTTATATTGGTTTTGCTAGTTTATTCATTCTGGCGGGCGTCATTGGTTTGTTTTCTATTCTTCCAGCTATTCATTATTTCAGATCTAAAATTGCAACATAATTGTTGATGAAGTTCACAGAATAATCGTATAAAATGGCGCGTTTTTTAAACGATCAATTGGGCGAACTGCAGATTCTCCCCACCATTAAATATAGAGGCAATGAATGTTTACTCGAGATATGACAATAGCTGGTTTTGATGATGAAATAGCACTTGCAATTGATGCTGAAGCAAAGCGACAGGAAGAGCATATTGAATTAATTGCCTCTGAAAACTACACCAGTCCTCGGGTGATGGAGGCGCAAGGATCTGTCTTAACCAATAAGTATGCAGAAGGTTATCCAGGTAAGCGCTACTACGGAGGCTGTGAACATGTTGACGTGGTTGAGCAGTTGGCTATTGATCGCGCAAAGGAATTATTTGGCGCAGACTATGCTAACGTTCAACCTCACTCTGGATCTCAGGCAAATGCCGCTGTTTATATGGCGCTTTGCCAGCCTGGCGACACGGTATTAGGAATGAGTTTAGCTCATGGTGGACACCTGACTCATGGTGCTTCTGTTAGCTTCTCTGGTCGAATTTATAATGCAGTTCAATATGGTTTGAATGAGCAAACCGGTGAAATTGACTATGATCAGGTTGAAGCTTTAGCAAAAGAACATCAGCCAAAAATGATTGTTGCAGGATTTTCAGCATATTCTCGTGTTGTTGACTGGCAGCGATTTAGAGATATTGCTGACGAAGTAGGTGCATATCTTTTCGTAGATATGGCACATGTCGCTGGCCTAGTTGCGGGTGGAGTCTATCCTAGTCCAGTTAATATTGCTGACGTGACGACCACAACAACGCACAAGACATTGGGTGGCCCTCGAGGCGGTTTGATTTTAGCTAAATCAAATGAAGCTTTAGAAAAGAAACTTAATTTTGCCGTTTTCCCTGAAAGTCAGGGCGGTCCTTTAATGCATGCCATCGCGGCAAAAGCAATTTGTTTTAAAGAAGCGATGTCTGATGAGTTCAGTGCTTATCAGAAACAAGTCGTTGAGAATGCTCAGGCAATGGTGGCTGTTTTTCAAGAGCGAAAGTATGACGTCGTTTCAAATGGTACTGATGACCACTTGTTCTTGCTGGACTTAATTAGCAAAGATATTACCGGTAAAGATGCGGATGCTGCTTTAGGTAAGGCATATATCACAGTAAACAAAAATGCAGTCCCGAATGATCCTCGCTCACCTTTTGTAACCAGTGGCTTACGTATCGGTACTCCAGCAGTAACAAGGCGTGGCTTCAAAGTTGAAGAGTGTAAACAGTTAACGACTTGGATGTGTGATGTGATTGATGCTTTAATTGCAGATCCTGAAAGTACAACTGTTATTGATAGTGTGCGTGATCAAGTAAAAACACTGTGTGCTAAATTTCCTGTCTACGCTTAATACTGAACTTCTTTTTAGTTCAAGAAGGGTAAGTATTAAAAACTATTGAAGAGTTGTATTTGCAGCTCTTCAATATCTATAGCTCAGTAATACAAAGGCAAAGGCTTCAAGATGCACTGTCCATTCTGTAAAGCAACTGATACTAAAGTGATTGATTCACGCCTGGTCGCTGAAGGAAACCAAGTTCGGCGCAGAAGAGAGTGTCTTTCATGCAAAGAACGATTCACTACCTTTGAATCTGCCGAACTTGTGATGCCGCGTGTTGTGAAACAAGACGGCACTCATCAACCCTTTGATGAAATCAAATTAAATCGTAGCTTTACCAAGGCGCTTGAGAAAAGGCCTGTGAGCATTGAAGCGATTGAAAGCGCGATTAACAAAATCAAACATCGTCTTCGTGCTACGGGAGAGAGAGAAATAAAATCACTCGTGATTGGCGAGGAGGTGATGCAAGAACTTCAAGGTCTTGATGAAGTTGCTTATGTACGCTTTGCTTCTGTTTATAGGAGTTTTCAGGATGTAAATGAGTTCAAAGAAACCATTGATCGTCTCTCCCGTGCAGATGAAGCCGTGCAAACAAATGAAAAATCTTAATTGAATATGCCTGATATCAAGAAAGTGTGGGCTCAGCAAGACATAATTTTTATGTCAGAAGCGATTCAGTTGGCGTGGAGAGGCCTTTATACAACAGAACCTAATCCAAGGGTGGGTTGTGTTTTAGTTAAGGGTGGACAAATTGTTGGTCGGGGGTGGCATCAGAAAGCAGGGGAAGGGCATGCAGAAGTGAATGCCATTCGAGATGCTGGTTCACTTGCTGAAGGTTCTACCGCCTACGTCTCTTTGGAGCCATGTAGTCATTTTGGTAAAACGCCTCCTTGTGCTAATGCATTGATACAGGCGGGAGTGGTTAGAGTCTTTGCGGCCATGAAAGACCCTAATCCAGAGGTGTCCGGATCAGGTTTTGACTTGCTTCAAAATGCAGGTGTTCAAGTGGAAAGTGGTTTGCTCGAAGCGCAAGCGAGAGAACTAAATTTAGGTTTTATTAAGCGGATGAGTAAGAAGCGCCCGTTTATTCGTATTAAAATGGCTGTGAGTGTTGATGGTAGAACCGCAATGGAATCCGGTGAAAGTCAATGGATTACGGGCTCAGCAGCGCGAGCGGATGTTCAACGATTAAGAGCTCGAAGTTCTGCTATTATCAGCGGTATTGGTACTATCTTGCATGACGATGCCGCTTTAACTGTCCGAGCAAGCGAGCTTGGCTTGGATGATGCTGATGAAATTGCTAAGCGTCAGCCTTTGCGAGTAATTTTAGACTCTGACGCGCGTATAAAGGCGGATGCAAAACTTTTTGCTCAAGCAGGCCCAATATTGTTAATTGTTTCACCTGAGTCTGATGTTTCTGATGAGTTGACGTCGTATTCGAATGTGTCAGTTTTCCGCTTGGTTGATGAATCAAAAGGTAGTTTTTCGGGGAACTCGTTGGACCAGATTTTAATAGAATTATCTCGGCTTGGCTGTAATGAAGTATTGGTTGAAGCGGGTGCTGTTTTGGCAGGCTCATTTATTCAAGAAGACTGTTGGGATGAATTGGTGATTTATATGGCGCCAAAATTAATGGGTAGTAATGCAAGGCCGATGGCTAATTTACCCTTGGATTTTATGTCAGAAGCAAAATCACTACAACTTAAAGATATGCGTGTCATCGGTGAAGATATACGCTTAACTTATCATCCAGCTAGCTAAGATTTTAATCAGTATAAGTACTGTGGAGTATATGTGTTTACAGGTATTATTGAGTCATTGGGATGTATCGAGCGAATTGAATCGCGAGGTAAAGACCTTGTCTTGTCAATTAATAGTGGCAAGCTTGATCTTTCTGATGTTCGTTTAGGTGATAGCATTGCTGTGAATGGTGTATGTCTGACGGTAACTTGCCTTACGACTCAAGGCTTTACTGCAGATGTGTCTGCTGAATCCTTAGCAAATACCAATATAAAGCACTATAGTGCAGGTACAAATGTAAATCTTGAACGAGCGTTAACATTAGCGACTCGCTTGGGGGGGCATATGGTGAGCGGTCATGTTGATGGCGTTGGTACCATTATAGAAAAAACGAATGATGGCCGTTCCATTCGCTTTGATGTTGAGTGCCCAAAAATACTTGGGAAATATATTGCCAATAAAGGTTCAATTACAGTGGATGGTGTGAGCTTAACTGTGACGGGTCGTACTGAAAGTAATTTCTCATTAAATATCGTACCTCATACCGTTGCAGAAACGACTATCCAGTCATATCTTAAAGGGCAGTCTGTTCATGTCGAAGTTGATCTGATTGCCCGATATACAGAACGTTTACTTGAAGCAAAAAGTGAAGACGAGTCTAGAGAAAAATCTAAACTTAGTCAGGATTTTTTATCAGAACATGGTTTTATTTAGAAAACGGAGGCTCAATGGAGCTTAATACAGTAGAAGAGTTGGTAGAAGATATACGTCAAGGCAAAATGGTTGTCTTGATGGACGATGAAGATCGCGAAAATGAAGGTGATCTTGTTATCGCTGCAGAGCAAGTGCGCCCTGAAGATATTAACTTTATGGCTAAATATGCACGAGGCCTGATCTGCTTAACGCTAACTCGAGAGCGGTGTGATTTCTTGGGCTTGCCTCCTATGGCACATGCAAATAATGCACAGTTCCAAACGAATTTTACAGTTTCAATTGAAGCTGCTGAAGGTGTTACAACAGGTATTTCTGCTGCTGATCGTGCGCATACAATCAGAGTTGCAGTAGGCCGAAATACTAAACCTAAAGAAATTGTCCAGCCAGGCCATATATTTCCAATTGCTGCACAGCCCGGAGGTGTCTTGAGTCGTGCAGGCCATACAGAAGCTGGGTGTGACTTGGCTAGAATGGCAGGCTTTGAGCCTGCTGCTGCAATTGTTGAAATTATGAATGAGGATGGTTCAATGGCGCGCCGTCCTGATCTTGAAGTTTTTGCGAAAGAGCACGGGCTTAAGATTGGTACCATTGCAGATATGATTCATTATCGTGCTTTGAATGAGCAAACTGTAGAGCGTCAGAAAGAGCATGATGTAGAGACAGAAAGTGGTACTTTTAATCTCATTACTTATAAAGATACGCTGCAAGAGCAAATGCATATGGTGTTTGTGAAAGGTGATGTGTCTCAAGTTGAAGCGCCTGTTGTACGTGTCATGGCTGCAGATATTTTACGTGACACTTTGGGTTTGAAACAGCCTGGCTCTCAAAGCTGGTCGACTCAGCATGCCTTAGAACGTATTAATGAAGAGGGCACAGGTGTTTTGGTTGTCCTTGGTGGCGTTGGGGAAGCTGACTTAGAGCAGCGTTTGGAGAATTTTTTTGGTGACAAACCTCCTGTTACACAAGCCGGTACGGGTGCTTTTCTGACGATAGGTACGGGCTCACAAATATTAAGAGATCTAGGTGTTACAAAAATGCGTCTTTTGAATCCTGAGGTGAAGTATTCCGCTATTTCGGGCTTTGACTTGGAAGTTGTAGAATTTATCCCCTATAGCAGTTAAGACAGATATTTATCTTTTCGTTGTTATATTTTTATAGCGGTGAATATAGTTTTTAAAGAAATTAACTAACTTTAAAGAGAGCAAGCAATGTACAACATCAAAACCTATGAAGGTGATTTTAAAGAAGTATCAGGAAAATTTGCATTAGTCGTGGGTCGGTTTAATAGTTTTGTCGTTGAAAGTCTGCTTCAGGGTGCTATTGATGCTCTAGTGCGCCAGGGGGTTCCGGAGTCTGATATTGAAATTTATCGTGTACCCGGTGCATTTGAAATTCCATTGGCAGTAAAGCGTATTGCAGCGACTAAAAAATATGATGCAATTGTTGCTTTGGGAGCTGTTATCCGTGGTGGGACACCTCATTTTGAATATGTAGCAGGTGAGTGTGTTAAAGGTATTGGTGCTGTTTCTCTTGAGTATGGTTTGCCGGTAGCTTTTGGTGTACTAACGGTTGATAGCATTGAGCAAGCTATTGAGCGATCAGGCACAAAGGCTGGAAATAAAGGTGCTGAAGCTGCTATGTCAGTTGTTGAAATGATCAACTTGTTTAAAGATGCGGGTATTTAAGTGAACGAATCTACTCCGAATGAATCAGGAGCAAATGAGTCAACAGCTAAACCTAAAAAACCAACGACATCGCAAAGAAAGCGAGCACGTAAGCTCGTTTTGCAAGCGTTATATCAATGGCAGGTTTCAGGTTCAAATATTTCTAGTATTGAAGCTGAATTTCGTGTCGATAATGATTTTAATAAAGTTGATGGCGTTTACTTTAGTGAGCTTGTTGGCCAGATTCCAAAAGAAGTAACAGAGCTTGATCAAAAGATCGAGCCATTTCTGGATCGTCCACTGGTTGATGTTGATACTGTTGAGTTGAATTTGCTTAGAATGGGCGTTTATGAGTTTATTCACCGCGTCGATGTACCCTATCGGGTGGTGATTAATGAGGCGGTTGAGTTAGCTAAACAGTTCGGTGGTACAGATGGACATAAGTATATAAATGGAATTTTGGACAAGTTGAGTTTACGACTTCGTGCTGCAGAAACACGAAATAAGCATTCTTAACTTTATCCCTGAGTAAATTAATCGCCATAAAGTGACTGACTTATGCCTGCTACACTTTCAGAATTTGATCTCATTAAGGCATTTTTTGAGGGTGTAGGTCCTAAGACTGATGTAGTTGGTTTGGGGGTTGGTGATGATTGTGCTGTAATTAGTATCCCGAGCGACAAATCTTTATGCATCTCTATGGATACCATGGTTGAAGGCATACACTTTCTTCCCGGTTCTCCACCCCAAAAAATCGCTTATCGTGCGTTGGCTGCAGCTATGAGTGACCTAGCTGCCATGGGAGCTGAGCCGTCACATTTTACCTTGTCTCTTACCTTGCCAGTTTCAAATTATGAGTGGTTGTCTGAGTTTTCGTTAGGATTAAAAACGCTTGCTGATCAATTTCATTTTCCTCTTGTGGGAGGTGATACTACCAAAGGCCCTTTAACCATCTCTTTGCAAGTGCATGGTTTAATACCTACAGGGCAAGCATTAATGCGTTCAGGAGCTAAAGTGGGCGATATTATTGCTGTTACAGGAACTTTGGGTGATGCGGGTGCAGCGCTTACGATCCTTGATAGGGTTGATGATAAGCTACTTACAGATGGCCAGTCATTCCTCTTGAATAGATACTATTACCCTTCACCCAGAATAGTGCAGGGCCTTCAGCTTCGTTTGCTGGCGAGTGCTTGTATTGATATATCAGACGGACTATTGGCCGATGCATCTCATATTGCGGAAAAATCAAAAGTAGAGTTGGAAATTGACTCAGAAAGTCTCCCTATGTCAGAAGCGCTATTAGTAGAGCAGGCAGGTAATGCTTGCGGGTTTGCTCTGAGTGCCGGAGACGATTATGAATTGTTATTTACTATTTCTGAATCTAATTGGGAGATATTAAGCGAACAAAAAACATCGCATATTTACACTAAAATTGGTCGAGTAAATGAAGGTAGTGGGGTTGTTGTGAAAAATAATATACAAAGTTCAAAAAGTATGGGATATAAGCATTTTGAGTAATTCAAATGAATTCAATAAAGAGGCCAGCATAACAAAAAAATTGCCGAGTGGTTTTTTATCTAACCCTGCGCATTTTGCCGCTTTTGGCTTTGGAAGTGGTTGCGCTCCAAAAGCGCCTGGAACGGCAGGAACTGCTGTCGCGGTTTTATTGTATTTGCCTCTTCAATTTTTACCTTTATATGCCTATCTATTGATGTTGTTGGTAACATTTATATTAGGAGTATGGCTATGCGATAAAGCTTCAAAATCCTTAGGGGTGCATGACCATGGAGGAATTGTATGGGATGAGTTTGTCGGATACTGGGTTACTATGATTTTAGCTCCTCCTGGTTGGGGGTGGGTTATTTTGGGTTTTATATTATTTCGGATATTTGATATTTGGAAGCCTCAGCCTATTCGTTATTTTGACCGTCATGTGCATGGTGGTTTAGGTATAATGATTGATGATGTTTGGGCAGGTGTTTACGCCTTGATCGTATTGCAAGGAATTCATTTTTTTATCGCCTGACCTTACCTTGTTTAATGACTGGCTTGGTAGGCTTGAGGTAGTTTGGTAATGATTGCCAAAAAACGCTGTAAGCTTGATTCGGCTCTTTGCTTGTTTGCATAGGGGCCGCTATCAAACCCTTCACGGGTTGAAAAGTACCATTTTGTACCAACGCTGAAAAAGCGGCTACTCCTGAATGGAACTTCACCTACTTCATTGCTTCTTTGCTGCGTCTTACTCATTGCAACTTCCTTCTTTTTGTTATTTTAGGTCGCATTAATTAATGCGACTTCATAAGGAAAATATGTCGGTTCCTTTTAATGTACAACAAAAACAAGAAAATTCAATTTTTCTTGTCTTTAAATGTTAAGAAAAAGTGCAATCCGTTTATAGCTCGGTATAGTGTTGAAAGAAATGTGTTTCTTGTCTAAGTTGATTATCAAAGAGGTTATGTATGAGGGTAGGTTTTTTCACCGCTAGGCTAGGGGTTATCTTGAGTATCTTGTTTATAGTTGCATGCTCAAGCGGAAGGATTGTTAAAACATACGAGGGTGATACTTTAGCAGCAATGCAGTTGTCAGTATTAACGGCACCTGAAAATATTGTTGTGTTATCGATTAATGGTAAAGCGGTTACAAATTATCTACTTAGTGATATTGAAGTTAATTACGGGCTTAAGCCAGGAGAAAATTTAGTCGTTTTTCAATATGAAAGTATTTGGGGAAAAGCGATGCGTGGTAATGAAGATGCGCCGCGTGCAGAAAAAATAGTATCTGACTCAAAAGAGGTTTTGATACATGCGAAAGCTGGTGAACAACTAAACTTCAGGTTTAAAGTAGTTCAGAATGTTAGGGAGGCAAAGTCTCTAGCGTCCGTATTTGAGGCAGAGATCATTGATTCTCAGCTGAATGTCGTTGCCGTTTCTACTGAAGCAGGGGTATATGAGGCGCTTAAGGCAAAAGAAAAAATTGCCATGGAGAAAAATAAAGTACTGCCTGAAACATCAAACTTACAAGCTCTAGATGCATTGAAAGTGTTATGGAAGTCAGCAAATGCTGATGAGAAAAAATCTTTTTTAGTTTGGGCTTTTCAAAAGTAAGGTTAATTATTACCGAGGGGTACATCGTTTTTGTAGGCGGGTTGCTTGTACCTTACAACCTATTTTCCTAATGAAAATAGGTTGTTTACCAGGCCGGTGACGCCTTCGATTATGCCTGTTGCAGCAGGATTTTCCTCTGCAAGATCAAGCGATTCGGCATTATCTTTTTCTCGCATTATTGTTTCCAAAGCTTCACTTAAATACTCTGTAAATGGCTTCTCAAGTACAAGGGTTTCGGGGCAATAGGTGCTCGTGACGCTGTAACTCCCATTATAGCTAACAATCATCAGGGCTAAGCCGATGCCGTCAAATAATGGCGCGGTGCAAATGTATTTCGTTAGTTCATTCTCGTCAAAATAGAGTGGAAACTGAGGCCCTGGAATGTTGGTGATAGGAAGGTTGAACATCGGTTTGTGTTTTTGAGCGAGTAAGAACTCGGAATAAACTCTTGCGGATAAACCCGCGATACATGATGGAACTAACTCTGTTAATTTACTTGCAGCGATTGCAGCATCATAACTGTTGGATGAGGTTGCTGTTTCATGAATTAGCTGAATGCGTTTGATTGGGTTTTGTTCGGTGGTAGCCAAAGAAAATAAGGTGGCTGTAAGCTGATTACCAGACTTTACGTCTAAGTTAGTAGATCTGACAGAGATTGGCGCCAAAGCAATTAATGGTGTCTTGGGCGATGAACTCATATCTTTCAAGTAGTTTGATGTTGCTTCGGCGCAAATTCCCATCACAATATCATTTGTTGTAACGTTTTTTAAACTTTGTCGAATTGCACGAATATCATTAAGCGGGATTTCAAGATTGTCTATCACCCGTTTGTTTGAAATTTGCTGGTTAATTGGTGTAGCGGCAACGCTCATTAAGCTTGCAGGTAGGTTTAACTTCTGAAAATGCTCATAGAGTATCGAGTAAAATGCTGAAGAAGCGGTGTCTTTTGCAAAGTCAGTGAGTCTGCTTGGTAATGTAAGCACGCTGTTGTAAGCGGCCCCTAGCCAGCTTTCAGTTTCAGGCAAAGGTTTGGGGTTCCATTCTTCAATGGGTTCTATTTCAGATAGTTCGGGGCTTACATGGAGTAATTGGCTGAGAATGTCTTCGCCTGTAATGCCATCGATTGCGGTAATGTGCACTTTGAGTGCTAAAGCAAAGTGTTGTTTATTGAACCCTTTTTCCTGATCTAATCCGTCAATATAAGTGGCGCTCCATAACGGGCGGCTACGATCCACTGGTATACTGAATATTTCTGAGCTTAGGCTCATAAGAGTGTGTTTGGAAGAGCTTTCATTTAAGTTAACGTAATGCAAGTGGTTATCAAGATCGAAGTTAGGATCTTCAGCCCACACAGGAAGGTCAGAATTTAAAGGAGATTCTACAAGTCGCTCGCGGAAAAAAGGTTCATTACCAAGTTTTGACTCAAGAATGCTTCGAAAACGATTAAAGCTGAATTTGGAGCGACTAGTGTTTTTTTTGAAAACATAGATGCCGCCAACATGAAGTGGTGTTCTATTTGTTTCAAGAAATAAAAAAGAAGAATCGAGTTCTGAAAGCACTTGCATGTAAATAGCTCAGTTAAAGAGTGATCTGTTTATTAGTGTTTCTTGGTTTTGGTACAGTATAGAGTGTTTACTTGCTAATAGTCATGGGCGGATTTACTTGTTGCGATATACGGCCAGTTTTGCAAGGCCTTGTAATGCTGCTTTGTGAGGCGATTCTGGTAGCACCTCTAAGCACTTGCAGGCTTCCATATAGGCATTTTCGGCAGCTTTTTGAGTGTATTCCAGTGCGCCGCAACGTTTTACTGCTTCACAAATTTCTTTTAATTTGGATATGTCACCGCTTCTAATTGATTTACGGATGAGTGTTGAGTCACTTTCTGAACCATGCTTCATTGCGTAAATCAGGGGAAGCGTTGGTTTGCCTTCTGCCAGATCATCACCAACATTCTTGCCCATAGTCTCTACGTCGCCAATGTAGTCGAGCATGTCATCTACCAATTGGAATGCTAGGCCTAAATGTAAGCCAAATAGCTTCATGGCTGTTTGAGCTTCATCTGATGCGTTTGATAATATTGCTGCAGAGTGTGATGCTGCTTCAAAAAGCATGGCGGTTTTATTTTTGATGACTTCAAAATAATCTGCTTCGCTAATGTCCGGGTTTTTGCAGTTCATTAACTGAAAAACCTCACCTTCGGCAATTACATTCGTGGCGTTAGATAATACCCCCATAATCGGCATGTTTTGCATGTCAACCATCATTTGGAAGGCTCTAGAGTATAAAAAGTCGCCAACTAATACGCTGGGAGCATTGCCCCACTTTGCATTAGCGGTTGAGCGGCCACGCCTTAAATCTGAAGTATCAACCACATCGTCATGTAGTAATGTTGCGGTATGAAGAAACTCAATAATCGTTGCGAGTTTGCTATGTTCGTCACCCTCATAATTTAATGCTCGGCTGGTTAATAAAACCAGAAGCGGGCGCATCCGTTTACCGCCACTTTCGACAATATATTGAGCTATCTTTTCAACTAAAGGAACATCAGAGGAAAGTTGGCTGGAAATGAGTTGGTTGACGCAATTGAAGTCTTGTTCAACTGTTTGGTAAATTTCTTCGATTTGCATGTATAAACATCTTTGTTCGGAGGGCTGTAATGCAAAAATAAACGCAATCTTTATTCTTGATGGTTTATTCTGATTTTCTTAACAGCTTATGCTATGGCGAGACGTTGTTTCTGTCAAGAAAACCCCCTGCCTATCTGCTGCTTTAGCGTAGAATGGGTGCTAAATATAGCTGGATACAGAATGGCTGTGGAATATCCTTGCATCAGATGGCGGAATCGAATAGAATCACGCGCCCTAAAAGTCATAGTCGTTCTCTGTTATAGGGTTGCCAAAGTGCTTCCTTTAGAAACAGACAGTGTAAGTGATGGTATGACGAGCTAGTTTCCATTTTGTTAAGGTCGGAGCTGGTGGGGAAAATGCTTTTTTTTGAGGAAAGAGCTTAGAAATATTTTGGAGATAGCAATATTATGTATGCTGTGATCGTAAGTGGTGGCAAGCAACACCGTGTAATCGAAGGTGAAGTGCTAAAGCTAGAAAAAATTGAAGTAGAAGTTGGTGGAAAAATCGACTTTGATCGTGTTTTATTAATTGTTGATGGTGAAGCTGTTAAAATCGGTGAGCCTGAAGTTAAAGGCGCTAAAGTAACAGCGGAAGTTGTTAGTCATGGTCGTCATGAAAAAGTTAAAATCATGAAGTTCAAGCGTCGTAAGCACAACA
>Ga0209184_1001522_pt1 | contig 14705 bp, 9 predicted proteins | sample EN8Hudsemesocosm_2_FD_184627 | JGI IMG/M metagenome (GOLD analysis project Ga0209184, IMG submission 184627) | Methane-oxidizing microbial communities from mesocosms in the Hudson Canyon - EN8C Hudson Canyon (SPAdes) (version 2) | ecosystem: Environmental > Aquatic > Marine > Cold seeps | place... | reverse complement strand
GGTTATGGTGAACCCGACAATGTAATTGATGTCAGTTTGGATGGCTGGCCCACAGGGGTATCCGGCAATAATAGTCCTTCAGGCATGACGACGGCTGAATGTGATGCTTTATGGGGCGAGTTGATGACCACGAACTCTATTTCGACCTCTACCTCAGCGGGAGAAGATTATTTAACGGAGCTTAATAATGGTGACTGTTTATATACCTACCAGTTAACCGTAGATGGTCACAGCATTGAATACGATCCGAATACCGGTGATGTACATACCGATATTGTGCCGTAAACCTTGTTTAGTGAAAGCCTTGTTTAATGAAAACCTCCGGCAAAATATGCATGCTTGATATGCTGGTTACGGTTTTTACACAAAAAAAAACATTTCAAGTGTGCGTGATTTAATTTTGATGTCTATAGTTAAATCAATAGATTAGACAACTATGTTTTAGTTATTAATTAAAGTTATATTTAAGTCATTTAATAAAAATCAAATTGAAAGGTTAGGAGCACAGTAGATGAAGCGTCAGGCAGGTTTTACTCTTATTGAATTAGTTATGGTTATTGTTATTTTGGGCATATTGGCGGCTTTTGCTTTGCCGCGTTTTGCTGATTTAGGTACTGAAGCGCGAGCAGCGTCATTAAATGGTGCTTTAGGGGCTGTTAAATCGGCATCGTCTATTGCTCATGCTGATTGTTTGGTTACAAATTGTACTGCCACTGTGACTTTAGAAGGCTCGCCAATTGCGATGGCATTTGGTTACCCTACCGCTTCAACATCGGCGCTTAATGCCGGTATCGTTCTAGCGTCTCAGATCGCGGCTGATTTTACCGTGACTGTGGACGCCTCGACACCGCCGGTAACAACAGTCACTGCTACAGGCGCTGCAACGCCGGCGGACTGCTCCTTTACTTATACCCAGGCTGCTGATGCCGATACACCGCCTGTTATCTCAGCTATTGTTGATACAACAGGTTGTTAACGTTGTAGGATATTGAGTTTAAAAGCGCTTTCGGGCGCTTTTTTTGTTTTAGAAACATTATGAACAGACTAAGCAAATCACAATCAGGTTTTACCTTAATCGAGCTAGTAATGGTGATCGTTTTGATCGGTATTCTTAGTTACGGTGCCTCAAGTCTATATTCTTCCCGCGATGCTTTTGCTGGCTATATTGCGAACAAACAGTTAATTTCCAGTGCTTTACTCGCGCAACAGATTGCCATGGGTATGAGTGCAATAAACGACCCTGTTAGTCTTTCAGTTGGTGTTGAGCTTGTAGATGGCGATAATCTCTGGACTTTTAGACTCACAAAAGTCAATCCTGCTGATGCCGATAGCCCATTTGAACCAGACCCTGTTGCTCAAGATTCATCGGGTGGCAGTTTAGTGATTGACGGGGCAACCATCGCCGCAGGTGCCTCCCGAACGTTTACCTGGAATAGCCAGGCAAATATGAGCGATGGCGCAAACCATGAAATTCGTTTTGTGGGCACCACAACCCACACTGTTTGTTTATCATCTTCGGGTTACGTTTATGAAAGTCAGGCTGCATGCCCATGAACTTATGTTCTACTAAACAAAAACAGCGCGGCGTCACTTTAATTGAGTTAGTTATTTCGATCGTGGTGTTATCGTTTGCGATAGTGGCCATGCTGAATGCATTCAGTATTTCAATCAGTCATAGCGCTGATCCACTTTGGCGTAATAAATCACTCAAATTAGCACAATTATATCTCGATGAAATCCTGGCTAAAAAATACGATGAATCAACCCCTCTTGGCGGTGTTCCTGCCGTAATATCACCAGACTGTTCTTCGGGATATTTGGGGGCCGATACGGGTGAAACTCGGGATATATTTAACGATGTAGATGATTATGATGATTTAACAGACTCTCCCCCAAAGGACATAGACGGTAATAGTTTGGGCGCATCGTATTCAGCTTACAGTGTCAGTATTGAGGTGGTTTGTGATGATGGTAAAGTTGAGGCTTCTGCGGATATTCATGCAAAAAAAATTACAGTGACCGTCACGCCTCCCGGTGAGAGTCCAATGACCTTTGCGGCCTATAAGGGGAATTATTGATGAATTTCTCATTATATTCTACTGCGCCTTCTCGCCAGTCCGGTTTTACCCTGATTGAAATGGTTGTCACTATTGTGATTATCGGCATTCTGGGCGTGGGCATTACTAATTTTGTCGGTCGTTCTACACAAGGCATGGCAGATATTGCTGAGCGCCAGCAGTTGGCCACGATAGGCTGGATTGTGTCGGAGAAAGTCAGTCGGGAATTAAGGTTGGCTTTACCGAATAGTATCCGCATGAATGCAGATGGTAGTTGTGTCGAATTTGTACCGATCGTCGCCGGGACCGATTATCTTACGGTGCCGATACTAAGCGCCGCGAATAATTTTGAGGCCGTGCCGTTTTCAAGCTACAGCGTGAATACCACTCAGGACCGGGTGGCGGTTTATCCGAATGCCCTTACCGGTTTATATAGTTTGTCTACACCAGGGACAATTAGTGGATTAGTCACGAGTACGACTGCCGGGACAACGGCGGGTGCTATCACCGTTAATCTGGCTGCCAATCATCAGTTCTTTACGGACTCCCCAACTAACCGGCTGTATATTGTGCAAGACCCGGTGATGTATTGTTTTGATAGTGCCAGTGACTTTCTCTATCGTTACCGTGAATATGGCTTTAATTCGGTGATGACAACAGATGAAGATGATCTGGACAATCAGACCGTGATGGGCAGTCGTTTAAGTACCGGTTCATTTAGCTATTCTGCCGGGACATTGTTGCGCAGTGCGGTGGTGAATATGGACTTTGAGGTGACGGGTGATAACGGTGCGACTCAGGCGATTAACCAAGAGGTGCAAATTCGCAATGTACCTTAAGCAGCATCATTCGCATCTAAAGATGAACAGCCCACAGCTAACGATAAACAGGCAAAAGGGTATTGGTTTACCCGCGACTGTTTTTATCATTGTTATCTTGGCTTTAATTGTCGTGGCCATGAGTGATTTGACTGAGCAGTCCAATGCTGGCTCTGTGCAGGATTATCAGTCCATGCGAGCCTTTTATGCCGCTGAAAGTGGCGCACAAGTGGCCTTGAATAGGGTGTTTGTCGGTGGTGAAACATGTAACAACGCACTGGCCGATATTGACTTTGACTCAGGTGGTGACAACCCAGGGCTTAATAATTGTATTGCCGAGCTGGCATGTTCTAGTGACACGGTGTTAGCTGTCGACTACATGACGTTCACCAGTACGGCCACCTGTGGTACGGGTTACGAACAGTCTACCAGGTCTATTGAAGTGAGGGCGCATGACTAATGAGTCAGATGACCGGGATGTTTGGAGCAAAGATGTACAATTTGTGTAGATTTCGAAACTCTTTTAGCCGTTTTATTTTTGTGCTGTGCCTGCTGTTTACACAGGTCGCTTTGGCGGCAACTGAATCGGTTCGCGTTAGTGCTAATAATGATGATGCGGAAGAGCGTGTTAGTAATGGTGACATGAGCAGAGGAAGTAGTGATCTAGAGCTTGGGCATGATGGCTCAGTCCAACAAATTGTTGGCATGCGCTTTCGAAGTGTCAATATTCCCCAGGGTGCAAGCATAAATTCGGCCTATATTGAGTTTGAGGTCGATGAAACGGATAGTGGTACCACTAATCTGGTTATTTACGGGGAAGACGAAGATAGCCCAAATCAGTTTGAAAATAACGACGATAATATTAGTGAGCGGACTAAGACCAGTGCTTCAGTGGATTGGACGCCTTCAGCGTGGGGTAGTCGGAATGATCTTCATCAAACGTCTGACATCGCAGCTATCATTCAAGAAATTGTCAATCGCTCCGGTTGGTCTGCAAACAATAATATGGTCATTATTATAGAAGCTGGCACAGGCTGTTCGTCGAGTACTTGTCAAAGAACGGCCGAGTCTCATAATGGGGCTTCAGATGAAGCGCCTTTATTAGTTGTGGAATATGATGTGGCTGGTGGGTCGACATTGGCTGGTAGCTTAAATGTTGATAATACCTTTGAAGCCTATATTTCTACTGATGATTCCGTGCAGGGTACCTTGCTTACCTCAGGGACTGACTGGCGAACGACAGAAACGCTATCAACCAATCTGATCGCCGGGCAGGAATATTATTTGCATATCTATGCAAGCGATGTCGGTGGTGTCGCAGGTTTTTTGGGAGACTTCGAAATAACAGGTACTGACCATACATTTTCAAATGGTTTAACCACGCTCAATACCAATACTGTCAACTGGACCGCTAGTACTTCAGGGTGGAGTAATTACCAAACTGCATCAGCTTATGGTATCAACGGCGTGGTGCCTTGGGGGACTCGTTCTGGTGTTAATGCTAGTGCCGAGTGGATCTGGTCATCCAATAATGATAGCCATAATGAAAATTACTTTTCTACACAGATTATCGTTGCCGAATCAAGCTCACCTCCCGCGATATCCTCTGTAGCAGGGTCATGTGCCGCGCTAACGGCTGTGACTATTTCATTTTCTGAAGGGCTTGAACAGAGTTCGGCGGAAACGACTTCAAACTATCAAATACTTAACCCTTCTGGCGGTGTCATAACCATTAACTCAGCGACGAAAAGTACTGCAGATACCGTCACTTTGGCACTGGCGAGTTCATTGAATGATCTAACCGAATACACAGTGACTATCAATAATGTACAAGACTTGGATGGCGATAGCATTGTTGCAGGCTCAAACGCAGCTTTTACGCTGGCTTGTGGTTTGAACTGCATTAGCGATAGTTTCGCAGGCCCTGGAGGGCTAAGTGCCTCTTGGTCGGCTTCAAGTAGTAACGGCTCATTCGGTGTCCCTCGCATCGTCGATAATACCCGGCTTCGATTGACAGATGACTCCGGTCAGGTCGCCACAGTCGCTACTTTATTAAACCAGTTTCCAGGTGCAGACAATAAAATAGAAATTGAGTTTGATTATTATGCTTATGATGGCTCTGGTGCGGACGGTATCGCGTTGACCTTTTCAGATGCGTCTATTCCCCCCGTACCGGGAAGTTATGGCGGTGCTTTGGGTTATGCCCAGCGCTCGGGAGGCAATCCGGGTTTTGCCGGTGGTTGGTTGGGCATTGGCATCGATGAATATGGAAATTTTGCCAATAATAATGAAGGCAAAGATGGTGGCTCAGGTTTTGAACGTGACTCGGTTGCCTTGAGAGGTTCTGGTAGCGGTACCAGCGGTTACCCTTATTTAACCAGTACCGGGACGCTATCGCCGGGTATTGATCAAAGTGGCAGTACGGCTAATCCGGGCCACCGTTATAAAATCTCCATTGACCATACGATGGGAGGAGATCAAGCCTACGTGAAAGTAGCGCGTGATACTGGCGCGGGTTATGTTGATATCGTGCCCAGCTTCGATGTATTCGCGGTTAATCCCTCGCAGGATAGCGTTCCTGAAAATTGGGTGGTCTCTTTTACGGGGTCAACTGGCGGCTCGACCAACATACACGAAATTAGTGACCTGCAAGTGTGCGCCGCTCAACCTATCGGCACTTATGGTGGCCCAGACCATTATGAGATTACGCATGCCTCATCGGGCATCACATGTGAGAGTGCGCAAGTGACAGTGACTGCGCATGACGCCTCTCATGACCCTTTTGCCGTAAGTGAAAATACCGCTGTCGATATAGTCGCAAGCCCTAGTGTTGAAAATATTATATCTTCGCCCGTGACTATCTTAGCGGGTACCTCTTCGGCGACCTTTGATATCAATCAAACGACGGCCTTGAGTAATATAGATTTTGATGTCAGTGATGGCAGTGCAACAGATTTAGATGATGGTGGCGCTGAAGATCTGCGGTTTAATTTTGTCGATACCGCATTCCGCTTTTATGCCAATGGTAGTGCCAATGCGATTAGCAATCAGGTAGCAGGCCTAAGCACATCCGGGCAAAATCTGACGCTTAAAGCGGTTAAAACAGATGACGCCAGTGGCGCGTGCATTGCAGCATTGACTGGCACCACAAGTGTTGATATTGCCTATGAATGTAACAATCCGACAGCCTGTACCAATAGTGATTTATTAGATTTTAGTGCGGTAAATACGCGGACTATTTCTCGCAACAATAATGCGCAAGCGAGTCTTAGTTATGCCAGTGTAGATATGGCATTTGATGCGAGTGGTGAAGCACCGTTTTCTTTTAATTTTTCGGATTCCGGACAAGTTACGCTCTACGCTCATAAAACAGTTACCGCCAATGACCCTGAACCAGCGTTTACGCTAGCAGGAAATAGTAACGCTTTTGTTGTGAGGCCTTTTGGTTTTGATCTTACCTTGGCGGGTACGGATCAGTATGCGACTGACCACACTGGTACAAGATATACGACGGCAGGTAGCGATTTCGGTATGCAGATCAGGGCGGTCAATTGGGCATCGGCGGATGATGCTGATAGTGATGGTGTGCCTGATAGTGGCGCTAACTTGAGTGACAATAGCGTGACACCTAATTTTGGGGAAGAGAGTAATGCCAGTGCTGTGACGCTAACGCATTCGCTTACTGCGCCTTCTGGTGGCACCTCAGGTATCTTGAGTAGCACATCGGTCGAAGCCGGTGGCTCATCTTCACGTTTTTCCAGCGCGGTTGCGAGCGCCACGCTAAGCTGGGACGAGGTCGGGATCATAGATATTAGCGCCACGCTGGAAGATTACCTCGGTGCGACAGCGGTCGACATAAGCGGCATTGCTAGCAATGTAGGGCGATTTTATCCCGCCCGTTTTGACGTATCAGCGAACAGTGGCAGTTTTTCCGGAGCCTGCGACACCTTTAGCTATATTGGGCAGGACTTTGGCTATGAAACGGTACCCAGCCTAACGATAACGGCAAAAAATGTTGTTGGTGCTACGACCCAAAATTACACCGATAGCCACTTTATGAAACTCGTATCAGGTGACATTTCAAGAGTATTTCCTTTGAATGATATTAATGAGCCAGGTGCCGAAGGCAGTAACCTGATGGACTTGTCGACAAACCCCTTGCTCGGGGCGCTTTCAGCTAGTGGTATCGCAGGGGTAATGACCTACTTATTTGATGCAAATGATCGTTATCGTTATGTCCAAAACAGCAATGCTTTGATTGCACCGTTTGAGTCAGAACTGAGTATTGTTACCAATGATTTTCAGGATGTTGATGGTGTCACAGCCACTTCTATTCCCCCAATTACGCCTACAGGTACCTGGGTTCGTTATGGTCGCTGGAACATGAGCAATGCCTTTGGCCCAGAAACCGCTCACTTAGAGATGCCCGGGCAAGTAGAATATCTCACAGATACTGGCTATGAACTTAATGCTATCGACACCTGCTCCGTTCTTTCCAGCAGCATACTGAGTACTAATCCTGCTGGCTCGCCAGGTAGTGGCGGTATCAATAATATTGCCGTTGGTGGCGGGGAGAGCAACTTCAGTTGTGATAGTTTGTTGGAGGGAGGTGACGGGAGTTTTAGCTTTAGCATGCCTGGTGCGGGATACACGGGTTCGATAGATCTTCGGTTGGATTTATCTAGCCAGTCGTGGCTTCGACATGATTGGGATACTGATGGTGATTTTGAAGACCATCCAGATGTCACCGCCTCTTTTGGACAATACCGAAGCCATGACCGCATAATTTATTGGCGCGAAGTAGGTCGATAAACTTCATATTAATATGCAAGTACTTTCATTTAATTTGATTAAGCTACGTCTGATAATGCAACGACGTAAGCTACCTTTAACTCTAGGTAACTCATAGCGCCCGCAATTTGTATAAGCAATAGTATTCAAATCTTTTTTGAATCAGGCTCTTAACAGTCCACAACCAAAGAAAGTAAGGATTTACAGTCGAATCATCAGTTTCTTCTATACTTAGTACTACACCTAAAATAGTTTAGCTGCCGCAGGCATCGTTAGTTCTGTCCGAAGGTGTAAGAATAGAGGGTGATTTGATGCGCTATGAAATAGAAAAGTGTCGTCTTTTGGCTACTGCCATGAATCCAATTCGCTTCTGCTCTCACAGTTGGGCTCTAGGTTATGCTGCTGCTTCAGTCCTGGGCGGTGATACACCCGACCCAAGCCTTGGCGAGGCTTGCCCCCATCACCGATTACTCTATGACTCTCGCTACTCTTATTTATGTACGGTTACCTGTGGTACGGGTGATGAGCAGGCTACAAGGTTCACAGACGTGAGGGCGCCCAATTGATGAAGCATCGCCTAATATGTTTTTTTGCCTTGGCCATGCTGTGGGCTGGAGATATCTATGCCACACAATGCTCGGATGTCTTTCCTGGCCCGCAAACATTTACGACCAACTCTGTCGAAAGCATAGAAAGTGGTGTTACTTGCAATGGTGGTACCTGCAGTCCCGGGTCGTTTACCGCTGTTAGTCCGTTTCCCAGCTATAGCTCTTCGGGAAATTTCAGTTCATCAACCATCGTAGGCGGGACTACTTACGCGCATAATAGTTGGAATACATCCGAAAACCAAACCGTATCCTTCAGTGGTACGGGAACTGTCATTATCTACATAAAGAATAATGCCACTATAAAAAAGGGCGTAAAAATCAATGTCGGAGGAAACCCTGCTAACGTCCTGATGATTTTCAACAGGACCTTAAAAATAGAAGAAAATGCTGTGATCAATGCATTTATTTACGTCAATGGCAGTGAAACCACAATTGAAAAAAATTCCACAATTAGTGGTGGTCTAGCAGCCAAAACCAAGTTGACTCTCAAAGAAAGCAGTACTTACACCTATACACCGGCCGATGCTGATAATATCGATGCATCTAGTTTTTGTGAAGGCTCTGCACCGTCTGTGCATCACTATGAAATTGAACATGATGCAGTGGGTTCTACTTGCACTAACGAATCGGTAACGGTCAAGGCTTGCACTGATGTTAGTTGTTCGAGTTTGAGTACTAACTCAGTTAGCCTAGACTTTCAAATAGATGCACTTACCGAAACATCAGCAACTTTTACCGGAAGTACCAGTGTGTCGATTAGTCATCTTATATCGGAAACCGTGACTTTTTCAGTCGCCAATCCAAGTATTACGCCGACAAACAGTTTAATGTGCGATAGTGGTAGCGGCACGAGTTGTGACATGGTCTTTTCATCGGGCAGTTGCCAGCCTATCGCTAACTGGCAAATGGAGGCGTCGTCCTGGAATGGATCCTCAGGAGAGGTCGTCGATAGCAGTGCAAGCGGCTATCACGGTACCGCCGTTAATGGTGCGCTCACATCAAATACGAGCCCTGCAATTAGTGGTGATCCTGGCACCTGCAGTTATGGTGCTTTTGATGATGCCGGTGGTTCGAATGGTGACTATGTTGAAATTTCTGGTTTTCCGAATTTAACGACGGATTTCACCATGACCTCTTGGGTGCGTACTGAAGATCGTACTCGGGCGGGGCAGCGTATTTTTGCGGACGATCAGTCCGACTCTCAGGGTTATGCGGTGAGTATTGGTGACCCCGGAACCGGCCGGATACGCTTCTATTCTCGCGGGGTGAGTCCGGTGAATATGGATACAGGTGCCGTGATCAATAATAACACGTGGTACTTCATTGCTGCGGTGGCTGATATCACCAATAAGCAACGTACGCTCTATACTTATGCCAGTGATGGCACCTTACTCGATACCACTGAAGCAAGCTATACCGGCACGTGGGGGATAGATTCTGGCCCGGCAACCCTCGGTGGTGAGACAAACAGTGGTGAAACGGGTAACCGCTTCAAGGGGAATATTGACGAAGTTCGAATGTATACAGGAGTTCTATCGCAGTCGTATCTCAATAGTATTTTGACGGAAACTCATCCATGCGGAGCAGGCCTGCTCAGTCATCTCGCGTTTGAACAAACGGCCTGGAGTGGTGCTGGGGTTACAATTGATGATACCTCAGGAAATGGAAATGCCGGCGTCAGTGTTGGTGCCGCTGGTAGTCATGCTGCCGGTTATTTTTGTAAAGGGGCGATGATTCCAGATAATAGCGACTATGCAACGATCGAGGCCGTCAACTCCCAGCAAGATATCAATGGCTCAATGGGCAATAACGGCACAATTATGCTTTGGTATCGTGCTGAGCAGGACTGGAATGGTAGTGGTGATAGAATTTTATTGGATGCCAGTACCAGTATCTTTGGTAGTAGCGGTGATAAGTATTTCTTATTATCGAAACTCAATGATAGTCGATTACGTTTTTCCCTTGAAGATAGTACAGATAGTGATTTTGATTTATACACCGGTGTCAACACTATTACGGCGGGTACCTGGGTTCACTTGGCTGTAACCTGGGATATGCCGAACAATGAAATGAAAATATTTGTCAATGGCAGTGAATCTGCTACTCAGACAATAAGCTCAAATGGCGTGCTGGGGGAAGTTGGGCCAGTTTATTTTGGCGATAACTCTTCGACTTACGAAATCGTTTCAGGTCGTTCAGCGTATGGGCGTTTGGATGAGATAAGGCTTTATGACAACGTGCTGGATTCATCGGAAATCGCCACGGCCATGGGTGATAGTCATACTTGTACCAGTTGTACTCTAGGCAGTTTTGCTCTCACTCAGCCAAGCGTCGGACTAGCATGCCCGAGTGCGCGCTCAAGCATTGGTATTCAGGCCATCTGTGCCGACGGCAGTACTCAAAAGACCGACTATATAGGGACGATTGACCTCGCCAGTGATGAAAATGCGAATAGTGACTTTTATGCGGCCAGTTCAGGCGGCTCTACGATCAGCAGTATCACCCTGGATGGTTCAGAAAGTGGTGCGGCTAGCGTGTACTTATTCCATAAAAACGAAAATCCAGATTTGCGGGTGGTAGCAAGTGATTCGGCTGCTAGTGTGAGTAGTATTGCCAGTAGCGGAATTGATTTCCGTACAAGTGGTTTTGTTGCGAGTACGCCAGCAAACTTTACCTGTGGAGCGTCGGGCGCTCTTACTTTAACTGCATTTGGGCAAACTGAAAATACCAGTGGTACCTGTTCGGTTCTGACTGGCTTTGGTGGGAATAAAGCTTTAAAAGTTTGGACTGATATTAATATAAATCCAAGTGAATCGCCCAGTGTTAAAGATACCGGTTTGCCTCGTAATATGTCATTTAATGGCTCTTCTATTGGGGATAGCCAACCAGGTAGTAGCAATGCCGTTGCCAATTTTAGCGCCGGTATTGCCAATGTCAGTCTGGCTTATTTAGATGTCGGAGAAATTCTTGGGATAAACGTTGCTCACGATGATGCTCCCTACGATGGTTCTGTTCCTGAAATCTCTGCCTTAACTGCTGCGCCTATCAGTCAGTCATTTACGGTTTATCCCGCAGCCATTGAGGTAAGTGCAGATAGTGCAAATGCTACTTGTACAGGTGCAACAGAGACTCTTTTGGGCCAGTGCTCTATCCTCGGTGCCGCTGGGTCTAACTTTTCAATCAGTACACAAGCCTTATGTTCTGATTCGCCTGGGAGTCTTGCTCCCAGCTATCGTGGGCGTGTTGACTTAAGTCACCAGCTAATCGCGCCCTCTGCTGGTGTGCCAGGTTCACTTTCTGTTACTCAGATTGAGTTTGACGGAACTGAAGCAGTGGCGGGTATAGTCGCAACGAATAACCAAAATATCAGTGAAGTAGGCGTATTTACTTTAACTGTATCGCCAGCAGCGGCCTATTTTGGAGAGGATATTCGCACTTATAGTGATTCCTCATCGAATATCGGGCGTTTTACACCGGATCACTTTATTGTTACAACAAATGATGGTGACCTATCAAATACGTGTAGTGGAAGCTTTTCTTATATTGGGCAAGCAATATCTTATGCCACTACACCAAGTGCTTTAGTTATTGCAGAAAATTCAGGTAATCAGACTACGCAAAACTATACTCAATCTGATTTTATGAAACTCTCGCCAGCGAATATAGTTCGAAGTTTTTCAAGTGCAGATAATACTCAGCGCAATAAAGACGATAGTGCATTTATGTCTGTTGTTAGCGATATGATTCAAGGAAGTGGCAGTGTTGTGGCTGGGGCTAATCCTGGGGAGCTAATCTATACTTTTGACGCTTTTGATACGTTTACTTACAGCAAAGATATTAACTCCGAAATAGGTGATTTTAGTGGCAGTTTAACCGTCAATGCCACGACCTTTAAGGATAGTGATGATGTCACAGTACTTGTCAATTCAGCTTGGACACCTACAGCAACATCTGCAACGCCCATCCGCTATGGTCGCTGGATGATGCAAAATGCATTTGGGCCAGAGACAGCTGCTTTGGCGATGCCTGGTTATATGGAGTATTTGGACGGTGCAGGTAACTATACGATTAATACCGCTGATAATTGCACGTCGCTAAGTGCTACGGCAGCAAGTGGCACGGTCGGAGTCGGTGAAATTACAGATATTATAGTCGGTGGTGGTACAAGTGATTTAACGTACAGCGTGCCCTTGAGTAACGGTTTGGCTAATTTTGTCTTTACTGCACCAGAGGCGGGCAATATTGGCTCTGTCGATATAGATGTCAGCCTTTTGGCTTTTCCTTGGTTAAGATATGACTGGAATGGTGATGGCGCATTGCAGGATCATGCTGGTGGCACTGCCTCATTTGGGCAGTATCGGGGCCATGACAAAATTATCTATTGGCGGGAAATGACGCCTTAGTCATTTCCGTTTCAAGGCCCTTATGCTTATTTTCCTGTCGCTATTCCCGGCTCCCTTCGTCGTCAGCCTCATCAACGTTCATACCTAGCTCTTTAATCTTACGAGTCAGGGTATTTCTTCCCCAACCTAAAAGAATAGACGCATCTCTTCTTCTGCCGCCGGTGTGACTCAATGCGCTGTTGATCATTATTTTCTCAAATTCGGGTACAGCAATGTCAAGTACAGCTTGCTTACCTTTTTTCAGCTCTTGATCTGCCCATTTCTTCAGGGCATCTTGCCAAGTGCTGCCAATTGGCGCAGTGTTTTCTTCATCCAATAATTCTGGTGGCAAGTCGGCAACATGAATCTCACGACCACTGGCCATGACCGTTAACCAGCGACAGGTATTTTCTAATTGCCTGACATTGCCAGGCCAGGGCATGGCACTCAGATACTCTTCTGTTTCTGGGCGGAGCTGTTTGGTATCAACCGAAAGTTCTTCAGCGGCCTTATTCAGGAAATAGTGCGCCAACTTTGGCACATCTTCACTTCTATCACATAATTTGGGGAGATGGACGCGAATGACATTTAGACGGTGAAATAAGTCTTCTCTAAAATTACCTGCCTGAACCAAAACTTCGAGATTTTGGTGAGTGGCAGCAATAATGCGCACATCAACCTTAACGGGTGTTGTACCACCAACACGATAAAATTCGCCATCTGCAAGCACACGCAGCAAACGAGTTTGGGTGTCTGCGGGCATGTCGCCTATTTCGTCGAGAAATAATGTGCCGCCATTCGCTTGTTCAAAGCGCCCGGTTCGTTGGCTGCCAGCACCTGTAAACGCCCCTTTTTCATGACCAAATAACTCTGACTCGATAAGGTCATTGGGAATCGCGGCCATATTGAGTGCAATAAATTCTTGTTTAGCGCGAGGGCTATGCTGGTGTAAGGCACGGGCAACAAGTTCTTTACCTGTTCCTGACTCACCATTAATTAATACGGTAATGTTGGATTGAGATAGTCGGCCAATAGCACGAAACACTTCTTGCATCGCAGGGGCTTTACCGATGATTTCTGTACTTTCCTGTACAATATCAGGCTCATTTACTTGGTTTTGGGCGCGTAATTCTTGCGAGTGAGCAATCGCGCGCTTAATTAATGTAACGGCATCATCTAGGTCGAATGGTTTAGGTAAATAATCAAATGCGCCACTTTGATAAGAAGAGACAGCGCTATCAAGATCCGAGTGGGCTGTCATGATAATGACGGGCACTTCAGGTGCCCCCCTATGAAGGTTGTGGGCTTGTATCTTTTCTAATAAGGCTAGGCCGTCAATCCCGGGCATACGGATATCACTAATAATCGCGTCAGGTGTCTCATGGCTAAGTTGTTCAATGACGCCCGCGCCACTTTCAAATGAGCGTAACTCAAAATCTTCTTTAGCCAGTGCTTTTTCAAGCACCCATCGAATTGAACGGTCATCATCGATGATCCAAACTATGGGCTTAGGTGTCATGCTTTTACTCCGGCTTGTTTTTCGGGTAGAGAGGTAAGTATCGGTAGGTAGACTATAAAGTCAGTTTTACCTGGTCGACTTTCGCACTCAACCAGTCCTTCATGTTTTGTAAGAATGCTCTGTGTAATGGAGAGGCCTAAACCTGTTCCTTCAGCTCGGCCACTGATCATGGGGTAGAAAATGTTCTGAATCGACTCCTTCGGTATGCCGGGGCCATTATCAATAATTTCAACTTTTAACACTAAACGGTGACGGCTATGGCCGATTGTGAATTGGCGCAGTGTGCGGGTTCGAAGGATGATACTGGCGTCCTTGCCCTCTGCAATTTGTTTGGATAGAGCTTGTAGCGCATTTTTAGAAATATTCAAAAAAGCTTGAATGAGCTGGCTCTTGTCGCCAAAAAATTCAGGGATGCTCGGGTCATAATCGCGGATGATTTTGACCCTGCCTGCCGACTCTGCATGAATGAGCGAGTAGACCCGTTCGAGTATTTCATGGATATTCGACTCGACGCGATTGAGCGCTTTATT
>Ga0209184_1001520_pt1 | contig 14729 bp, 11 predicted proteins | sample EN8Hudsemesocosm_2_FD_184627 | JGI IMG/M metagenome (GOLD analysis project Ga0209184, IMG submission 184627) | Methane-oxidizing microbial communities from mesocosms in the Hudson Canyon - EN8C Hudson Canyon (SPAdes) (version 2) | ecosystem: Environmental > Aquatic > Marine > Cold seeps | place... | reverse complement strand
AAGGCTTTAAATTTAAAGCAGACAAAAGTGGTCAAATGGTGGCGTATCCTGCATCGTTAATATTTAATTGGAGTATAAACTGCATTACTCATTAAAGGTAGGGTGGGCTGTGCCCACCTACAAACTTAAATAGCGCGCCTTATCAAAGCAGAAGTTTATGATTAATCAATAATCAAAGTATCTTCAATAGCTGATTAAAAGAGATTAAATGGATTTACTTATTGATGGAAAATTTAGTTTAAAAAAACCAGTGATGGCTTGCATGCTGGTTTTGATGCTGAGTCGTACAGCGTTAGCACTCGATACATTTCATCAATATGACATCCCCGCACAATCATTAAACAATTCTTTGCTGCAATTTGCCGCTGAATCTAATCTGGAATTGATCTTTCCCGCGGATAAAATTCGTGGCTTAGAGGGTAAGGTGCTGCAAGGGAAAATGACAGTTGAGCAAGCACTTGACCAATTGTTACAAGGCAGCGGTTATCAATACCGTTTTATTGATGCTAAAACCATAACCTTGAGTGCTCAGGTTGAATCTATCAGTTCTGATTCTGGGCCACTGATTTCAGCCCTTTCCATAAAGCAAGCAACGGGGATAAAAGTTTTACAACCTTTAACCGTTTTGGCAAAACAGTCTACCGATAAAGCACATCAAGCTATTTCAAGGCCCTACCATGTGTCTTATACAAAAAGTGCTACCCGAACAGATACAGAAATTAAACAGATACCACAATCTATTCAGCTTATCACTCGTTCTTTGATTGATGACCAGGGTAATCTCAGTGTTAGTGAAAGTCTTAAAAATATTAGTGGCGTAACGGTAGGACGTGCTCAATTGACTCCAAGTTTTGACTTTACTCAGATTCGGGGTTTTAGAGCCGAACAATTAGTAGATGGGTTTACTCAATATTACAATTCTGGTGATAGAGAGAGCCTGGTCAATATTGAGCAGATTGAAGTGTTAAAAGGTTCTAATGCTTTGCTTTATAGTGGCGGCTCTGGCTCTCCCGCTGGAGGATTGGTGAATATAGTCAGCAAATTGCCTGTGGATAAAGTGATACGAGAAGCGGGGTTTAAATATGGTAGTTATCAATATTATCAGCCTTATTTCGATTTCAATCAGCCAATCAATGAGCAGTTATTATTTCGTTTAACTGCTGAATATACGCATTCAGGTAGTCATATTGATGTGCTTGAAACGGAACGGTATAACATTAACCCTGCTTTGACTTTAACTAATAATGACGATACCTCTTTAATTTTGCAGGGAAAAATATCAAGTTGGGAGCAAGTCGATTATCAAGGCCTACCCGCGCAAGGAACAGTAACTGGAGATTTTACTATTCAGCCAGAAACTTATCTGGGGCCAAAAGATATGGAGCCAAGTAAAGCTGAATTTTATGGTATTTGGGGAACACTAGAGCATGCGTTTAATAATCGCTGGTCTTTATCTTTAAAAGCACGCTATTCTCAATCAAAATTTGATCAGAAAGTACAAGCGATCATCGGTGCGGATGGCTTGCAGGCTGACCAGGCTTTTATTACACCTTCTACCTGGGCTTTGTTCAATACTCAGCTGTTTCAGCAACAGCAAGAATTAAGTTTTGCTGGCAATCTATTGGCAAAGTTTACTTTGGGTATTAGCGATAATAAATTGCTTTTAGGCGCAGATTACAGCCAGTTTGAGGATGAAGGCTTTATTGAAGCTAATGCTTTACCTCTGGGTTTTATCGATTTAGCTCAGTCACGATTTTTAATGCCTTATCGGCAACCTGGCGCGGGGAATAACAATATTTCTGTGATTAATACCACTTATGGAGGATATTTTCAGCTACAAAGCAGTGTTTATGAAAGATTACATTTATTGGCAGGTATTCGTTTAGGTCATGTAGAGATTGATTATAAAAATGAATCGCCAGGATTTAATGCTGCAGCTAAGACCCGTGAAACAAAATTATTACCTAGACTTGGCGCAAGCTTTGACTTTACTGATGATATCTCAGGATTTATTAGTTACAGTGAAGGCATGCGTGGTCAGCCTTTTGTTAATTTTGTCGCAACACCCGTGCCTGAGTTATCAAGGCATATGGAAGGGGGAATAAAATTCGACTTTTCTAATGGTTTGTCAGGGCAAGTTGCTGCATATCAGATAGATCTACAGCATGTGGCGATTACGGATAACTCTGATCCACTGCGAAGGTCAAAAACTACGGGTGAGCAACGCTCACAGGGTGGAGAGCTTGATCTCAGTTGGCAATTTAATGATAGCGTTAGTTTGTTGGGTAGTTATGCTTATACAGATGCTCGATATATCAAACATCAAACGGCAAGTAGTAATGGCCAGTCTATTCCTCATATACCTAGACATTCCGGAAAAATTTGGGCTAATTATCAATTCGATCAAACCGTTTTCGATGGATTGAGTCTTGGTATCGGTGTGTATGCTCAATCAGGTGTTTATTTAGAAAACTCACAATATAGTAAAGGTGATAGCTTTTATTCAGTTGATGCTGCACTTAATTATAAAGTTGGGAATGTTGAGCTTAGTGCCGCAATAAAAAATCTGACTAATGAACACTATTTTGAAAGTCTTAATTATTTCGGTGGACGATTTGTCCCTAGTCAGCCGATTTCTGCTTATCTTAATCTTTCATTTCACTATTGACCTTTCAGCCATTTAGCAAAGGTATCCTTCGTGTTTTGGCGACCAATCCAATAGGGATTTTCCGCAGCAAGTTCTCTATTCTCGGACAGGCTCCTAGAGTACACTCTCGTACTTGTTTTCGTAGGGGCATTGGCCTCCAAAGTTCATTTGATTAGGCTCTGTCACAGTTAAGTGTGGATTTAGTTAGCTCTTAAGTCCTCTCTTGCTGGAGAGGGTTTGGGTGAGGAGAAAATAAACAGCATGTAATTCAATATTTATTTTTTATCTCCTGATTTATAAGAGAATATTAAAGAATAAGAGAGTTATTTTATTTCGCCTCACCCCTCCCTCTTAGTAATTTCTCCTGCATTGCTCTACTTACCATTATCCGTGTGGGCATCTAGCATGAGAGGGCTTTTAAGAGCGACTTTAACTTTTCAACACTTAACGGTGACATAGTCTTTGATTAAGACATAAATCAGGGTAACGACTCTCTCCTTTTATTTGAAAGTAACAGCTAACTTTTCCAAAATTTATGGTGCTTATTGCAAGCGCTGCCGATCTTTTTGTTAAAAAATAAATTGTCTTGTTTTTTTAAATCATTGAAAATAAAAGCTTATACGGGGTTTCTATAGTGTGATATTAAATTAATGAAAATTATTTTATATTTTTTGTGATCGATTTCACGTTTTAAACGGCTTATATATTAAGAACGGATTTTTAAAACTTTATCCTGAGAATATTTTGTTCAGATAGGGAATGGACATAAGGAAATGTATTTTTTAGAACAATATGAATATATAAGGACAATAATGAAAGCAATTACTCTTAACTTCCAAAACAGTTTCAAAGCCAAACATGTATTAACAGCTGGGGTTTTAGCCCTAACTGGGTTATTGGCGCCTGCAACAGCTAGTGCTTCACTAGTGTCTGGTAATGCCACGATTACTATCGATAATACTGCTTTTATAGCGGCAAATGACTTTGCAAATTACATAGAAACTCATTGGGGTGCTAGTGATAATCAGCTTGCTATTGATGCGAGTACTACTGGAGGGACTACATTGTCATTGACAGGAAGTACGGCAATGGAATTTGCAGTTAATACAAATACAACGACTAATATTTATAATTCGGCAGGTGCTTATGGGAGAACAGAACAAGCGACAACAATGGATGTTAGTGATACTTCAATCGGGCAAATTGGTTTAAGTGGTGCAATGCGCATTAATGGACCGGGTGGATTACTTACTCCTTATGATTTAAGGTTGGTAAGTACTAATGGAACATGGAATATCAGTACTTATGATAATGCTTTTGGTTATAACGATTTTCTAACATTAACAAGTGTTAGTGAATCAATTGTTAACGGTGAGTTGTCGTTAACAGGAAATCTACAACTTACAGGACTTTGGGCTAATATGTTAGGAGCTAATACAACAGTAGTGGTAGGTTCTTTTAACTTGGCCCCTTCAGCTGTGCCTGTACCCGCTGCAGTATGGTTGTTTGGTACTGGACTTGTTGGTTTGATTGGTGCAGGTAAACGTAAGAAAGTTCAAGTGGTTTAATAAATAACTTGATGAAAAATTGATTCAATTTCCAAAGTACCTTGATAGGCGCTTTGGGAGTTGGACAAGGTTATTCAATCTATTTTTAATGAATGACCCAATAAGGTTTCAAAACCTAGTCAATATGGATGATTTTCCTTTACCTTTCTCCACTCCATTTGAAAAATGAATTATTTAAAAAAACTTATTTCACAGATAGCTGTAATGTTATTGACCATTAATACACCCTCAGTACTAGCTAGTAGTGTTAGTGGTGGTGGTATGACTTTAAATATAGATAGTGAACAACTTGCGGCAGCATTTACTTGGGATGTGGATCCAAGTCGGCCTTCTTTTTATGTTGAAGAATATTTTGATGCAACTCAGGCAGTAAGTCGAACTTCAGCTGAATTATTAACTGATCATATTGTTGCTGGAACAGGTGAAATTTCTGGAATAGGGCGACAGCTTGCAGTCAATAGTGTATCTACCGCAGGGTTAAATAAAGCAAATGATTTTAACTTTTCAGCTAATGACTTAACTGGGACTGCTACAGGTGCAATTGGTATGGGCGGCGCTATGCGCTTTCGTTTAAATAAATCATTTAGTATTGATCCTGTTACTGGTGAAGAACAAGGTAACCGGGCAATCACAGCCTATTATACATTGGAATATGATGCTATAAGAGCGGATACTGAGTCGGGGCGCTCTGGTTGGGCAATATTTAATCACCATAGTTTTAGAGCAGATATATTTGACCTGAGTAACATCAGTACGACCTTAACTGATGATTCATTAACACTGTCTGGTGATTTGGCATTGGCCGCGGGGTTTAATCACATGGGTGGGGAATTTGGTTCAATTATTGGTGACTTTAGCTTTCAAACTACAGTCGTTCCAGTTCCAGCAGCTGTTTGGTTATTTGCTAGTGGTTTGACTGGGTTATTTTTTTCTGGAAGAGCAAATAGGAAGGCTGTTGTATGAAAAAGTCAAAACTGCATATAACACTTGGCTATCTAATATGGAGTGTTCCTGTTATTTTTCCAGTCGCAGTACAGGCGGCCCCATCAGCAGTTATTGCACAAAGTGGCTATATTAGTCACCAGGTTAATGTAGATGTAAATGGACAAAATATACTAGGTGACAAAGGAAATGAACCTAGTATTACTATTAATCCTTTAAATCATAATAATATTGTTATTGGCTGGCGTAGGTTTGAAGCGACAGAAAACACTAGAAAACAAGCAGGATTTGCTTATAGTTTTGATGCTGGTGTTAGCTGGGGTGGTGGGGTTCTTCCAGCGTTAGAAACACAGCAGCGGACAGATCCTGTTTTAGAAACGGATTCTCAAGGTAATATTTATTATCAATCTATGGCGCATGGCAGTTTAGATAGTAGTTCAGTATTTAAATCTACTGACGGGGGTGTTACCTGGTCTGATCCTGTGCATCAATTTACCGGGGATAAAAACTGGATTGCTATTGATAAAACGAATGGCGAAAGTAATGGCAATATATACAGCAGTTGGCGTCGAGCAAGTACTACAAACCCTGATCCCAATTATGTTCCTAAATACTTTATTCGATCTACTGATGGCGGTATAAGTTATCAGGAACCTGATGTTGCATTACCAGTAAATAATTACGGCTTTGGCAGAATTGCAATTGGACCTGAAGCAGAGGTTTATCTTTCTGGGGTTAGTGAAGATATTTCATCATCAAATTCTCTGGGGATTATCCGTAAAGGTCATTTTTTTTCAAAATCTGTTAATGCTAAAGATCCACTTGTTTCCCCGACCTTTACAGCTCAAAAGGTTGATATGGGTGGGGATGTGATCATGTTATTCATTCCAGCAGGCCCAAATCCATTAGGTTCGTATGGCGATGTACAAATAGCAACGGATAAATCGATCGGGGCAATGCGCGGCAATATTTATATGATGGCGTATGCGCTTCCACATGGCTGGCAAACAGGGGATGATCCGCTCGATATGTTTTTTGTCAGGAGTGAGGATGGTGGTGATAGCTGGTCTGCAGCTATGCGATTGAATGATGATGCCGCTAGTGAAACATCATTTCAGTGGTTTCCGATGATGGATGTTGCATCAAATTCTCGTATTGATGCGGTTTGGTACGATACCAGAAACGGAACTGGAGAAAATCCTGCTCGAATGTCACAGCTTTTTTATTCTTATTCTTGGGATGGTGGGCAATCGTGGAGTGAAAATAAAGCAGTAACTCCCTCTTTTAATACGCATTTACCTTATCGCGTTGTTAATGGTCAGCAGAGACAGGCTGACAAAATTGGCGACTATACTCATTTAGTTTCTGATGCTAATGGCGCCCATATTGCTTATGCGGCGACGTTTAATGGCGAGCAAGATGTCTATTATCTGAATGTCTTTCCAGACTGTAATAACAACGCAATTTCTGATGTGATTGATCTTACGCAAGCAAGTAATGATACGAATGCTAACCACATCCCTGATGAATGTGAAGTAATTGTTGTTCCTGGTGATCTTGATAGTGATGGTGATGTTGATCGTAACGATATGAATATTATTTTAGCATCAAGAAATCAACCTGCATCAGGTGCTGATGATCCTAAAGATCTAAATAATGATGGTGTAATTACTACCCGAGATGCGCGTGCATTAAGAAGCTTATGTACCCGACCAAGATGTGCGGCAGAATAAACAGAGAATATTATGAAAAAAAATCAGTCCTACAATTTATTAAGCATTATTTGTTTACTGTTAATAACAAGCGTAGCCAATGCAAGCGTTAGCTTGGGATTTGGTGAATCTATACAGACTGGGAGCACAGTTAATATTGATGTGACTATTTCTGGTTTAGGTATTGATGTGGCTCCCTCCCTTGCAACTTACGATTTAGATATTATTTTTGATAGCAGTCATTTGTCTTTTTCTAGTGCGATATTCGGAAATCAATTAGATCTTTTTGGTTTTGGAGATAATCTTATGGGTGCTGATGAAGTAACAGGTCATTTGAATATTTTTGAAGTCTCTTTTGATGCCCCTGTTGACCTAAATGATTATCAGGCTGATAGTTTTACTTTAGCTACCTTAACGTTCGATATATTAAAATCAGATACGACTCAGCTAAGTATTTTTGTAAATGATTTAGGTGATGCTAATGATAATTTGTTATCAGTAACTTTAAACACAGGAACAGTATCGACAGTCCCTGTACCCGCAGCTTTTTGGTTAATGGCAAGTGGTTTAGGTTTGTTATATCGACAAAAGAAATAGATAACTAAATGCTAAGGAAGGCTATTTTAGTTATTCTTCTTAATGCAATTGATCTACAAACAGCTGTAGCAGAGGATATTAATTATGAGGGAATAACTCAAAAAGTTCCCTCAATTGAAACCATGAAGCCCTTTGTGGTTCATCTTGAAAAACCCAAATGCTGTGTGCTTGATAATAAATTAATTTTTGATCCAGCTAAACAAACACAGCTGCCCAGTAATTTAACTAATCTCATTACGCATAGCCCCAGTGTCGCCCAAAATGGACAAGGCGGTCATTTTCAAAATTACTCCATTCGGGGTGTTTCCAAACATAGAATTAAAACATTGATTAATGGCATGCGGATTGAAAGTGATCGTAGGGCTGGTGTTTCTGCCTCATTTATTGATCCACTATTAATTGAACAAGTAACAATCTGGCGTAACCCTGCATCAACTAAATTTGGTTCCGGTGCCTTAGGTGGTGCAGTGGAAATTGAGGCAAAGAAGTTTGCTACAGCTAATCTTGCTACGGGATACCAAAGTACGGGTAATGAAAATTATCAAGTACTAGGCGCTGGGGGTGATGAATGGTCATTTGCAATGGCAAGGCGTCAGGCGAGTAATGCCAATGCCGCTGATGGTAGTGAATTGAATACCCATTTTACCCAATATTCAGCAACCCTAAATGCAGAGACAGATTGGCAGGGACTAAATTTTGAGTTATTTGTCTTACCTGCTATTGCCAGGGATATAGGAAAGTCTAATGTTGATTTTCCACAGCGTATAACGACATACCCCGAAGAAAAACATTTATTAGTTAAATTAGATGTTAACTCACCCTCGGGGGTAGCCGCTAGTTTTTATCTGCACCCTAATGATTTGGAAACAGAAGTACTAAAACTAAACAAAAGTTTTAGTACCATATTAAATGAAGCCATTGATTTTGGCGCGAATTGGCAGATAGAAAAGCAGTTTGATGAATATGCTGGTCAATTAGGTTTGGATTACTTTTCGCGTCAATCTGTCATTAGTAAGGAAGCTTCGGTTGATTTAATAACTCAGAATCAATCTATTTCTCATACTTTGGTTGATGGCGAAGAACATGAAATAGCAGTAGTCTCTGATTTGTCAGGATTATGGGGCTTAACGGAATGGAAATTAGCTGGACGATTTGCTTACTTTGAACAATCAGCAGCAGATGTAGCGACACAAGATGATTTTGCCTGGTCTGGAAGTCTCGCATTATCTCACCCCTTTGATAATGGCCTGGAAATTTCATTAAATGCTGCAACGGGCTATCGCTTCCCCAGTTTAAGTGAACGGTTTTTTTCTGGTACGACAGGACGTGGAAAAGTCGTAGCTAATGCTAATTTAAAAAAAGAACAGTCAGTTAATATTGATATAGGTGCTAAATGGCAGAATGACCAGTTAATGCTAGCTGCCAATGTTTTTTATCTTAATGTCAGTGATTATATTGAGCGAGTAGAGATAGCAGATGATGTGTTGACTTATGTTAATTTGAATAATGGAAAAATTAAGGGCGTTGAATTACAAGGTGATTATTATTTAACAGATGAGCTTAATTTAACCTGGAGCGGCCACTATTTAAAGGGAGAAGATGATCAAGGGAGGGTATTAGCAGATATACCGAGTAATAGGTTTGTGTTGGGTGTTAATTATAATTTTAATAAATGGGAAAGCCAGATTAACCTGGAAATGCATGCAAATAAGGATGATATTGGCAGTGGAGAAAAACAGATATCATCAGCACAAATACTTTCAGCCATGCTGAGTTATAAATTTAATCAGAATTTAGAAATATCAGTTAATGGAAATAATTTGTTAAATGAGCAATATATTAATTCAGCCGATCGAAAAGCAACTTTTGCCAAGGGTAGGTCTTTAGGGGTAGGCTTATCTTGGCAATTATAAATGTCTTTCTCTTTCTCTTTACTTTTGCGTGGTAAAGAAAGCTTCTAAGTGAGGGATATGACACATATTGGTAGGTGAAATGGCGCAATGAATAAAAGAGAGTGGTGTTTGGCTGTTAGGTTGACGGTTGATATTGCTGGTATATTTATTGCTAGTCCTTAAAGTCAGTAGGTGTGATTGATAACCTATTGTGTTTATTTTTTAATTTTTTAATTATTTAAGGAAAATATAATGAAAAAACCTTCTCTACGTAAATCAATTGCTTTTGCTTTAGGTATTACTGCAATGGCTGCTGTTTCAACTCACGCAAGTGCTTTTGGTGTTGGTGCTTATCCGGGTATGCCAACTTTTACGGGGTCAACAGTTAGTTATTCAACTACTGCACCGTACAAAAGTTGGAGTGATTATGGTACAAATTCTAATTTTGGCTGGGGGCACACTGCTAGTTTTAATGCAATTCAAATTGGTTCTGATACTGATATAGCCAATGGTGCTACTTTTGATGTGAATTTTGATCTTAGTAATGATCGCTATAGTAGTGGTTTTTCAGTCTGGACGAGTGGAACAGCTGTTCTTGAGACTTCTATATATGGTGGTGTTGGAGCTCATGTGTTTAGTCAGGTAAGAGGAGCAAATGATGGTAGTGTACATAACTTTGCCATGTCAGGAGAATATGGAAATGTTATTGATGGTCATGATGGCTGGGTAGCTTATGCTCAAAATGGGATTGATTTCACTAACGGTGATGGAGATTTTATAGCAAAAGGTGGGGCTGCAAATATGACTTCTGGGGTTGTATCAGGCTATTCGGCTAATGCCTCAACCAGTGCTAGTCTTACCTTATTGGATTTAGCTGCTGGCTATTATTTAATCGGGCTGGGTGGTGTATGTCCTGATGGTTTAGGGGCGGCGGAGTGTGCGATGTCAGGCTCAACAGCTAGTAGCTCAACTGATTTTACTTTTACTGTATCCGCAGTACCTGTACCAGCAGCTGTTTGGTTATTTGGCAGTGCAATTGCAGGCTTAGGTTTTTCTTCTCGTCGTAAATTAACTACAAAGTGCTGATAACTTATTACTTTTTTTGTCTGCTATAGGGTGATTATATAAAGTTATAGAGCAATGTCTCTATAATTTTATATGGTTCTATTTTTTTTGAAGGAATCAAGATAGAGATATGAAAAATAAATTATTGGATTATATTTTTTTAATTGTTTTATTATTTGGGGTAAACCCCATTGTAACCGCTAGTACTGCTGGGTTTTTTGATCATGGTGATTATTTAACGGATACCCACAGTGGTTTAGACTGGAAGGATGCGACCTTGACGGTTAACCGGTCTTATAATGATGTATCGAGTCAGCTTGGAGCCGGTGGTGAATTTGAAGGTTGGCGATATGCAACTATGAATGAATTTGTTTCGCTGATTAAAAACTATACGGGCTTAACATCAATTCCAGTTGATACTACAATTCTCTTACCAGCAGGAACTGCTTTAGAGTTAGTTACTTTTTTAGGATCTACTTGGGATTCACCGTATCAAGAGCAGTATGGTCAATCATATGAAGACTATACTGGCTATGGGTTACAAGATGACCGTACTTATGGGATGGTAGTAGATGATGGTTATACTGGTGGGTCAACTTGGCATGCAGTTCCATTTGTCCATTATTTGGAAAATCCAGCTAGAGACTTGGAATATGTATATGCAGCAGGTCTTTTTATGACTGATGCTCAAACAGATAATGTTACAGGCTCTTTTTTAGTTAGAGATACTGTATCAGCAGTTCCTGTTCCAGCAGCAGTGTGGTTGTTCGGCAGTGCAATTGCAGGCCTAGGCTTTATTTCTCGTCGTAAATTAAGCGTAAAATAACTGAAAAAATCTTATTCCTTATTGTAGGTTTAAGGGATTTATAAAAGGCTATAGGGCAGTGTATCTATAGCCTTTTTTTGTATAAAATCATAGACTATAAAATATGAATCAAATAGCTATAGAAAATAATCAAGCAGAAGTATTTAGTTTGCAAGCTGTAAATACTTCAGATTTCAAAACCCTTGTCTCTCAAGCCTACAGAGCAGTTAAATATGCTGAGTTTAAAGTTGCTGAGAATTTTTTTCGTCAGGCTTTAATAAAGAAACCGGGTAATGCTGAAGTTCTTGCGGGGCTTGGACAGAGTCTTTGTCATCAGCAGCGCAAGCAAGAAGGACTTCGTTATTTGCGTTTAGCGGGTGATAAGTTATTTAAAGGTATTCGTAAGAAAAATGCACCTATTAAGGCGCTACACGATTTAGCAAATCAACTCTCTCACTGGGGGGATATTCAATCATCTCTTCGCTATTTACAAACGCTTTGTTTTATTGCGCCTTCGGTAAGTGTTTATCAGTCTTTGGCGCTTGACCTTAGTCGTATTAATAAAATTGATGAAGCACTTAAAGCAGTAGAAAAAGCTTTAAAGTTATCTAAAAATAATCCAAATGTCGGTATTCTGCTTTCTTTGCTTGAGGTGAAAAAAGAAAAGTTTGAATCAGCTTTAATACGATTAAATCAGTTGGCATCTGAAAATCATCCTCCTGAGATATTATCTCGAGTTTATCTTGAGTTAGGCGTGTGCCTGGATAAAATGCATCGTTATCAAGATGCGTTTAATGCTTTTGAAAAGAGTCACTCAATACAATGTGATACGGAACAGGCTTTGTCGATAGATAAAAACAGTGCTTTTTCTCGAATTGATGAAATTAAGCAGGGTTTTAACGAAGCATGGTTTGTTGATCGTACAAAGTCTTTTCAAACGGATGATTTGCCTACCCCCATTTTCCTGCTAGGTTTTTTGCGTTCAGGTACTACATTAGCCGAGCAAGTGCTCGCATCACACCCGAAGGTTTTTACCAGTGATGAATCGGATATATTGGCAGAAACAATAAACCAACTGAATAGAATTATTGAGCCAGGCGAGACTGAGTTAGAGAAAATGAAGAGGGCAAGTGAAGATGATATTAATGAATTGAGAGGCTATTTTTGGCAGCGAGTCAAAGAAGAGCATGGGGAGCAAGTGTTAAATAAAACTTATGTGGAAAAAAATGCACTGAATAGTATTTCGCTAGGATTTATTAATATACTTTTTCCTGAGGCAAAAATTATTTTTTGTTTACGCGATCCTCGAGATGTTTGTTTAAGTTGTTATATGCAATCATTTTCTCTATCGGAACAAACAGCCCCTTTATTGTCTTGGGAAGGGACTTCGCAATATTATGAAAAAGTAATGGATTTATGGATGACATTAAAAGGACAGTTAACGGTTGATTATTTTGAGCTGTATTACGAAGAGGTAGTTTCTGATTTTGAAACGACATTTAGACAATTGTTTGCCTTTATAAATGTAGAATGGAACCCAGATGTTGAGTATTTTTATCAGCAGACAAAACATAAATATATTGCGACACCTAGTTTCTCAGATGTGACTAAACCGGTTTATCAATCGTCAAAAGCGCGATGGAAGAATTATTCAATAAACTTTGAGTCTATTTTGGTTCATTTGGAGCGATTTATAGATGATGGCAGTATTACCCTAGATATTTCAAGTCGCTAATTAAATAGGTAAATAGCTCTTAGATAAGCACATGCTGCTGCTGCTGGTGTTGTTAATGTTTTACTTGCAGGGTTAAGTTAGAAAAGAGCATTGGAAAAGTTGCTCTACAGTTCTTATTCTTGACTAAAATGCTAGGTATTGACATAATTAAAAAATTATTTACAAGCTGGAATCAAACATAATGGCTGAACCAATTATTTTTACTGATAGCGCTGCTGCAAAAGTAGGGGCTTTAATTGCTGAAGAAGATAACAATAACTTAAAACTTAGGGTTTATATTTCTGGTGGTGGATGTTCTGGTTTTCAGTATGGATTTACTTTTGATGAAGAAGTTAATGAAGATGATACCCAAATTGAAAATGGTGGAGTCACTGTTTTAATTGATGCAATGAGTGTGCAGTACCTGGATGGTGCAGAGATTGATTATAAGGAAGATGTGTCGGGTGCTCAGTTTGTAATCAGAAACCCTAATGCGAGTACTACTTGCGGTTGTGGATCTTCATTCTCAGTTTAACTTACCCAGCTCACGCACTGCCATTAATTAAGCACATCCTATGCTAATAATTGTCTTAACTTGATGGCATTGAGCTCATGCAGGGTAAATTCCCCCAAGAATTGTCGCCCCTCTTGCGCCAGTGACTTCAGTTAAGTTGCCTGGCAAATTATTCATGGTTTGTCTGGCCAGCCAGGCAAAGGCCATGGCTTCTACATGATCGGGATTGATACCAAATTCAGCTGTAGAAGAGACGGGGTGTGATAAGTTGTTTCTGATTAATTCTATTAGATAGCTATTATGCATGCCGCCCCCACAAATTAATGTGTGCTCGGATAAGGGCGCGTGTTGCTGAATTGCTTCAGTAATTGTATCTGCAGTTAAGTGGCATAAACTAGCCTGTATATCATTTGCGCTACAGTCAGGGGTGTGGCTGATCTTTTCATTTAACCAGGAAGGGGAAAAATATTCTTTTCCAGTGCTTTTCGGCAGGCTAAGTTTAAAGTATGGGTCTTGTTTAAGTATTTTAATAAGTTCGGGATTGGCTTTACCTGTATTCGCCCAGGAGCCATTTCTGTCATAGGTTAAATCCAGATTCTTTTGGATCCAGAAGTCCATTAGCGTATTTCCTGTGCCTGTATCAAAACCAATGGTCTTGTCAGCAGATAAGTAGGTTATATTCGCTATCCCCCCAATATTTACAATGCTAATGTTTTGTTTTGACAAGTCAAAGATCTGACCAAAAATAGCCTGATGAAATGCAGGGACTAAAGGGGCGCCTTGTCCTCCGGCAGCAATATCTCTTCTGCGAAAATCGGCAACAGTAGTAATGCCTGTTTGTTCAGCGATGATGTTAGGGTCGCCAATTTGCAAAGAAAATGGGCTGCTCAGTTCGGGGGCGTGATATATGGTTTGTCCGTGACTGCCTATGGCAGTAATATCTGTAGGAGTTAGTTTGTTGTTGTTGAGTAAGTTATTGCATGCCTTGGCAAATAAATGGCCTAGTTGGCTGTCTACAGTGCCATATTGGGTTAGGCGTATGGAAGAGTTAACTTGAGACAGATCTTGAATGTCATGCTTTATGTCTTCAGAAAAAGGTAGGTACTCAAAGTCTAGAAGTTTGATTATATTTCCATCAAACTCAATTAAACCGGCATCGATGCCATCGAGACTGGTTCCTGACATTAAGCCAATATACAGCTCGGACATACTTGTCTATTGCTTGTGTGCAAGTAGGGTGCTTGCTTTGGCTTTATCTAACTGAGCGAGTAGG
>Ga0209184_1001514_pt1 | contig 14799 bp, 10 predicted proteins | sample EN8Hudsemesocosm_2_FD_184627 | JGI IMG/M metagenome (GOLD analysis project Ga0209184, IMG submission 184627) | Methane-oxidizing microbial communities from mesocosms in the Hudson Canyon - EN8C Hudson Canyon (SPAdes) (version 2) | ecosystem: Environmental > Aquatic > Marine > Cold seeps | place... | reverse complement strand
GAAGCCCCCGCATGACTTTCAGCTTTTAAAACCTGAGATCCATCAAGCTGGACAAGTTGATAATCGGTTTTACCTGCAAATGTTTTATTGTTCCAGTTAACTAAGCTTCCAGATGAAAAATAACCAATTGGCTCAGAGAGACTATCTTTAGCCATGCCCAGGCTAGCTGAAAGTGAAAGAATAATGATTAAGGGATTTAAAATAAAATATTTCATTTTTATGATCAATTGAGAGGATGGATAAATAGGTCGCAGAAAACAATAATACCTAACAGAAGGGAGTGGTGTAGGTAAAAAAAGCCATTAAGGGCGGTTTTTTTAAGCTTTTATTTAGTTAAATATGGCTATTTATTTAGCTGTTAGACCTGGGATAATAATGAAATTTATTCGCAGGGAGTGTTTTTGGCTTGATTTTAAGGTGCTAAGATACTGATATTACAATATTTTGAGAATTAATTAAAAATAATTGAAGATAACACTAGATATTTGCAAAGAGTATGCATATAATATGCCGCTCTGCTAGCACATCAGCAAGGCCTCGGTGGCGAAACTGGTAGACGCACGGGACTTAAAATCCCGCGGTGGCAACACCGTGCCGGTTCGATTCCGGCCCGAGGCACCATATATTGAAAGGCTTGTAACTCTTGGGTTACAGGCCTTTTTTATGCACGCTACAAAATCATTTCATTGCTTGGATGTTAATAAGCATTGAAAGTTTTCCATTTTTTCAAAAAATAGCGTCAATTTTTACCAGTCTAGTTTTGTATGTTATTGTTATTTAATGACGACTAGAAAATTGATGCTGAAAGTGGAAAATATTGAACGCTGATTGACAGGTATTTACTCAAAATTCACCGTTAAGGTAGCTCCTACTGTTCGAGGATCACCAACACCTAAAATATTCCAGCCTAATATTTCTATAGGCGTACCAAAGGTAAAAAACTCTTCATCTAAAATGTTTTTTATCCAAATAGAAAGCTGATATTTCTCATCATTGGATATAAATGCCAGACGACCATTGACAATACCATAGGCATTTTGAGCTAGAGTGGGGTTGTTGTCTGCAGTGAAAAATTGTTTACTGTTCCAGAAAAAATCGGTCTGAGTACGAACAGTTCCTTGCTCAAGTGGCCAGTCGTATTGAACCAAACCGTTTATGTTCCATTTTGGCGCATCAGGTAATCTGTTTCCAGATAAATCAGAGGCTGAGTTAAATGGATTGGTAAATTGTGTAAAGCGGGCATCAAGGTAGGCTCCACCAAATCGAAAAAACCATGATTCATCGAGTAAAAGTTGCATCTCCAGTTCAAGACCTTTAATCTCCGATTTACCGGCGTTAACCAGTGCTTGTACTTGCAGGTTTTGACCTGCAGGGACGAAGACCTGTTGGTCATCATACTGAGTATAAAATGCAGTTGAATTGAGCTGTAAACGCCCATCTAACAAACGTCCCTTGTAACCCAACTCAATACTATTTACATATTCTGGATTGGTCAATGAGGCTTCGGCTACATTAAATAAAGCACCACCATTAAATTCACCGCCTTTAAAACCACGTGATGCACTAACAAAGAGTAGTTGATCTTGGTTAATTTCAAAGTCCAAGGCAATTCGACCACTTAGATCATTCCAGTCACTTTCGATATGGGTAAGAGGGATGGTATTGAATAAAAAATGACTACGCGCACTGTTTTCGGAGACAAACTGATTCCGTGTGGTGGTAGCATCCCAAGCCAGCGCTTCAAAGTCAATTTCACGGCGGTCGTAGGTCCAACGCAGGCCTGCCGTTATATTCCATTGTTTCAATAATTTATAACTTAGCTCCCCAAATACTGCAAAGCTTTGTGTCTGTTGTTGAAGGTCTGAAGCTATACCTTCCGGTACTGAGGTGCCAAATAATAGACCACCTGGACGAAGCAAATTAAAAAAGTCATTATTATCCGAGGCTTCCCATTGATCTAGTTTATCCTGATAATAATTTATACCCGCAATCCATTTTAGTGCCTCCGTAGTGTTTGATGCCAATCTAAATTCCTGGCTCCAAAAATCGACTTTGGAAGCAAAACTTGTATGTAATTGTGCACTAGGTTGATGATCTGAGTCCGAAAACCTTTCTAAGGCTGCTTGATCAAATGCTGAAACAGAGGTAAATGTGATTGATCCAAGATCCCAGTTAGCTTGGAGACTGGTTCCATAGGTCTCTACTTCATCACGAGTTCTTAGGTTATCAAAACTTTCGTGCAAGTCCGTTGAGTCTTTCTGCCCTAAATAGTCTTTACATGCGCCACCAAGACCTGGCTGGCTACCTGCTGGACAAATTAGTCCAAGCTGTTTGCGTGGTAAAATATCAGGTTGGTTCTCTCCTCCATGAACATTGAGTAATAAATCGAAACTGTCAGTTGGTTGAAAACGAACTAATCCTCGGTAACCAAGAGAATCAGTTGTACCAGCATGATTAAATCCACTATTAGGATTATTGTTATCAAAAATGCCTCCCCGATTAAGGGAAGCTACTGATAATCTGGCAGCGGCTACATCCCCCAGGGGGAAGCCCACAGCTGCCTCAACATCCATCTGATCATACGAGCCGTAGCTGGTTTTTAATCTGGCATTAAAGGGTTCTTTAATTTTAGGCTTCCGAGAGATATAGTGTACGAGACCGGCAGTTGTATTTCTGCCAAATAAAGTACCTTGTGGTCCACGTAATACTTCTACTCTATCTAGGTCAAATAGAGGGAAGCCGTGTACGATGTTTGACCCTAAATAAACACCGTCACGATAAACGCCGACCGGACCAATCACATTACTATGGAAAGCATTGTTGCCAATACCGCGTATAAATATATTGGGTGTTGAAATGCCAAATTGGCTACGCCACTGTAAATTCGGTGTCTGCTGAGCAATGTCATTACTATCTAAAAAACCAAGGTCAGCAATGTCTTCACTGCTAAATACGGTGAGGGATATTGGGATTTTCAAAGCAGGGTCTTCGCGTTTAGTCGCGGTTACAATCATTGTCTCAAGCTGCTCTTGAGCACAGACTAAACTAGTAACTGAGTCGAATAAAACAATGATTAATAGGTACCGTAAGGTAAAAAAAACATTGCATTCAATATATGAGCAGGTTCCTTGTATAGATGATGTTGTCATATATCTCTCACATGCGAACAGGGCTTCAAACCTGAAGCTCTTCAATTGAATACCAAGCATCTCCATTCTATACCTTTTTGATGTATCCATACTTTCTAAACCATAATCTTTTTGTGCTAAATGCTTTGGTATACTGTAATTTTTACCTCATTGACCTGACTCTTTCGCGTAAAGGTATCTACATATGACTGCTCAAGCATCAGTAATCGAAATCTTGGTTCTACTCGCAGGTATTCTGTTTCTTATTTACTGGGTTTTGTCCTGGTTTACTATGAGGAAAAGTTTGGGAGGGCTTAAAATGCTTTCCCAATTACCACAGTACGAGAATGAACAATCAGGTCCTAAAATTAGTATTATTGTCACTGCTTGTAATGAAGAGAAATATCTTGAAGCAACGATTCCACGCCTGCTGGCCCAAACTTACCGCTCATTTGAGCTAATACTTATCAATGACCGCTCTACCGATAGTACGGGGGAGATTATAGAGTCATTTGTATTACAGGACCCTCGAATCCGGTCTATTCACATAGATTACCTGCCTGATAACTGGCTCGGAAAAGTTAACGCTCTGCAAAAAGGAGTTGAATTAGCCTCTGGGGATTACTATCTTTTTACAGATGCAGATATTGAATTCCATGCCACTGCGATTTCATCAGCAATAAAATATGTGGAAAACTATCATGTCGATCACTTAGCTGTTTTTCCATTTAATCGCGGCCGAAAAACCTTTTCAATGGGACTTTTTAGCATGGCATTTGCGATACTTTATTTTAATGCAACTAAAATACAAAAAGTGAGTGACCCAAGTGATAAGTCACATATAGGTACCGGTGCTTTTAACCTAGTTAAGAAATCGTCTTTTAATAAAACACCTGGATTTAAGTGGTTAAGGCTAGAAGTAATTGATGATTCAGGGTTAGGGCTTATGCTAAAAAAAGCAGGCTTTCAGACACATGTTCTTAATGGTTTTGGGGCAGTTGAAATGAATTGGTATCCTAACCTATGGGCAATGATACAAGGTCTGGAAAAAAACCTGTTTCCAGCACTCGGTCATTATAGTTATGGAAAAGCATTAATAAGAGGTTTAATTATCCTAGGTACGGGGATAGCGCCATTAGCTGCCTCTGTTTACACCAGTTCATGGCTTCTTGGTGCTGCAACATTACTGTTTCAGAGTTTAATGCCAGGAATCTCAGGGCTTATTACGAGGAAATATACCAAACAAAATGCCTATATTGGTTTTTTGATTCCCCTTGGCTACCTTATTTTTGTTTTTGCTCTGGCACAATCGACTTTTCTCCACTGCTACAGAAAGGGAATAAACTGGAGAGGTACTTGGTATTCAACTAAGAAATTACAACGTGAAAGTCGTGTTCGTTTGTAATAAGGGCAGTTAATTAGTTTGGCATAACCCTGTAAAAGAGCTTTTCAGAGTTTTAACGATAACATTTAGTGGCTACACTAAACAGGACACATCAAAGCTGGAGAGGTAATATATCTGCTAATAATGCTGACTGAGCTAGCATGGCGCGCTGGAAATTACAAATCATTCAGTGCGTATTTCAAAGTCTGTGGAAGCTAACAATATATTCATTGTTTGTAGTGAAGCCTCTTTAGCGTAAGCAGCAAAAAAAGTCTTACTATCGGGAATAAAGTACCCCTGTTCAGGCCATTTATCAGCAATTTCTGGTGGGTTTTTAAAGGACTTACATTTATCTAAATACTTTTTATAAGCAATTAAAGTCGCTGTACGAAAAGCGGATACAGCATTGACTATATCTTCTAATGAGACCGTTTTATCAGGATAAAGCCAGGTAGTGGCTCCCATAATATCATCTAGTTTCCAATCTTTTTTCTGACTATCTGGATGCTCGTTATGACAGCTTACACAACCTTCGGCAACGGCATAATCAGGGAACATAGCGACGTAACGATTAATATCAGCAGAGTAAAAGAAACTGGGGCTTAATTGTGTCTTAAGTTGATTGAATTTTCCAATTTGCTGACCAGAAAATTTATTAGTCGAAGCAATTGGGAAATCAGACCCTAGGAAAAGTCCTAAGGGTACAGGGCTTTTTTCTATGTGTTTAGAAACTTCTCGAAGAAACAAGGCGGGTAAAGGGCCCGCGTCTATTATTTTATTTTTCCATTGTTCACTAAATTCTAAACCAACCGTTTTACCTTTACCTACAATTTCAGAAGTATACAAAGTACGAGCAATTGCATTTTCAGCGGCTACTACTTCAAATAAAACACTGACGGGAAATTGGGTGCCTACTTTAATGCTCTTATTAACAAGAGGTTCTGGAGCGGATCTAAATAGATAAATGCTTAGGGTTATTAAAATTAGCGCGCTAATAATAAAGAATTTATTTTTCATAGATACTTTCCTTTGCTTTATGAATAAGTTCACCGGAATAAGGTGAGGGGGCGGCATCAAAGTAATCTTGTATTTTTTTTAATTTAATATGCCTTCCTACTGTTTGTTCAATTTTCATGTCATGGTTGCCATGAAAGTCATGACAGCCTAAACAGGTCTCCCAGTCTTCCCTTTCAATTAATTCATGATGCGGTACGGTAACCGAATCATCTTCTATATGAGTTTCTTCATGGCACAATTTACAATCAGTGGGAGAAAAATGACTGACTCTATGACCAGAATGCTCTTGGTGACAGGAAATACAATATTCAGGATGGATTTTCTCTCTTACCTTTATAAACTTAGGTTCATTAAATCGATAGGTTGGGTGAAGATCATTTTCCCTATCATGGCAAGCAACACATTGCTTATTACTAATTTTTGTAAAAACAAAGTCATGCTCTATTTTTTGTTTACCTAATAAATACTGTATATTCGCTTGCAGCTGTTGTCGCATGGAACCGTCAGATGGAATATGACATTCATTACAGGCTAATTTTTCATGACCTGGGTTGAAAGGTCCGGAGCTATGCCAGCTTTCAACATCCCCTTGTAATAATATAAACAACATGGCAGCTGATAGCAGTATTCCCATTAAATAACCATATGCTTTAGTCGTCATAAGTCATCCTATTAAGAATAGGAAAAGGCGGTATAAATATGATAAAACATTAAGCTGCTCACCATAATGGACAGGAAAATATGGCTGCTGAGCCATGCCTTATAGATTATTTGATTCTCAAAAAGAGATTGGAAATTATCTTTGTTACATAAAGGTAATAAAAAATTTAATAAATAGCCCAACGATAAAACCAATAAATAAGCATAGCCAAACTTTGTAGAATGGAGATAGAAGATTGCAGGCGCAAAAGCACCTGTTATTTTGTGTAATTGGTGATAGGCATAAAAATGCGTATTTTCTTTAATTAATCGAATCAGTGGATAGCTCCATTGGAAGGCAAAAAAAGCGAGTAATCCGTATCCAGTCCAGCGTTTGTAATATTCCTGTAATTGTAAATGCTCTAAAGCAGGGATTTTCAGGTTAAAGAAGTCTTGAATTAAAAAGCTTAAAAAGAGAATAATACCTAGATAAAAATAAGCTTTAAACGTACGTTTTTTATGAACGGGTTGACTTGCTGGAGGACTCTCAATTAACTGTTTGCTGCTTAAAGGATAAATGTTGTGACTTTTAACGCCAGCATTCAATAAGCCTTTTTGAACATGTAATTCATATTGAGCAGGCCCTGAAAGGTAATAGCGCGTTTTAACTTGAGCGCGTTTAACAATTTTATTAATATCCTTAAAACGAATATTACCTTCAAGTAGGGTGTTTCTTAAATAGACTGAAGCCCCCGTCGCTTTAGTAATAATTTTATTAAACTCTTTTTTTGATTGCTTAGAGGTGTTTGCATGCCCTGTCGTAGAGTAATCCAGATGAAAACTATGATTGTCTATGTTTTCATTACAAATAGTCCGGTAGGCAGAAATTACAGGTGTTACGCCAACACCACCTGCAAAACAAATGATGGGGCGGGTTTTATCTTCTATCTCAAAAACTTTGTCCCCCTGAGGATTAGAAATAAACAGTTTAATAGGTAAATTTTGCTTAAATAACCACTCAGTGAATAGGCCGCCTTGCTTTTTTTTAACGGTGATTTCTCTATAGGATAATTGCGACCTCATTGAAGAAATTGCATAAGGCCTAGAGACCCATTGTCCATTAATATTTGCTTTAACCAGAATGTATTGGCCTGGATGATGTTTAGGGTATTGATATGATTTATCAGCAGCAATCAGCTGGTAAGAGTTGATGTCATCAGCAATAAAAACTTTCTTTCTTGCAATAACAGCTGTCCATTCAACTTTGTCGCCCAGCATCTCATGTAAAGTTAAAGCGCAAGAACCACAGCCAGTTGATGCTTTTGTTTTCTCAACTAATTCAGAAAATGTTGAAACGCCCGCATCTATCGCCTCTTGTACAGTGGCTTTTGTTACCTCCATACAGTGGCATAATATTAATTGATCATCTGCCATTAATAATTTTAACTTCTATGAGTAGTGACATGAGACTGTTCCTGTTCCTGTTGATGTTTAGAAGATAGGGCTGACAAATAATTAGACTGGATCAGTAAGCTCCTTAAGGACGTTCTGATTAAGTCCATCCTAAAACAGAATTAGCGACAAACACCTCAAATACGAATAACATCAACATAGATCGATATATTTGCTTAGAGGGTATGCCAAAAGTTAATTTTTTATTCCACATAGACTCTCCTAATTTTTTATTGAGAAGCAGAACTTAAAAGCTCTTTTAATTTGAACGCACATGATTACGGCCACTTTTTTTATTGTTATCAGTGGGCAATACATATTTATTGTTATTATTTTCAGCAAGATGAGATTGAGCAAACAGTGTGTTTATTTGCTGCTGCATTTTATGTAACTGCAGACTGATCCCTTCCACTTGTATGCTTAATTGTGATAGTGGTGTTGACTGCATTTCTTCTGAAACAACGGATACGCTAAATAGACTAAGCGCAATGATTGCCATGCTGTGATTGGTAAGTTTTCGGTGAGTGATTTTTTTCATTAGTTTCCCCTCTCTATTTTCTTGCTGTAAAGTATTTGTTTTATTCTAGGTATTTCATTGTTAACTCAATGAAAATCGTAACAGACACTAACTTACAGATAGCTTACTGATAGCTAAATAATTAAGTTAAACTTACATCATGGCTAAAATAAGATACCCAAGTAAGATAATTCCTCCTGTCTATCAAACTGTTTTTGATCGCACACGTTTACTAGATATTCTTACAGAATACAAACATCGCCCATTAGTTTGGGTTCATGGTTCTCCAGGTGCAGGGAAAACCACACTGATTAGTAGCTGGTTACAGCAACAGAAAGCCCCGTTTTTATGGTATCGCATGGATAAAGGTATTAATGTTTGTGCAGATTTATTCTACTTTCTAAGCTTATCTGCTGAGCGTAACTACCCTCATAAACAATTTAAATTACCCGTGTTTACTGCAGAATATGCTGATGATATTAAGGTCTTTGCTGTGGTCTTTTTTCGTCAATTATTTGCAGCACTAAAGAATGAAGCCGCCATTGTTTTAGATAATTGCCAAGAGATTGAAAGTGATCCTGAGTTTTTTCAAGTTTTACAGATTGCTTTGGACAATATTCCAGAAGGTTTGCAGATAGTTTGCCTTAGTCGAAACCAGCCAGCCCCTTTTTTAAGTCGCTTGTCTTTGGCTGGCGATATGTTGCAATTAAACCCTGCGTTATTACGTTTCACTGATGCTGAAAGTAGCGAATTTCTTGCTTGGTTGAATCCTGATGTTGATAAAAAAACCTCCACATTGCTGCAGTCAAAAGCAAAAGGCTGGGCTATTGCCTTAGTTTTACTCTCACAAAAAAATCCAAATAATATTCAAGAGCAAATGCCTGCTGCGTATGAGCAACAGCAAGTGTTTGGTTTTTTGATGACAGAAATTTTAGCGAATCTGGACAAAGAGGCGTTACAATTCTTGGCTGAAACAGCTATTTTTAATCAATTTACAGTCTCCATGGCAACGGCTTTGACTGGCTATCAAAATGCACAACGTTTTCTTGACAATTTAGTAGACAAAAATCTACTAATTGATCGCACAGATGAAATTAATCCTATTTATTGTTATCACCCTATTTTTAGAGATTTACTCAATAACAAGAATACAACTTCATTAAGCCATAAACAGTTCAACGATCTTAATCAACGGGCTATTACTATATTGTTAGCTCTAAATAAAATAGATGAAGCATTACCTTTTTATTTACAATTACAAGATTGGTCTGGCTTAAAAACAGTATTAATTACACACGCTAAAAGTTTAATCGATAATGGAAGGCATCATGCAGTGATTCGATGGGTAGAGTCTTTGCCAAATGATGTGTTAGCTTGCGACGCTTGGTTACAGTTTTGGTACGCGGTAGCAATAAAACCTTTATCACCCAATCGATCAGCAGAATTGTTAGATCAATGCTATCAGCAATTTTATACAACTGAAGATTTAGAGGGACTTTATTTAACCTGGCAAGTTGCAGTGGAATCCATTACTTACAGTATGGATGATTTTTCCCAGTTGAGCGTATGGTTTAAGCGTTTTGATGAGTTACAAGCGTTTTTTCCTGATTGCCCTTCTTTAGAACTGAAAGTTAAATTTTCAGTGACCGCTTTGCAATCGATGGCATTTTATAACCCACAGCATCCCAGCCTTAAAAAACTGCTCAAAATAAGTGAAGACGGGCTTTCTGGTATTTCAACCAAATTAGAGCAACAGTTAATTTGTTCAAAATTAGCACACTATTACATACTCACTTATGAAGTCGCTAAGCTTGAAGTTTTAGAGCCTTATTTGTTAGACAATATAAATGATGAAACCTTAGCACCCATATCGCGCATTTTTAATGGCAAACTTATCGCTCATCTCAACCTGTTTCGAGGTAATGGTCCTTCTGGAGTCATGTTTTACAAAAGAGGCAAAACAATATCAGAACAATTTTCGATTGAATTATTTGACTCTTTTATCGAATTAAATCTTGCCGGTTGCTATATTTGTTGTGGTGACTTAGTTAGTGCTCAAGACTGTCTGGATAAAACGGCTGTTGATATTTCTTGTAATTACCATTTGCTCAATTCACTTTTTCATTTTAATACCGGCTGGCTCTATGCTATACAGGGACAATTAACACTGGCATTAGAACATAATGAACACGCTATACATCATTGTCAGGATATGAAAAATGATCACGGCCAGGTGAGTTGTCTTGGCTTAAAAGCTCGGTTATTAGCAGAAATGGGGCGGTGGGATAAGGCAGAAAATGTTCTATTAATACTGTCTAAAAAACATCAGCAGTTACCGAATAAATTTCATCTGCTACAGTATTATCTAAGTGATGCTTGGCTTGGGCTTCTTTTAAATAATCAAAACAGAGCTCTTATTGGTGTAACCAAATTTCTCTCTATGGCAAGTCATGAGCAGCTAAAGTTTTTTTATGGTTGGCAGCCTAATGTAATGACTGCTTTATGCGTATTAGCGATAGAACATGATATTGAAGTAGATTATGCACTCAGTCTGATACAAGTTAATGCTTTATGTCAGCCTCCATCGTATTTAGAGCAATGGCCTTGGCCGGTGCGTATTTATTGTTTTAATCAGTTTAAAATAGAGCTCAATGGGAAACCTTTTAGACAAGATGGCAAAAGCCAAAAAAAGCTTATTGAACTACTCTGGGTCATTATTACCTTAGGTTGTCAAAATGTAAGAAGTGAACAAATTTGTGACTGTTTATGGCCTGATTCTGAAGGAGATTTAGCTCAACAAGCATTAAATACCGCTATTTTCCGGCTACGTAAATTGATAGGTAAATCTGTCGTTGTCGTTAAAGATGGCAACATTTCATTAAACCCTGACTATTGCTGGATTGATATTCTTGCTTTTGAAGCTACTCTGAATGAGTTGAATAGTGAGCTCCCGTTCGAACCTGAAAATATTTTGCGGCTTAAATTAATAAATCGTTTATTTCATCTGTATCAAGGTGCTTTTCTGAAAGATATTGATTCTAGCATTGTTAAAGTCAAGCAGAAGCAGCTACAAAATAAATTGATACATCAGATTAAGCACTTAATTGCTTATTTTGAAAGACAGTCAGATCATAAGCAAATAAGTGTTTTTTTAGAACAAAACTTGGATAGGGTTTTACAGTTTGAAGATGATTACCAGGAGCTACAATCAATACCATTGAAGCTTTAGGCTGGCAAAAGGTTACCTGGTCAGCAATCCTGAGGCAAACTCTTTTCCAATACTTGGAAGAGTTTAAAACCTAGAGTCAAAACTTAGGTCTTACGGATGTTTTGACGACTTTATATATGTTAATCAGCGTCCAAAAGTGTTGACACAGCAGTGTTTTAAGCCTAAAGCATAAGAACAAAGCTGGGAGGCTCTGCAAATTTAGCTATTCCATTTCCAGAAAAGCCTAAAGGATGCAATGGAAAATATATAACAAGCTTTATATGGAATCCATGAGAAGTGAAAGATGTTATTTGCAGAAAATGGACCAGCATTTTAAGCAGTTGTCTTCTCGGTTTGGTTGATGAGTATAGATTTGAACTGTATTTAGTGGAAGGTAAACTTTTATCTATGAGTATCCATACAATAGAGAATATAGGGGTGGATGGCTACTGCTTATAGATGGGAGGGTAGAAATAGCAAATATAGCTAAGCAGAGTAAAAGATACGGATAAAATTGAAAAATATTAAAAATCAAATAAAATACAATTAAAGCTAAAAAATATGTTTTTTTTGAAAAAGTATGTGAAAAACAATTTTTAAGGGGACTAACACAATAATTTATTTATTGTGTTAGTCGGGCAAAGTATAGAGGCTAAAACTAGATTTAGTCAACAATGAATGATTTTTTAAGGTTGTTTTATGAGATTAGCTGGTTACACATTTTTAGTTCAAGAGCTGGAGCTTTCTCTACCTCCGTTGGGAATGGAGTTAGCAAAGGGAGAAAAGTCTAAAGATGAGACTCGCCCATATGGGACAGTCAAAATAAGGATATTGGCAAAATCAAAAAAAATAGGTTCTAGTGTTTTCGAAAATATTGAAACAGCTATCAATTATCAAGGTGTAAGGCTTTCTCATTTAGTACCTATTTTTGAAAAAATTGATTCACAAGAGCTAACTAAATTTATAAAGCAAAGACCAAAATCGGTGGTACGTCGTTGTGTTTGGTATTTATATGAGTGGCTAATGTCTGAAGAGTTAGCTATAGATAATAGTTCATCAAATTATGCCATGTTGCTTGATGATAAATTTTATTTTACTTCTAGTAGTGGGGTAAAAAACTCAAGGACTCGAATAATTAACAATTTTCTTGGGAATAAGCAGTTCTGTCCTATGGTTAGGAAAACTAAGAAAATAACGTCTAAAGCTGATGAAAACATAATGAACATGGCGCAAATTCAGTTAAACCATGTTCATTCTTCAATTAATCCCGAACAACTGGGACGTTCGATTGAATATTTATATACAAAAGAAACAAAGTCATCTTCAGAAATTGAAAATGAAAATCTTTCGCCCGATAAAATGCGCCGTTTTTATCGTGTATTAAAAACTAGTGGAGCAATTAGTCTTGGAAAACGTAGATTAATTGATATCCAAAATGAAATTGTTCGTAGTATTAAAAAAGATGATGACTATCGAAAAGAAGAAATTTATATAGGCGAAACAAGACCAACTTGGCAGAATGGGTTGGAGGAAAATATACATTTTATAGGTCCAAAATATAACCAAGTTCCAAGTATGATGGATGGTTTGTTAAGAATGCATCAATCAATAATGATTGAGAATTCATTGCCTCCTCTGATTCATGCTTCAATTATGTCCTTTGGTTTTGTATATATTCACCCCTTTAGTGATGGAAATGGCAGGATTCATCGTTATTTAATTCATGACATATTAAAGTCCCGAATTTCAACGGAGCAAGATTTTATCATTCCTGTTTCGGCAACAATATTACAGAGAAGTAGTGAGTATGATGAGGTTTTAGAAAAAATATCAAAACCTGTAATGGCTACGATTAAATATGATATTAATGAAGCCGATCATAGTCTTTCAATTATAAATGATATTCATTATATGTATCGTTATCCAGATTTAACTGCACATGTTGAATTTCTTTTTGAAATGATGGAAACATCAATACTTGAAGATTTAATACAAGAAGTGCTGTATATCATCAAATATGATGCAGTGAAAAAAGTTATAGAAGAAAGATTTGATATTCCAAATAAGGAACTTAATTTGTTTATTCAGCTTTCGTTACAAAACAAAGGAAAGATTAGTAACAAAAAAAGAAAACGATTTGAGGCATGGATAGATAATCGGCAGCTTGAGTCACTTGAAAAAACAATATGTTCACTTTTAAATGATATTATTCAGAATAAGGGGCAATGAGTTAAAACTGTTTATCAAAATGGACAATTCTCTTCATCAAACGAGACTTGCCTGGTCAAGTGTAAATAATATGTTTAGCTTACCCTGACGTGGAACTCAGGGTTTTTCAGGATCAAGGTAGCCGAATATTTTGAGGTACACGGGATCAAAATACGTAAATACTACGTAACTTTATACGAATATCCTTTCACACAAGTCTGAATTAAGCCTGTAAAATACAATTATTTGAGTGCTTAAATGAGTTGGGTAAAAACTGGCGGCATATCAAGTCTCCGACTAGTTGCCGTCAAATTAGCTATGTTTTACCACTTTTGATACTGATGTTGTTTATTAATCAATGGTTTATATAGTGCTTTTTTTTACAACTCTGAAACTTGAGATGAATAAGGATTAACCATGAATTTCACTGAAGTGTTAAATGTTTTAAATGAAGCCAGTTTATTTGATTTACATAGATTGCAGTCTGCCATCTATCAAGAGATGTCAAATCCAAAGCGGATAGAAGCAATTAAGGTGCATTTGATTCCTGGGAAAAAGGTTTCATATTTTGATGATAGTTTAAATTGTCTGGTTGATGCAATCGTTGTTAAACCTAAGAAAACAAGATGTTTGGTTAAGCATGTTGAGGATGGGGCATATTGGAACATCCCGTTTTACTATATTAATTTAGATAATGTCGATACTGATATTAAACCATCTGAAAATAAGCGAGGTATTGCAAAAGCAGTTTTAAAAGTTGGGGATAGAGTGGGTTATAAAAGTAAAACTGGTGAAGATGTTTATGGCTCGGTTATTCGCTTAAATCAAAAAACGGCAACCATACAAGTTGATCCGCATAGTCGGTGGCGGGTATCGTATGGGTTGCTGTTTTCTGTGTTGGATGGTGAGCAGGCAGAGGAAAAAGGTGCTCAGACTTTATTGCCAGAAATTTAGGTAGAGCAACTGTTGATGCTCCCGCGTCACGAAACGCAGAGCGTTCCTGTATGAGTTTCCGCGGAGACCGTCACTGCCATTAAGTTAAGAGAGTTTTATCTTTTGTAGGGTGGATGAGCGCTAGCGTTATCCACCATTTTTCAAAGACTTGTTGGGTTACGCTGTCGCTAACCCAACCTACATTTTCTTTAACTTAATATGGCTATGAACAAAATACAGCTTATCAATTTTTAAGTTGTTTCCATTCTGTTTCTCAAGACTGTTGACAGCAGGGATGCTGTCGCCAAGGCTA
>Ga0209184_1001513_pt1 | contig 14799 bp, 11 predicted proteins | sample EN8Hudsemesocosm_2_FD_184627 | JGI IMG/M metagenome (GOLD analysis project Ga0209184, IMG submission 184627) | Methane-oxidizing microbial communities from mesocosms in the Hudson Canyon - EN8C Hudson Canyon (SPAdes) (version 2) | ecosystem: Environmental > Aquatic > Marine > Cold seeps | place... | reverse complement strand
TCATCGTAGTACATAAAGTTGACGATATAGGTGTTATCAGAAAGCTGATGCAGAATCTTCGCTTCTTCTTTAAAACGTTGTTTCAACACTTCACCGGCATCGGCTGTGGCAGAAGTGGCCGCCCCGGCAACCGCGTCGTCTTTGGGTTGGAATATTTTGATTGCCACTTGTTGGCCAAGTTGATCTTCGCACAGGTAAACCGCACCGAAGCCGCCAGAGCCCAGTTCCTTGATGATTTTGTACTTTCCGATGGTATTCATTGTTGTCGCTTTTTTGCTTCTTAATTCATTGAAGTGAATATATGTTTTTCTTATTAGTGCTTTATAGCATGTTTTGGGGAGTTTTTGGTACTTAACAAGCAAGCTCGGATGTGCTGATTGCTAAGTAGTAGCGGGATTGGTTTTTCTACTCACTGACATAATGAACGAACCATTTTCAGATCGCTTTACATAACGCTGTGCGGCAATGTTATTGTTAAGGTTTAGACTAGCACATAGCTATATTTTATATTCATCAGAACTTAGAGCTGTTAGAGCTGGCATTAATGATGGTAAGTATAGAAAAGACTTACCAGCTCTCCCTAGAAAGATAACCCTCAATAAAAATAGCGAATTGAATTTACAGTATATATTTCACTAATTAGTAATCACATTCTCTGCAAGCTTCGAGTAGAATTTTTTTTGATGTATATAGATACCCATATGAAAAACTAACTCTTCAATATTCTTTGATTTACCCAGTACGTAGGACCATATGAATGACCACATAATATGTCTGTCGTCTTTATCAGATTTTATGAAGTATTTAAAGACACGGTAGATTAACATAAAGTTACTTCGAGAAATTGTAGGCCAACCGCCATATCCTCTCCCCTCTTCTCGTTCATGTCCTTTTAGTACATAGTTAGCGAAATTTTTGGGCGCATACAGTTCGCGCAAAAAATCACTAAAATTTTGATTCAATTCACGCTGAACATTAGGTTCATACTGAATATTTGTAGATGGATCTTTTTCAGAGTCTCCCGTTGCTGCATTCCCCATCAATAATGGTAAGTCATTAACTCGACTGTTTTGAGTTAATTTGTCATATAGAGGTGTATCGGGTAGAGCCTGGACGAGTCCGACGAGCATTGGTGTGATACCTGTCCGTTTGATAAACGCTATTTCTCGGTTAAAGCTTTCTTTTGTTTCTCCATCATACCCAAATAGTATTCCAGCCCAAATAACGATTCCGCGTTTTTGTATCTCATGGATGGCCCCTTCAAGGTCTACCATCGTATTTTGTATTTTATTCATGGCAACCAACTTGTCTTGGTCGGATGTTTCTATTCCAATGAATAGTCTACGCATATTCGCTGCTTGCATTAAATCCAGCAACTCATGGTCTTTTGCCACATTAATTGGCACTTGGGTATAAAAGTACATTTTGTTCGATAAGGTAGGTAATAACTCAGCAATGGCTTTGAGTAAATTTTTTGCGTATTTTGGATCACCTGCAAAATGATCATCCACTATAAATATAGAGTCAAATGCCATAGTTGACTGTATACGTATTTCTTCTATAACCTGCTCTATCTTTTTAGACCTTGGTTTTTTACCTAGTAGCTTAGGCACATCACAATAGTCACAGGAGTAAGGGCATCCTCGGGTTGCTTGCACTGCACCACTAACATATCGATCCGCTTTTAGAAGGTCAAACCTAGGAATAGGTGAATCTTTGATATCCACATATCCATTTTGCTGATAGAGGGTTTTAGGGCTGTTGTTAATAAAATCATTTACAAACTGCGGCCAAATATATTCAGCCTCCCCTAAAAAAATCGTATCGGCGACCTTTGCGCACTCATCTTGCATTCCATGGACAATTGGTCCGCCCATCACAATGTGTATTCCTCTTTCCTTCAATTTACGAGCATGCCCCAATATTCCGTCTTTTTGACATAAAATCCCGCTAAAGGCGACAATATCAGCATCTAAATCTTCAGGTATTGGTTCGACATTTTCATCAATAATTCTTAATTCATGCCCTGCAGGTGTCAAAGCGGCAAGTGTTGCTAAAGGTAATGGTATTACTGCATAGTCACAACCTACAATGTCCATTGTATATTGTAAGTTCATTGCATGAGGTTTGATGTTAGTAGTAATGAATACGATTTTCACGAGAGAGGTACCTTATTCTTCACATTAATTTTAATGATGTTAGTAGTCAAAACCACCAAAGAAACTGTAGAAAACACAAATATAAAAAACACTATAGTTTGCCAAGGGTTGAATGGAACAAGCTCAATTTTGTCTTCTAGCCTAAAATTTTCGATTATCAAACGAAGTGCTGAATATAACCATAAGGTAATTAAAGCGATAAAACCATTTGGTAATTTCAGTTTTATACGGTACTTATAAAACACCTCTGCACCAACTAATACAATAAAGCTCGCTAAAACCATCATTAATGGAAGATTCCAAACCGTCTGCATAGTATCTAAGCCAATGTGCATGTAATGCTGGTAAGCAACCGAAGCTGGCTCATAATGAGATACTTGCATTGTAAAGAAAGAGTAATTTTCCAAATCGTGCGCATGACCGTAACAACACCCTTCAAACAAACAACCTATTCGGCCAACGAGGATTGTAAGGGGAAAAGTAAACGCTATTTGATCCATGAATGCCAATGGGTTTAATTTCAAAATCCACCGACTGTAGACATACGCATAAATACATAAGCTGATAATTGCACCGGTCACCGTCATGCTACCATCAAACCCAATATCTTGATTAGAGCCGGTGAGGAATATCGTTATATACTGGATCGAAGTTGCGCCGATAAATCCCACAGGCATACCATAGACGAAGAAATTAAATATTTCTCTATAATCATACCCTAAGGTTCGACTTCTAAAATAAAATAAAAACCAGCAGAGAAATACACCAAAGAGTGCGAGAATGGTCCAAGAAGGAATAGAAAGCTCAAAAATTGTTATGAATTGGTGCATGTTTTTATACTTTATCTCTGAGTACAAAAAAACCTACTTATAGTAGGTTTTTATTTTACTATGAAAGGACCTTCACATTATCTTAAGTTTTGACGACCAACTTCCATTTTGGCTGCAGTACCTTCAACAACTACTTCTAGTTCATATCTTACGTCATAAAAGAACTCATCATTTCTCATTCCTGTAGTTGAATAAGTTGTTATTGTTCCTGATTGGATAATATTAAGGAGTAAATCAGCACCACTTTTTGAGCCGATAGCTTGATTCATGGCCCGATTGATGGTATCACCAATATTAGGGAAACTTTGTAATGTGCCTGAGGCACGGGCACTACCTTTTACCTTTCCGATAGGAATAACATTACTATTTGGATAGGTAAAGTGTGATTGAGCAACAACTCCACCTCCTATGGAACTTGTAGATACTGTAGTTCTTTCAGGCATTTTAAACGCTGAAGCACAACCAGCAAAAATATATAGTGTAAAAGCAGAAAATGAAATAACCGCAAGCTGAGATAAAAAGCGCGCAAAACCTTTGGCTCTAAGGGGAGCTTTTATGAAATTCATAAATAAACCTTCTCTATAATTTTGCTAATTTAAAAAATAATATTGCTACTCTTCAGCCTTGTAACCTAATTTTTTCAACTCTAAACTATAACTTATAAATATAATAGAGTAAGGATTAGGTAAATTCTTAACTTTGTTAGTAGTAATTTACTACTATATCTGCAAATGTTGACTCACTTGATATTTGGCTAGATACATTTTGAAACGCTTTTATCGCTTCAGACCGCTGTCCTCCACCAAGTTTTAACATGCTCAACAAGATGTTAACAGTCTGACCGGGGGTCGCATTGAGTTCATCAACGATTTCATTATAATTTTGAAGGATATATTTTTTAGCTGCACTCTTATCATTCGCAGTTATAACATCTTGAGAGTAGGCATTAGCTGTAGTGTTATGTTGCCCAGTCTGTTCCGCAACAGAATTATAGTTCCCTATTTTCTTCAAGCTTACAAAATATTTTTTGGGTTCATACTCATAAAGATTTCCATTATTTGCATCAGTTGCAGTTGTGGACATACCGAAAGCACCAAAGGGGGTTGCCCAAAGAGAATTCAAATCAAACTTATCAGCCAATTCTTGAGTAGATTCTGAATAACCTTCTTTTTGAAATTGTACAAGTTTGTTGCCTTTTTTGATTTCGGCTGTTAGAGGTGTGTTACCAATCCGATTACCACCAACGTAAACTTCTGCTCCTGACGGGTCAGAATCAAAAGTTAGCTGCTGTGTGTCACCACTAAACATCGTCGCACATCCACTTACAGTAATGATTATGGCTAATGTTAATATTTTAGGCATTTGAACAAAACTCACGCATATCTCCAAAAAAAAGGTACTTATATTTATTTAAAAAAAAGCATTATATTTATATTCATGTAATTTGTATAGTTTACGTACATAAATCAGTTAAAAAGTTCAACCACATTTAGCGCGTACAACACCAATTAGCTCTGCTGCATTTTTAGTATTAAGTACATATTCCTTGATACGGTTGTCATCTATGATTTGACTTGGACAAGTATCTTTCAATAATTCTTTGAATGTATCAAAATAATTAAACGATGTTTTGCTGGTGATCGAACGTCTTAAATCAATAAAAAAATGCAAGATAAATTCTCTAAGCTGCAAATCTGAATTTTTATCCATAAAGCCATTATTATACTCTGCTGAGCTAACTATTCTTTCCATTTGATAATAAAAAGACGCTTTTCTGCGGCCTCGCATATTAAGAACTGGTTCAACCTCTCTTGCCCAGTAACCCTCTTTTTGCAACACAATTTTGTGTTCGGAGCTTAAATCTACTTTTAATGTGATGGGCGTTTTACCGATCAGATCTTTATTTTTAAAGACAAGGACCCCCCTTGGTTCTGTCGAAATAGAAATATTTATTTCATTACCTGCTTGGCCGAATGCGACGGACGCATCAATTAGTAAGATAAACAGGTAAACTGCTTTGAAAAATATTCTCATATAATTATGGCTCGCTACCTTAAATGAAAACCTGTATTAAAATTTTGATATTTATCTACATCTACATTTCACAAGATGAGGCTAGTTTAGCGCAAGCTGGCCAAGCTCCCTCAGACCTTACCAAGTGGAAGCAATTACTTCACTATGAAGATGGCACTAGCGAAGTAATTTCTCCAGAATTCTTTCTGTCGAGTAAAGGAAGAACAAATCCAAAAGATGAACTTGAAAAAACTTTAGAGACACTCAAAAGCGATCATGGATTTGCGACCGCATGCAATTTTCCCGCAAGATACACTTATTTACTTGGTAAATATGATGACCTTCCAAAATTTGATCTTTTATTGTGCAAAAAACTAAGCGAATTTGTTAATTCGTTTCAAAGTAATCATCTAAGCCTCGTCCTTGCCTCTCCCTTTTATTCCGACCTTTCGTCGACTTTTGGCCATATCCTAATTGCACTTCATAAAGATCCAGTACTCGATCTTAATTCCGACATCATTCAATTTGCTGCACTGACAAACAACGAGTCAATTTTAAAATATGCTTATAAAGGTATATTTGGTGGATTTAACGCACACTTTATGAGAGAACCATTTTTTAGGAAATATCACGAATATGCTATCAAAGAGCAGCGGTATTTGCACATATATACACTAGATATAAAAAAGGATCAGATAACATTTTTGTTATATCATTTATTCGAATTACGTAAAGCTACTTTTAATTATTATTTTATAAAGAATAACTGCGCTTATAAAATTAATAACATACTAAGCTTGTTAGATAACAAAAACGAATTCATAGATGACAGATTTGTCTTGCCAATAGAAGTCATTCGGTCGCGTAAAGATCTCATCGGTAATCAACACATTTTCCCCCCCCCTATATCTAAAGAGAGGGTGCTTTATAAAAAACTCGACACATCGGAAAAGAAGGCTCTACCCTCATACTTAACGGGAAACTTAAATCCGGACGAAAACACTAGTGAAGCACTGAAAGAACTTTCCTATATCAATTATTTGTACAACTTTAAAAAACGTAAAAATAGATTTGCAAATGTATCTGGTATCAAAGACCTATCTTTCAATGAAGAGAGCGATCAAGAAGAGTTAAGTGAGCCCATCGATCGAAATTTAACATCAAAGATCAGCCTTAGTGCTACTACTGGCGGAAGTAATGGTTATCAAATTCAGTATCGGCCACTGTCGACAGATATATACGACATTACAGCGGGTAACATGCATGAATCAAACGTTAACCTACTAGACTTTAGCCTTTCTGTTTTAGATCAGAATGTAAGTCTTGAAGCACTTACCTTACTAGACATTCGATCTCTATCATCCAGGACACATATTCAAAAACCATTATCATATAGCGCTCAGTTTGGCTTAAACAGAAATAATGAGAAAAGAAATTTAGAGCTTGAGTTCGATACTGGCGTTGGAGTAGCAATCAATATCGCTGAGTTTTTAGCTAGCGTTACCATCTCACCAGGGTTAAACATCACAAACCTAGATGTTTATATAAAGCCTGAGTTTTATATAGGCAGACGAATAAATGAAGTAACAAAGATCGGTTTACTCAGTTCAGAAAAAATAAGTCGACAAAGTTACTATCAACACCAAATATTTTTAAGTCATGAAATTAATAACAAGTTGATCAGTATAAAAATAGAAAACAATGAGGCTTATGAAAATCATATATATAGTGCTACCTTAGGCTACTACTTCTAGAGATATAACTTTCAAAGAGGTATTTGCGCACTATAAATTTCAGGCAATGCGAACACCTATAGACAGGGTAATTACCCTGCGTTGACAAATCCGAAGCGCCCCGAGTTGTGCTCGATTAGGCGCTTACGTTCTTTGGAAAAAAGCTGTCTGTTATCGATTACCTGTACTTAACAGCGCCATCTACACCTGCTTTTCTAACTTCATAATAACCTGAGTAAACTCTTGCTCCGGATTCTTGATCAAGCATTTTAAAGGCAATAAAATGGAAACGACTAGATATTCCATTAGCGCCTACTTCTTCATGCGAAGTGATACGTGCAGCTAGACTGTAGTCAACACCAAATTGAGCTTTGGTTTGTCGAACGGTTCCAGAATCCACGACACCCGACCTCTTCATCTCACGTTCTCTGGCGACTATAGCCGCAGATTCTCGATCTACAAAGACTAGTTTTCCTTTTGCTGCTCGATCTAATGATGCACTCAGACGATCTGTAATCATATTCAAGTTGACTCGAGATGTACTCTCATTTGTGAAATTAGAGGCATCTATTAATATTCTAGCAGGAGTCTTTCTATTCATAAGTCCAGGAGAAGAAAGCATATCTTTCATAATCTCATCACTCATACCGACTATGTCTTGAGCTTCTAATCCTGTTCCTCTTACTGGGCCCGCAGTATCTGGCGCAATATATTTCGCTTTATTCGCTACAAACTCAGGTTGAGGTTGTTTAACTACATGCTGTTGACAGCCGACCAATGCCATAAAAAGACATAATGATGTTAAGTTATAGTATGAAATGTTCAATATTTTTTCCTTTAAGATTAGGTTTTCTTTAAACAAACAGTATTAGATATTAATTATGTTCGAAATTAGAGTAATGACGGTTAGTAAAGACATTTAAACCTAATTGTATATATTCCACCCGATAAACGCTCATCAAGTGCCATATACTTACCACCTTCACTGGTTTCACGCCCTGAAGTATTTGCAAAATTCTTAGAGGAACAAATTTCTCCTACTTTATTCACAACTCTTTCTCTACCCTCTGCACCAGTTGCAGCTAGTGAAACTGTTCCAATTTTTGCAGCATCATCATATTCAACTTTCTCTTTTGATAGCGTTATTCCATTGTTTTTATAGAAGTTTACTAGCTTATCTTCGATCATAAATGTAAAACTTAGCTCTGAAAACTGCGTATAAGGTGGCCTAATATAATCTTCTTTTTTTACATACCCTGGTGCTTTTGCTTCAACTTGATAAGACTTTGTAGGATCTATTAGTGCATTTACAACTTTTCCAGAGGCTACTTTCGTACCATTTAAATAGTAATTAGTACCCACTATATTTGACCTTAACAAGTGTTTTTGCTTTTGTGGGGCTTCGGGTTGTCTTAAACTACTATTAGCTAATGAGTTATTAGTAACAATATTATTAGCGCTCGGGTTTGTGTTGCAGCCGACCAGTAAAATGGTGGAGATTGAAATTAGTAATAGCCTGTACATTATTTTACCTACTTAAGTTAACAATTTTTTCTCGTGTTCGAGCATTATAAAAAGGGTAAACACGTACCCGACATGATACTCAATAATATTTCTAAAGTATTCACTTTACATCAAGTAGTATGAGTTGCTACAGATAGTACCTTTGATTAATGTGCCTGTAAATCAGATCGCTTGGATCGAGGGTTAGTAAAACACACAAAGGGTAACCGCTAGCGGCTCTGGACAAGACGGAAGCCGATATCGTAGTTACGTTTAGACGCGGTATCCCTGTCACGCACCGCCGAACGAAGGCCGTCCGGTTTGCTGCGCCATGAACCTCCGCGTAAAACACGCCTCGTACAATCATCACGATCCAAAGCCTTGTTTGTACTCACAGCGGATAAATAACTGCTCCGGTAACAATCTTGTATCCACTCAAAAACATTGCCGTGCATGTCATATACACCAAAGGCATTCGCCTTAAAAGAACCCACTGGAGATGTATTAAGCCATTTATCCTTACCCTCAACTTTGCCATCACAGCATTCATCTGTTCCGTAATTTGCTAAATCGTGGTGAATGACATTCCCCAAGCTATATTTTGTTGTACTTCCCGCCCTAGCTGTATATTCCCATTCCGACTCACTCGGCAAACGATAGTGCTTCCCCGTTTTACTGCTTAGCCATGTCGCATAGATTTGCGCATTATCCCAACTCACATTGATTACAGGGCGATTGCCTTTACCAAAACCTGCATCGCCATTACTGCTGCACACTCCCGCATCAATACAGGGCTGGTATTGCGCCCAGGTCAATTCTTTCGCCATCATCTTAAAAGTCGGGATAGTTACTCGATGAAAAGGTTTTTCATCATTATCTCCATCTTCCGAGCCCATTTGGAATGAGCCTGCAGGGATACTGACTAAATCTAAGGCCTGCTCTAGCTCATAAAAAGGTACTTTTTCCAGAGTGATCGTCACACTTAATGGCGCCGTTACATCGTAATTTAAAGTTTTACTTATATAGCCCGTTTTACTCACTTTTATACGATGCGCTTTGGCGGGTATTTTTATACCGGCATAGTACTTAGCCTGTATCGTGAGAATTTTTACCTTCGCGTTGCGAGGTAACGTTGCGATCGTAACAGGAAAAGTACTTGGTGTTTTTTGTTTAGGTGTTGTTCTTATAGGTACCGCTTTTATTAGTGCCGTTTTTATTGGTGCTGTTTTTATAGGTGTCGTTTGCTGAGATGCTGTCTGTCCGACAACTGTATTAATCAGCGCTTGCTTTTTAGGTGTCTGTTGCTCAACTAATGGCGTTTGTGATTTAACATTTGGTTCGTTTAAATTGACTTCCGAATCTTTTACAATTGGCTTTGGTGTGTTTGTAGATTTACTTAACCAAACACCGCCTATTAGTAGGACCAATACCAACAAAGCGCCAATAGACTTATTTACCAGTACACCGTCTTTTGGCTTAGCCGTAGTTTTATCTTTTGCTTTGTGTTGGCCACTTAATTTGGCGGTTGTTTCATTCTTTACTACCGAAAAACGAAGACTAGCTTGGTTTAGAAAACCCTTTAACTTCGCTTCATTCCAACCCATATTTGTGATTTGCGTTAAATATGCTTGATATTCACCTTCGCTTAACGATTGACCTGTTGACGCTCTTTTTTTAATTAACTCGCGTAACTTGCGCTTTGGTTTAAGCGTGTTTTGGTTCGTGATGAAGACTTCTTCGATTAAAGCTTTTAGCCCTTTTTCGTCTAAATCAACCATATTAGCGGTGATATGTAAGGCTGGAATTTCTTCTTCAGGTATATCACCATGCGTTTCGAGCAGCTTGAGTAATTGGTCGCGCAGCGGTTTTAGTTCATCTTTTATACCTGCGACACCTTCTGTACCAACGAACGTACCGGTACCTTCTCCTTCTACAACGCTTTCGGTAAAGGTGGCTGCCGCTGTATTCAATTCGTGTAAAAAGTCACCGGCATTAATTGGGCGCTTGTTTGGGTCGGAGTGGATGGCATTCATGACGAGTTGATTAAGCTCATCACTGATGCCCGGTAAAAATTGTTTAACAGCTTGTTGCCCCGTCATCATGGGTACGGTGCCCGTTAGCATTCGGTAGGCTAATACGCCCACACTAAATACGTCACTACGTGCGTCGACATGCTTGGCACTTTCGCGTTGTTCAGGACTAACGTAGTTAGGGCTACCCATACCAACACCCGTTTTGCTGTCTTCACCGTCAGGCATTTTGGCAATACCAAAATCACACAAAACAACATTGTACAGCTGCCCTTCATTTTCAATGAGAAGATTAGCAGGCTTGATATCACGATGAACTAAGTTTGCTTCGTGAACCGTTTTTAAGCCACTAAGGGTTTGCTTAAGAATATCTAGGGTTTGAGTTACTGGTAGTGAGTGTGGGTGATCTTTGGAGTCAATCTCTTCTAGCTTACCTTGAGTAAACGCATCACGTCCGATTAAATCGACCAGGGATTTCGGTAAATAAGGCATGATGTAATAAGGTCGACCATCGGGTAGCGTATCGAACTCTAGCACGTCAACAACATTTGGGTTGCGTTTTAACTGACGTAATATTCTCGCTTCATCTAAAAAGCGTTTTTTTAGAATTTCACCCGCATCACCGGTTGCCGAAGTCATTTCACGCGCCGACGCAGGGTCTTTGATTTGAAAAACCTTTATGGCAACTTTACCACCTAAATGAGGGTCTTCGGCTAAGTAAACTGCGCCGAAACCGCCAGAGCCGAGTTCACGAAGTATTTTGTATTTCCCGATGGTTTGCATTCTTTAACTCTATCTAGATTGATTTCTTATGGGTGCTTTATAACATGTTTAGGGCTTTTTTTCGAAATCGAAAAATATTTATGATAAGTGGCCTTATGCTCGATTAATTGAGTAAACAAATAAAAATTTTAAGAACGGCTACTTTTTCAAGTCATTATTAAGCGCTAATGAAGTAGCTAGTCTTTCTCGCGGCTAGCCCCTATATTAGCGCTGTATATATATACGTTAAAATTCTTGTACAGACTGGAATCACACTTCGTTGACAATACACATTCGCACTCATAAAACCGTAGTTGTCCATCTTCTGAAGTACACTTCTGAAAACAAGCTGAATATTGTCCTGAGCTACACGGAAGCCGTTATTATTTCGGTTAGCACTACTATTATTATAGCAATTACTTAAAACGTTATTGGAAGAGGTCATTTAGAGCTGTTGTTAAACCAATACTCGTAGAGATTTCTTAAATTTTGATCGAAGAACAACTGTGCGACGCACTGCACCACCCCTCTTCGAGGGGTAGAAAAAAGCACACAAAGGCTCGCCGCTAGCGGCCCTGAACAAGTCGGAAGCCGATATTGAAGTCACGTAATGTAGAGGTATACCTGTAACGGTGCGCCGAACGAAGGTAGTACGGACTGTAGTCCCATGAGCTGCCGCGCAAAACACGCTTCGCGCAATCACCACTTTCCCAAGCCTTGTTTACTCTCGGAGCGCCTGCGTAACTATCTTGGTAGCAATCTTGTACCCACTCCCATACATTGCCGTGCATATCATATAAACCAAAGGCATTTGGACTGTAAGCCCCTACATTTTTGGTTCCACGGTAGCTACCATTTGAACTCTTATAATAACAAGCACTGCCTTCTCCACCATCATATCGAGCTTTATTACAGTTTATACTATTTCCCCATGCGTACTTCGTGATGCTGCCAGCCCTAGCCGCATATTCCCATTCCGACTCACTAGGTAAACGATAGTGCTTTCCCGTTTTGTTGCTTAACCATGTCGCATAGGTCTGCGCATCATTCCAATTTACATTGATAACAGGTTTTTTACCTTTACCAAAGCCTGCGTCACCATCACTGTTGCACACGCCCGCGTCAATACAGGGCTGATATTGCGCCCAGGTCAATTCGTTAGCCATCATATTAAAGGCCGAGATAGTGACTCGATGTACGGGTTTTTCATGACTTTTTCCGTTATTCGAGCCCATTTTGAATGAGCCTGCAGGGATACTGACTAAACCTAAGGCCTGTTCAAATTCATCAAATGGTACTTTTTCAAGAGTAATCGTAATATTTAATGGTGCCGTTACATCGTAATTTAAAGTTTTGCTTATATAACCCGTTTTACTTACTTTTATACGATGTGCTTTGGCGGGTATTTTTATACCGGCATAGTATTTAGCTTGTATCGTGAGAATATTTACCTTCGCGTTACGAGGTAACGTTGCGATCGTAACAGGAAAAGTACTCGGTGTTTTTTGTTTAGGTGTTGTTTTTATTGGTGTCTTTTTTATTGGTTTCTTTTTTATTGGTGTCTTTTGCTGAGATGCTTTTTGTACGACAGCTGTATTATTCAGCGCTTGCTTTTTAGGTGCCGGTTTCACAACTAATGGCGCTTGGGATTTATCATTTGATTCGTTTAAATTGACTTCCGAATTTTTTACATTAGGCTTTGGTGTGTTTGTAGATTGACTTAACCAAACACCGCCTACCAGTAGGGTCAATACAAAAAAAGCACCAATAATTTTACTTATAAATGCGCCTCCTTTTGGCTTTGCTGTGGTTTGATCTTTTGCTTTCTGTTGCTTACGTGATTTGGCGGTATTTTTACGTGGGCTAGTGGTTGTTTCATTTTTTTGTTCCAAAACACTTAGACCAGCTTTTTTTAGTAATTCTTTTAACTTAGCTTCGTTCCAACCCATATTAATGACTTGATTTAAATAGGCCTGATATTCTCCATCGTTTAACAATTGTTCCGTTGACGCTCTTTTTTTAATTAACTCACGCAGTTTGCGTTTTGGCTTAAGCGTTTTTTGGTTCGTGATGAATACTTCTTCAATTAAAGCTTCTAGCCCTTGGTCGTCTAAGTCACCCATGCTAGCGGTGATATGCAAGGCTGGCATTTCTTCTTCAGGTATATCGCCATGCGCTTCCAATAGCTTGAGTACTTGATCGCGTACCGGTTTTAGTTCATCTTTTATCGTTGAAAAATCACTTCCGCCCATTTGAGTTGAAGTATCATCGGTGGGCTCTGGTGCTTGACTATCGATACTCTTTGATGACTTTATTAAGCCTTGTAAAAAGCTTTGCGCATCCTGCGGCCTTTGTTCAGCTTCAAACTTTAGACACTGCAAGATGTATCGGTTAAATTCTTTACCGACACTTGGTCTAAGTTCAATGGGCTCATCAAAGTGCCCGATGGGTAAGGTGCCGGTAACAAGTCGATATGCGATCACCCCTAAGCTGTAAATGTCACTACTGGACTTAACGTGTTTTGCACTTTCTCGTTGCTCAGGAGACATATAGTTTCGACTCCCCATACCAACACCGCTCTGGCTGTGGTCTGCATCAGGTAGTTTGGCTATGCCAAAATCGCAAAGCTGTACGTCGCCTTTTTTATTGATTAACAAATTAGCCGGTTTTATATCACGATGAACCAGACCTGCCTTATGGACAGTGCTCAGCGCTTTTGCGGTTTGTTCTAATACTTCAATTGTGCGTGGTAATGTTAGCCTACGAGGATATAACTCGGGATCTAAGTCTTCTCTTGCTCCGAGACTAAAGACATCTTTGCCTATTTCTTCAACTAATGAGTGAGAAAGGTACGGCATCACATAATAAGGCGTACCCTTTTCAGTTTCATCATAATGCATGAAATTAACGATATAGGGGTTTTCAGATAACTCATGTAAAATTTTTGCTTCATCTTTAAAACGCTGTTTCAGCACATCACCCGCATCTTCTGTCGTCGAGGTCGCCATACCAGCAACCACATCATCTTTGGGTTGGAATATTTTAATCGCAACTTGTTGGCCAAGTTGATCTTCGCACAGGTAAACCGCACCGAAGCCGCCAGAGCCCAGTTCCTTGATGATTTTGTACTTTCCGATGGTGTTCATTGTTGTCGGTTTTATCTCGTTATTTTACAAAAGTGAGCGTATATCTTTTTAACGAGTGCTTTATAGCATATTTAGAGGCGTTTTTGGTACTTTACAATAAAACCGAATATTGCTGATTGCCAAGAAACAACATAGTCACGCCCTCATACCGAACAAGAACAAGAACAAGAAGAATTAACTATTCATCCAATGCCACAACAATTGAGTAAACTCAGGATGTAACAGATAGCCCGTTGAAGAATGCGGGTTCGATTTTCCATTTCTAACCGTCAAGTTGTAAATCGGGTAAATATCTGTAATAGGCTGATCCATAAGGCCTAATTCATGCATCGCTTCGAAGTCATTTTGTAACTTACTATCATGTGAAATGTAGTCATCTTCGGCAGCAATATTTACCCAACGCTTAATGTTATGCGGGTAACGTAATTTGCCCTTTTTGTCACGACCTTTTAGTTCACGTTTTACGTTTTCATCCCCTAAAGGCGAACCCATGGTTACGAACAAATCTACCTTTTTATTGGCTCCATAATTTTTACGGTATTCACCATAGTGCGAGAACTTCCACAGATTGTCATAACTGATCATCGTACCTAAACTATGAGAAACCAGCATAATTTCATCAT